>VFSW01000464.1_pt1 | contig 59791 bp, 52 predicted proteins | sample 5358111 | NCBI WGS metagenome assembly VFSW01 (sample SAMN11554181, study PRJNA540505) | mine drainage metagenome | isolation source: sediment from site ElyBrook_90M | place: USA: Ely Copper Mine, Vershire, VT | collected 2017
CATCAGGAGTCATCTCTGCGCCATGTCTTATCTAAACAGTATTGCGGTTAATCCGATCTGGTCCGTTGTCCTATTTAGCAAACAGGTACGGACACAGTGCGCGTTCGAGATAATCGACAACAAAATACAACGCGAGACCTAGCAGACTCATCGCGACGACGCCGGCGTACATCTCCGCGTAGGCGAGCCGCTGGAACGTATCGACGATGATGTAATAGCCCAAGCCCGCGTTCGTCGCGAACGTTTCGGTGAAGAACAGCACCGCGATGGCGGTGCCGATGCTCAGGCGAATCGCGGTGAGAACCGCGGGCAGCGTCGCCGGCAGGTAGACGTAGCGTAGCAGCGCGCGCCGCCCTGCGCCGAGCGAGCGCACCGAGTAGAGCAGTTCCGGGCGCAGCGCGGATGCTTGATCGCGCACGACGACGAGAATCTGGAAAAAGAGAATCAAAAAGATAATGGCGATTTTCGACGCGTCGCCGATTCCGAGAAACAAGATGACGATGGGCAGCAGCACGATTTTGGGAATCGGGTACGTGAGATAAACCACCGGCGCGAAAAAGCGGTTGACGCGCGGGTACTGTCCGAGCACGAGTCCCGCCGGCGTCGCGAGCAAAACTGACAGAACGATGCTGGCGACGACGCGCCATGCGCTGACGAGAAAGTGGTAGCCGAGCGGCAGCGGCAATTGCGACGCGAACGCGACGAGCACTGCGGTTGGCGCGGGCAGAATGTCGCGGTTCAAGAGCAGCGCGAGAATTTCCCAGATGATGAGGAGCGCGACGGCGGCGAGGAGGGTGTCACGGTTACGCATGACTTTTCAATATTTCCCGCAGTACCCGCGCCTTCTCCACGAACGCCGGCTCGTCGCGGTACGCCGCGCGCCCCGCGCCAGGATTCTCCACCACGCGCACCGGCGCGCGATGCGGTGGCACGCTCAGCACGAGAATCTTCTGTCCAAGAAATACCGCTTCTTCGATGTTGTGCGTCACGAACACCGTCGTCGTCTTGGTCTCCGCTTGCAGGTCGAGCGTGAGTTGCTCCAGGTCTTCGCGCGTCGGCGCGTCCAGCGCGGAGAACGGCTCGTCCATCAACAGTACGTCTGGCTCCAAGACGAGCGTGCGCGCGATCGCCGCGCGCTGCCGCTGCCCGCCGGAGATCTGCGCGGGATAGTTGTCGCGCAGCGCGCCAAGCCCAAAGCGGTCGAGCCAGAAATCGACGGAGGACGGATGACCGAGGACGGAAACATTCCGTCGTCCGTCGTCCGTCGTCCGTCCTTCGTCGTTCGTCTTTCGTCCTCCGTCCTGTCCATAAAACCCGCGAATCCGCAGCCCCAGCTCCACATTCTCACGCACCGTCGCCCACGGCAGCATCCCGTAATCTTGGAGCACCAGCCCGGTCTTGCCGCGATTCTTTTTGCGCGGCACGTTTTCGCCATTCACGGTGACCGTACCGCCGTTTGCCGCGCGTACGCCGACAATCAAATGCAGCAGCGTCGATTTGCCGCAGCCGGAGGGACCAATGACTGACCAGAAGTCGCCGCGCTCGACGCGCCACGAGAAATGATCGAACAGCGGCGCGGTCTGACCGGGATAGGTGAAATCGAGATTCAGAATTTCGATCATGATCGCAATCGATTATATGCGCGCTGACGTGAAATGCAAGCCGCCGAGTCTTGCATTTCTCAATCGGACGGTACTTGGAATTTTCCCCGGCTTGTGGTATATTTGGAGTGGAATGAATTTCGGGATGGAGTCCATTTTCCAATGCGCAAGATTTGTGTGATCGGAGTGGGGTACGTCGGCTTGGTGACCGGCGCGTGCTTTGCCGACCTAGGCAATCCGGTGACCTGCCTCGATATTGCCGAAGAGCGAATCGAAAAACTCAAGCGCGGCGAAATGCCGATTTACGAGCCAGGGCTGGAAGAGATCGTCTCACGAAATGTCGCGGCGGGTCGCCTCACGTTTACGACGAGTTATGCCGAGGCGGTGTCCGGCGCGGATTTTATTTTCGTCGCCGTCAACACGCCGCCCAGTATGGACGGCGAAGCCGATTTGCAGTACGTCCGCATGGCGGCGGAAAGCATCGCCCAAGTTCTGTCCGATTACGCGATCATCGTCAACAAGAGCACCGTGCCCGTTGGCACCGGCGATGCGGTGGCGGAGATTTTGCAGGCGCGCGGCAAAAAGGTCGGCGTCGATTTCGACATCGTCTCGAACCCAGAATTCCTGGCGGAAGGTTCCGCGGTGCACGACTTTTTGCAGCCGGACCGCGTGGTGCTGGGCGGGACGAATCGCGACGCGTCGGAAAAAGTGGCGCAGTTGTACTTGCCGCTGCGCGCGTCGATCATGATTACCGATTTGCGTACCGCCGAGATGATCAAGTACGCGTCGAACGCGTTTCTGGCGACGCGCATCTCGTTCATCAACGAGATTGCGACGATCTGCGAAAAAGTGGGCGCGGATGTCAAAGAGGTCGCGGCGGGAATGGGGATGGACAAGCGGATCGGCCGCGCGTTCCTCAACGCCGGCATCGGCTACGGCGGGTCGTGTTTCCCCAAGGACGTCAAGGCGCTGACGTGGATGGCGGAGATCAACGGCTGTCATCCGCAGCTGCTCCGCTCGGTGATGGAGATCAATCGCGATATGCGCCGCCAGGTGCTAGCGAAACTGCGCGAACTGCTGGGCAGTGTGCGCGGCAAGACCATCGCGCTGCTGGGACTGGCGTTCAAGCCGAACACCGACGACGTGCGCGAAGCGGCGTCGTCGGACATCGTTCACCTTTTGCAGAGCGAGGGTGCGAACATTCGCGCGTACGATCCGGTGGCGACGGAGAATGCACGGCGCATGCTCAAGGGAGTGACTTTTTGCGGCGATGCGTACTCGACGGCGGAAGGGGCAGATGCGCTGGTCTTGGTGACCGAGTGGAACGAGTTCAAGCAGTTGGACATGGCGCGCATCGCGGCGTCGATGAAACGCAAGGTCCTCGTCGATGGTCGCAACATTTACGAGCCGGAGCAGATGCGCGAGTTGGGGTTTGAGTATCGCGGGATCGGACGAGGTTAGCGAGACGGTGTTAGCCAGCGGCATTGATCTGATCGAGATTGATCGCGTGGAAACCGCCCTGGTGCGTTACGGCGAGCGGTTTCTGACGCGCGTGTTCACGCCAGCCGAAGTCGCCTACTGCCGCGGCCGTCCGCATCAGTTGGCAGCGCGTTTTGCCGCGAAAGAAGCCGTGAGCAAAGTTCTGGGCACTGGGATTCAACATCGGGACGGAGTCGCTTGGCAAGAAATTCAAATCGTGGCGGACGATCATGGCAAGCCCGAGATCCAATTGAGCGGCAAGGCGGCGCGCCGCGCCGAACAGATCGGCTTGCGCGCGTTCGCGCTTAGTCTGTCGCACACGCGCGAACACGCGATCGCGATGGTCGTCGCACAATAAAGGGAGGTCACTTTGACGTTTCAAGATGCAGAAAAAACCTACAAAGACCTGAAGGCGCAGCACGCCGCAGGCAAGTTGAGCGACGCGGACTTTGAAGCCCAGGTCGGCGAACTGCGGATGCAGGACGCGCAGGGACGCTGGTGGCAGCTCGGCGTCCAGACCGGCGAGTGGTACATGCACGATGGGCAAAAGTGGAACAAAGCCAAACCGCCGGTCACACCCCCGCCTTCCGCGCAGCCGAGCGCCGCGCCCGAAGGCGGCGCGGAAAAACCCAAGCGAGGAAGCGCGTTGCCAGCGCGTCTTTTCTCCGCCGCGCCGGCGGGACGCGGCGGAGGATTGCCGCCAGCGGCTTTGATCGTTATCGTCGCCGTGGTCGCGCTGGTGGGCATCGCCATTCTCGTTGGCGCGTACCTTGCCATCAGCGGCGCGCTCGGCGGCGGTTCGACCGCGCACGCCACGCCAACCGTTTCGATTGCCGCGGTTCCCACGTCGGTGATTCCGACGATCACCCTGGCTGTGCCGACGGACACGCCGTTGCCGCCGCCGACGCTCGTCGTCACGGCGACCACGGCGGTCACGCCGACGAACACTCCCGCGCCCAAACCGGTCGCGACGAAGAAACCCGCCGCGACGCCGACGCCAGCGGGACCGACGCCCACCAAGACGCCGAATGTTCCGGCGGGCGTATACGTCACCAATATTGAAACGATTCCTGCTAAAGCCAACATTGGCGACGTGGTTGGATTCACGGTGAGTTTCCTGAACACCACCGGGAGCACGCAGTCGTACAAGTGGTTCGTCCAGGTGTACCAGTGCCCCGAACAGTGTCAGACATTCAAAAGCTCGTTCGGTCAAACACTTCGCGCGAGTGGCGCCATGGCGACCGGTGCGACGACGATGACCACGTCGCAAAACATCAATCTGGGCACCGGTATCCGCTGCGATTTGATCGCGATCGCGTACTATGTTGACCCGGTGAGCCAGTTACCGGTCATGTTCCAAGCCACCAAGAATGGCGGGTATTTCCCCTTCACCGTGTGTCATTAGAACTGGGTAGAAAAACGAGGTCGAGAATTTCTCGACCTCGTTTTTGATTTACGATTTTTGCGCCGGAATGTACCGCCACAGCCCATCGCTGGCGTCCAGCCGCACCCGCCCTTCGTCTTCCAAAATGTCCAGGTGCCCGATCACTTCGGACAAGCCGAGAAAGGTGTCGAACGCTTTCAGATGGGGAAAGAGGATATTGCAGATTTCGTAGGGCGTCTGCGCGCAGCATTCCAACTGTTGCTCGATGTGATCGAGCCGCGAGCGGTGGAACGCCACGCGGCCGTCCACCAGCGCGCGCACGTCGTAGATCAACTCGCCGTGCGCCGGCAGCGCGACGCGAATATCCAGCCGCGCGGTCTTTTCCATCGAGGTGATGTAATCGACCAGCGCGCGCGGCCGCCGCGTCTCGCCGCGGATAGGCGGCTCCATCACCGGATTCGACGTGATGTCGCGCAGCAGATGGTCGCTGGAGATCAGCGCGCGCGACGCGGCGTCGTACAGGCAGATGAGACCGCTGGCGTGTCCCGGCGCAAAGACGACGCGCCACGGTTCGCCGCTGAGCATGACCGTGTCGCCGTCTTCCAGCGGCACAAAGCGATCGGGCGGGACGGATTCGGCGTAGGGCGCGAGCCGGCGCATTCCCGCGATCGCGGCGTCGGTGGATTCGCGCGGCGCGCCGCTGCGTTGGAATACGTCGTGATAGAACTCGTAGCGGCGTTCCCACTCGCGGTTAAAATCGGTCAGCCACCAGCGGTTGCGCGCGTGCGAGAGCACCTGCGCGCCGGATTCAGCGACGATCTGCGCGGCAAGTCCAAAGTGATCGACGTGCGCGTGCGTGACGACGACGCGGCGAATATCTTTGAATGCCAGACCGCGCGCGCTCAGCCCCTCGCGGAGCGCGGCAAGCGTCGCCGGGTCTTGCGGACCCGTGTCGATCAGCGTCAACTCAGCGCCTTCGGCGAGGTAGCAATTGATCGGACCGACGGGAAACGGGGTGGGAATCGTAATGGTTTGCAGATAATCGAGAATGAGTCACCTCTTGGCGGGTAATTATCCTCCCAGCACTCCTGGGAAGAAACTTGTAATCACCAGAATCACCGTCAGCGCGATCAGAATAATGACGGTCAGCCACGACAAAATATTCATCACGCGACCGTTAATGTACTTGCCCATCAGCCGTTTGTCGTTGATGAGCACGAGGATCGCCACCAGGATCACCGGCAGCAGCACGCCGTTCAGCGTCTGGCTCGCAAGCATCGCATCAATCAATGATTTGATCGGCAACAGGATGATGCCGGCACCCAGGACGATGAACGCCGTATAGAGTCCGAAAAAGATCGGCGCTTCTTTCCAACTGCGGCTCACCGCCGATTCCCAGCCGAATGCTTCGCACACCGCATACGCGGTCGAGAGCGGCAGGATCGCGGCGGAGAACACTGAGGCGTTGAGCAGTCCCAGCGCGAATAATGTTGCGGCGTACTTGCCCGCCAGCGGTCCCAACGCGATCGCCGCGTCCTTCGCGGTGGCAATATCCTGTCCGTGCGTGTACAGCGTTGCCGCACAGGCGATGATGATGAACGCGGCGACGATGTCGGTGGTCAGAGAGCCGACGACGACGTCCAATCGCTCGTACACATAGTCTTTGACCTGGATTCCTTTATCTGCGATCGACGATTGGAGATAGAACTGCATCCACGGCGCGATCGTCGTGCCGATGACGGTGATGAAGATCGTCACGTAGCCGGCATCGAAACTAAACGAGGGTGTGACCGTCGCGCGCAGCACCTCGCCCCACGGCGGGTTCGCTAAAATGCCCGAAACAACGTAGGTGATGTAGAACGCGCTGGCGATTAGAAAGACCCGCTCGACTGGCTTGTAACTTCCCTTGACGATCAGCAGCCACACCAGGAAGGCGACTAATGGCACCGAAAAATATTTGCTGATGCCGAAGATTTCCATACTGGCGGCGACGCCGGCAAATTCACTGACAGTGTTCGCCAGGTTCGCGATCAACAGAATCGCGATGATTAGCGCGGTCCAACGCACGCCCATTTTCTCGCGGATGAGACTTGCCAGTCCTTTGCCGGTCACGACGCCGAGCCGCGCGCTCATCTCCTGCACGATGACGAGCGCAACCGTGACAAAAACCAGCATGAACAGAAGACTATAGCCGTACCGCGCGCCCGCCACCGAGTAGGTCGTGATGCCGCCCGCATCGTTGTCCACGTTCGCGGTAATGATGCCAGGTCCAATGACCGCGAGCAGGATGAGGAGGCGCGTGCGAAAGGGTTTGAGTCGTTTGAAAAAAGCCATCGCGTTCCCCTAAAACAAGCGCGGTAGTTTGATTTTCCATTCGTCCGGCAAGATCAGATCGAGCGCATCGTCTGCTGTAACGATGCCCTGCAAATGGTTGTCCGTGTCCACCACCGGCACGGCGAGCAGATTGTACTTGGCGATCGCTTCCAGCACCTCTTCGCGCGACGCTTCGACTGGCACGTGAATCGGTTTGTGGTGCATGATGGCGTCTACCGCGCTTCGCGGGTCTGCCAGCACCAGATCGCTCAGCGAGACCACGCCGACCAAATGCTCTTCGGCATCCACGGCGTAGACGTAGTAAATAGTCTCGGCTTCCTTTGTCGGCGCATCGCGACGGACGCGCTGCAGCGCTTCGGCGACGGTGATGCCGGGAGGCACCGTGAGGTACTTGGTCGTCATCAACCCGCCGGCGGTATCCTCCGGATGCTTGATAAGTTCCGCCACCTCCGCGCTTTCGTCCGGCTCCATTAGGTTGAAGACGTGGGCGCGCTTGTCTTCTTCCATTTCCTGCAAAACGTCCGCTGCCTCGTCCGGTTCCATCTCTTCCACAATGTCCGCCGCGCGCTCGTCGGGCAGCGTCTCCAAGACATCGGCTTGGAATTCCGGTTCCAGTTCCTCCATCACGTCGGCGGCCTTTTCGTCCGGCAGGTCGCCGATCAACTGACCCACTTGCCGTGGGCGCATATCCTCCAGGATCGCCGCAATATCCGCGGGGTGCAGCTCTTTGAATTTTTCGCTGGCGACGTGCACCTTCAAATCGCCCTGCGGAATGAACTCCAGATCGGTGAACTTGATCGACCGCGTGGGGAGTTCGCGGCGGACCGCGCCTGCCAAATGCTCGAAGGTATCTTCCCACCCGAGCCGCCGTAGCAAGCCGCGCCCGCCAACGTCGACGTTCAGCACCCGATACTCATCGCCGATCTTCGCCAATTCCAGATCGTTGACGCGGACGACGCGAAAACCGTTGATATCGATCACCTGCTTGTCCAGCACATCGCGCACCAGATAGAGTTCATTGCTTTTGGGCTGGTACGGCGAGGACGCCGGCAGTTGCAGGATGATCTTGTTGCCAGCCAGGTCTTCCGTACCGACCCAGGGAAGCAGCACGGGTTCGCCGCCGTTGTGTTTGACGGCAAGCGCGACGACGCGCGGGAAGCAGCCCTCGCAGTTTTCCGGGATCACCAATAGGTCATTTAGTTTTCCGATGAGCGCGCCTTTGGCGTCACGGACTTCCCGTCCGACCAATTCGCTTAGGTATGCCATCCGTACCTCCCGACAAACAAACGCCGCGCGGTCCTCGCGTCGCGGCAAGCCGCGCCATAATATCACCGATGCGCGGGAGAGTCAATCGAATCGACAAAAACTTTAAGGTTGAATTAAACTGAAACTCTTGACTTTGGTACAGCGTGGTCGTATAATCCGGCTGTAAAAAGAAAAGACCCTCGTTAGGCGAGGCGTCTGCGCGTGACACAGGCCGCTGCCCCGAAACGTCGAGAGACGCCGAGGGGTAGACCAGGCAGAGCCGGATTAAGGCTCAGCTCAAAGTGGCTGGGGCAAAATCCCGCAGCGAAAGCGGGACTTGCGTCCTACGCCGCGCAGTGCCGAAGCTCAACCAGTGGGGGCGTGCTTGACAGCGCGATGCTGTAAGGCGTGCTTGGCTTTTGGCTGCCTCCCTGGTTGAACAGGGAGGTTTTCTTTTTGCCGCCGTGTCACGGTAGTAGAAACGAGCCATCGGATTGTCTCTACCACCGAATCGAAACGTCACGGATGTTGGAAGGGGTGATGGCGCATGAGCGCAGATTCTAGTAACCAGCAATCGGATACGGACGGTATAATTCGCACTGGCAGACGGACGGCAGCCCATTATCTAGCCATGCGTTGGTCACCCTGAGAAGTGCTCAGTCTGAGTGAGCATCAGAAAAGTGGAACTTGCAGTCTGACTTTTCCGATACCCCGAAGTCGTTCTTCCTCTGAGCATCCTCTCGCTTCATTCCACACCAAACTTATTGCTCCCAACGCGCCTCCCGTTCTTATCCAGTGCCTTCGATACTTTAATTTCGAGGTGCGCTATGAACGCAATCGCAAGAATGTACTACTCCGAACGCAGGATTGCGAAGTTTCTCCGGCTCCTCGCGATCATCGCGGGACCCGGCATTCTAGTCATGGTCGCAGATAATGATGCGGGCGGCATCACCACCTATACCGCGACCGGCGCCAAGTTTGGCTTTGGTCTCATTTGGTTTCTGATTCTTTTGGGACCGATTGCCTACATTGTGCAGGAGATGACTGTGCGTCTTGGCGCGGTCACCAAACGTGGGCACGCCGAGGCAATTTTCGATGCGTTCGGTCCCTTCTGGGGCTGGTTCTCCTTATTCGACCTCGCCATCACCGACTGGCTTACGTTGGTGAGCGAATTCATCGGGATGACGGCGGGGCTGCGCATTTTCGGCGTTCCGGAGTTGCTGACGGTCATCATCGTTTCGATCCTGATGGGCGCGATGGTGATCCAAGGGCGGTATTGGACGTGGGAGAAGATCGCGTTGCTGTTTTGCGTGATCAATCTGATCTATATTCCCGCCGCCTTTCTCGTCCACCCGGATTTCGGTGAAGTCCTGGCGCAAGGGCTGATCCCCAATTTTCCCGGCGGACTGACCGCGACCATGTTCTTCTTTCTGATGGCAAATGTCGGCACGACCATCGCACCGTGGATGGTTTTTTTCCAACAGAGCGCCGTCGTGGACAAGGGGCTTAAAGAGAAAGATATTCTGTGGAGTCAATTGGATACCGGAATTGGTGCGTTCTTCACCGTGGTAGTCGCGATCTTTTGCGTCATCGTGACCGGCGCAACGCTTTTTGGAACGAATATCGAAAGCGCGGCGCAGGCGGCGGTGGCGTTGATGGACATCAACAAATATGCCGGCGCGTTCATGGCAATCGGCTTGTTCGATGCGGGATTCCTCGGCGCGATCTGTATCTCGCTCTCCAGTTCGTGGGCGGTTGGCGAGGTGTTTGGCTGGGCGCACTCGCTGAACAACAAAGTGCGCGAGGCGCCGTGGTTCTATACGTTTTACTTTTTCTCGCTCCTGTCCGCGGGCGCGTTGGTTCTGATTCCGGGCGCGCCGCTCGTCGTGATTACGTTGTTCGTGCAAGTCGTCGCGACGACGTTGCTGCCCGCCGCCTTGGTGTTCCTGATTCTGTTGCTCAACAACGAGGAGCTCATGGGCGAGTTCAGGAACACCACTTGGCAGAACGTGCTCGATTTTGCCATTGTCATCGGCTTGATTCTGCTGTCCACCGGGTACAGTCTGACGACGTTGTTCCCGAATTGGTTTGGGCAGTAATCGCACATCATTGGAGGTTGGGATGGAAAGAATAGGCAACGGATTCCGGGATTTTATCGGCGCGATTCGCGGAATCAACGAAAAGTACAAAACGCCGCGCATCAAGATGACGCGCATGGTTGGCTTCTGGTTGCTCCTTTTGCGCCTGTACCTGATTGGCATGCTCTTGCTCCTGCTCTACAAATTCATCAGCATCGTCAGCGGTTCATAGGAGGTATGGCATGGACCCAATCGCTATGAGCCATGTGGCAGCCGCAACGGTGACCGGGGGCGAGCAGACATTCTTTCTTAGTGAACTCCTGGGTGCGAAGGTCTTCGTGCAGGGGAAAAAAGTCGGCGCCTTGACCGATGTAGTCATCAAAGAGAATGGCACATTGCCGGTCGTAACACATGTGTGTGTGTCGCGACCGTTTGGCGAATCCGCCGTGGTTCCGTGGGAGAAGGTACGGACGATTCAAGCCAAAGAGGTTGTGCTCGACGTGGATAACATCGCTCCCTACGACGGCAAGCCCGAAGACAATGCAGTGCTATTGAGAGACCACATTCTGGACAAAAAAGCGATTGACCTGGAAGGGCGAGAGTTGGAAGTCGTGTACGACGTCAAACTGGTGTTGCGGAACAACCGGCTCTACGTTACCGATGTTGATCTCAGCCGCTATGGGTTGTTGCGCCGCATGGGACTTGCCGGACTGGCGAAGTTTGTCTACAACTTGGCGGAAAGCATTCAGGACCAGACGGTCTCCTGGAAATATATCCAGCCCTTGCCAGAGAAGATCGGGCGCTTCCGGGGCGATGTTCGGCTGAATGTCTTGAAAGAGAAACTGGCGGACATGCACCCGGTCGACTTGGCGGACATCTTGGAAGCGCTGGACCCAGACCAGCGCGTGGAGATTTTTGAGAAACTCGACCCGGAGCAGGCATCGGATACACTCGAAGAGATCGATCCGAACGCGCAGCGCGACTTGGTCGAGTCGCTCAAAATCGAAAAGGTCGCGCAATTGGTCGACGAGATGACGACCGGTCAAGCGGCAGATTTTCTTTCCGTGCTCTCTGCGTCCGAAGCCGATGCGATCTTGGAGCGTTTGAACCAAGACAATGCGCGTAAAGTTCGCGCGATTATGGAACACCAGGAGGAAAAGATCCTCGACTTTGCGACTCTGGATTTCATCGCCTTCCCGCCTGAAATGACGGTGGAGCAGGCACAGGACGCGTACCGCGCCGTCGCAAAGGGCAAAGACGTTGTGATGTATCTGTATATCGTCGATCCGGGCAAACGTCTCCTGGGTGTTCTGGATATCAAAGAACTACTCGTCGCTGACGACGCGGCGGCGCTGAAAGAGGTCATGGTCGATAACGTCGTTTCGCTAGACCACGACGACATGCTGCGCAAAGCATCAGAACTCTTTACGCGGTACGGTTTCCGCGCGCTGCCGATCACCGATGCGGACCACCAGATTCTCGGCGTCGTGACCTATCGCGACATCATGGGATTGAAACACCGGTACGTCGAATAGAGATGACGATTCGTGTGATCTAACACGGAGGTAGACGGTGTCCGCAGCAAAATCAGATCAAGTCAGAGATGTCAAGCCATCGCCCAAGCTGTGGGCAAAGCGGTTGAGCCAGGTGCTTGCACTGATCGTCATCATAGACGCCATCCTCTTCCTTCTGGCTGGACGATGGGATTGGAGCGGCGCGTGGATTCTCACCTTCCTCTATCTCGCCTTTCTGTTGGTAATGGTCGTGTGGGCGATGTGGAACGCGCCGGAGTTGCTGGAGGAGCGCAGCCGGGTGGCATCGAATGTCAAGGGCTGGGACAAGATTCTCCTGACCTTGTACACGATCGCGCTGGTTGGTCTGTTGGTCGTTGCCGCGCTGGACGCGGGGCGGTTCCGATGGACGGAGATGCCGGTCGCACTGCAGGCGTTTGGGGCGCTCGGCATCATTCCCTGTGGAGTCTGACTGTTGTGGGTGACGAGAACGAATGCCTATCTTTCGCGATTCGCGCGCATTCAGGATGATCGCGGCCAGCAAGTGGTTACCACCGGACCGTACCGGTACGTCCGCCATCCGATGTACGCGGCGGTCATTCCCTTTATCCTCTGCATTGCCCTGATCCTTGGCTCGTGGTGGGCGCTCGTGCCGGGCGCAATCATCGCCATCTTGTTCGTCGTTCGCACCGCGCTCGAAGACCGAATGCTGCAAGAGGAACTGCCGGGTTACAAAGCGTACGCCCAACACGTCCGTTATCGGTTACTGCCGGGTGTTTGGTAAAATGAAAAAGACCTTCCAGGTCTCCGCAACCAGGAAGGTCTTTTGTCATACGTTGTCTTCGCCACCGTCCACGCGGATCACCGTGCCGGTGACCCAATCGACGCGCGGGTCCATCAGCGCGACGAGCGTCCGCGCCACATCCTCCGGCTGCGTCATCCGTCCATCGGGATGCATCATCAGAATTTGCTCTTTGATCTTGTCGTGATTCGGAATCATGCGGAACGCGGGCGTATCGGTCACGCCGGCTTGAAAGCAGTTGACGCTGATGCCTCTGCCGACGAGTTCCAGCGCGAGCTGCCGCGTGTGCGATTCCAGCGCGGCTTTCGCCGCCGAGACCGGACCGTAGCCATTGATGACGCGGTGCGAGCCGCTGCTCGTCATCGAGCAGACTTTCGAGCCGCGCGCCAGCAAGCCCGCGCGCACGAGGTCTTGCGTCCAGTAGACCAGACTGTTCGCCATCACGTCGAGCGTCATTTCCATCGCCTTGCGGTCGACCGCGTCCTCCGGTTTATCGGCGATGAAGGGCTTCAAGTTGCCGAACGCGACCGAGTGCAGCATGATCGCGATCGTTCCGCCGCCCGTGAGTTGCTCCTGAAGCTTGGCGATAATTTCCGCGCGGTTCCGGTCGTCCGCGACGTTCTTGTTGAAGAAAACCGCCTGCCGCCCTTTGGCTTCCACGTCGGCTTTGACTTGGAGCGCGCGCGGCAAAGTCGTCTTCAAATCAAAATGCACGCCGAAAATATTAAACCCCGCGTCCGCAAGCGCGCGGGTGCACGCCGCGCCAAACCCACTCGATGCGCCCAGGATCAGCGCCCAACGTTCGTTGCTTGCCATTTTTCCCTCCGAGACGATTTAGGATTTCAGATTTATGATTTCAGATTTGCGGTTCGCCTCGCGCCAACGCCAAATCCGAAACCTAGAATCCGAGAAAAGGTGTAATTCGCACCAGAAAGTCGTGTATCGGTTCCAGTGCCAGCCCCGCTGGAAGCCACACGAAAACGAAATTCCAGCGAATCAATCCGTTCAGACTGCCGCCTGGCGAGTTGGCGTAATCCCACGGTTTCTTGCCGGTGATTTTCCAGATCAGCCAACCGCTGATGTATTCGACTAGCCAAAAGCCGATGAGATAAACCACCCCGCGGACGAGAACGAATTGGGCGCGCAATGCGTCGTGCAGCGGCTCGTACAGAAACGCGATCGATCCGTACAGCGGGAAAGCCCAGAGCGATGTCTCGCCCATCAGCAGCCAATCGCGCGCAACGCCCGTCACGCGCTTGCGGACTGCCGTCCACACGATTTCGCTGCACCAGCCGAGCGCGCCATAGATGAAAAATCTGATTTCCAATTTCTATCGTCCAACGTCCAGCACCGCCGCTCCGCGAATCTGACTTGCCTTCAGCATCTGCAACACGCGGTTCGCCTCGCGCAGCGGGAACATTTCGACTTCTGTCCGCACCGGGATTTCTGCCGCGACCTTGAGCAGTTCTTCCGCGTCCTGCCGCGTGCTGTTCGCCACGCTCCGAATCGTCCGCTCGTGATAAAGCAGGTTGTAATCGATCTGCGGAATCGGCGTGCTATAAATACCGGCGTGGGCGACCGTCCCGCCTTTTCGCATCACGCGCAGCGCGTCGAGTACGAGCGCGCCCACCGGCGCGAAGACGATCGCGCGGTCGATCAGCTTGGGCGGCGTCTCTTCCGCGCCGCCTGCCCACGCCGCGCCGAGTTCGCGCGCCAGCCGGCGGTGTTCTTCGCCGCGCGTGAACACGTACGCCTCGCACTGCCAGTGCCGCGCGATTTGCAGCGTGATGTGCGCGCTCGCGCCAAGACCAAACAAGCCGATGCGCTCGCCGCGCTGCAAATCGCTCAGTCGCAGCGCGCGATAGCCGATGACGCCGCCGCACAATAGCGGCGCGGCTTGCGCGTCGGCGAATACGTCAGGAATTTTGTACGCGAACTTTTCGTCGACGATGGTGTATTCCGCGTAGCCGCCGTCGACGTGCTGACCGGTAAAGCGTGCGTTCTCGCACAGATTTTCTTGACCGCGCTTGCAAAAATCGCACACGCCGCACGTCCAGTTCAGCCACGGCACGCCCACACGGTCGCCGACGCGAAACCGCGTCACGTCGCGTCCGGTCTGATCGACCATGCCGACAATCTGGTGTCCCGGTATCACCGGCAGTTTTGGCAGCGCGATCTCACCTTCGACCGTGTGCAGATCGGTGTGGCACACGCCGCACACGCTTACCGCAATCCGGATTTCGTTCGCGTGCGGCGTCGGCGTCTCGACCTGGGCGGACTCTAGAGGATTTTCGTCAACGGGTCTGGCGCGGCGCAAGACCATGGCGTTCATCTGAACATTTCAACGTTTCAACGTTCTCACGATTTGCTTTTCACTAGCAGCGTCCACCTGCCCTGCTGCACCGATTCGCCGCGCTGATTGACCACGCGCGCGTCAAAGACCACAAATCCGCCGCCCGCGGCGCGCATCGCTTTCGCCTGCTTGACTTTGGCAACGACGTGAATCGTGTCGCCGATCTTGATGGCACCTTTGAATTTCCATTCCAAGCCAGTGAACGCGATGACGGTACCATCGACGAAACCCAGTTGCATCGCCAGCCCGGTGGCAACCGACAAGCCCAGCAGTCCGTGCGAGATGCGCTCGCCGAACGGCGTCGTCTTGGCGTACTCGGCGTCCGTGTGAATCGTGTTGTAATCGCCGGAAACGCCGGCGAAATTCACAATGTCGGCTTCCGTGATCGTGCGCCCCTGCGTGACCACTTCCGTGCCTTCCGTGAATTCTTCAAAGTACATCCCGCGCGGTTGATAGGCGTTGGTCATCTCTACTCTCCAATCTCCGACATCTAGTTTTTGAACGCGTCGCGACCCGCGTACTCCGCCGCGTCGCCCAGTTCCTCTTCGATGCGGAGCAACTGGTTGTACTTTGCCACGCGCTCGCTGCGCGCCGGCGCGCCGGTCTTGATCTGCCCGGCGTTCGTCGCGACAACGAGATCGGCGATGGTCGTGTCTTCCGTTTCGCCGGAGCGATGCGAGACGACCGCGCTCCACGCCGCGCGGTGCGCCATATCGATCGCGCTCAGCGTCTCGCTCAACGTACCGATTTGATTCAGCTTGATGAGAATCGAATTCGCGACGCGCGCGGCGATGCCTTTCTTCAGTCGCTCGACGTTCGTCACAAAGAGGTCGTCGCCGACGAGTTGGATTTTATCGCCGAGGCGTTTGTTCAATTCCGCCCAGGCGTCCCAATCGTCTTCCGCCAAACCATCTTCGATAGAAATGATCGGATACTTGCTGCACAGGTCGGCGTAGAAATCGATCATCTGCGCGCCAGTGAGGATGCGCCCCTCTTTCCGCAGATTGTATTTTCCGCCTTCGTAGAATTCCGACGCGGCGGGATCGAGGCAGATAAAAATTTGCGTGCCGGCTTTGTAGCCAGCTTTGTCAATCGCTGTCAGAATCACTTCGATCGCTTCGGCGTTCGATTTGAGCGCGGGCGCAAAGCCGCCTTCGTCGCCGACGTTCGTGCTGTACCCCATGTCCTTCAAAACTTTTTTGAGCGATTGGTAAATGTCCGCGCCCCAGCGCAGCGCTTCGGAGAAATTCGTCGCGCCCGCCGGCGCGATCATAAATTCCTGAATGTCGGTCGATTGCCAGTTGGTGTGCGTGCCGCCATTGAGAATGTTCATCATCGGCACGGGCAGTACGCGCGCGCGCACGCCGCCGAGGTAGCGATAGAGCGGTAGTTTTCTCGATTCCGCCGCGGCTTTCGCCACCGCGAGACTGACGCCGAGGAGCGCGTTCGCGCCGAGGTTGCTTTTGTTCGGCGCGCCGTCCAGTCCGATGAGCAGCGCGTCGATCATCTCTTGCTCCAGCGCGTCCCAGCCGACCAGTTCATCGGCAATCACTGTGGTGACGTTCTGTACAGCTTTTAGAACACCTTTACCGCCAAAGCGATACTTGTCGCCGTCGCGCAGTTCGACGGCTTCGTGCGCGCCGGTCGACGCGCCGCTGGGCACCGCCGCGCGTCCGAACGCGCCGTCTTCCAGGCGCACATCGACTTCGACCGTGGGGTTGCCGCGCGAGTCCAGGATTTCTCGCGCGACGATTTCTTCAATGATGGACATGTCCAATTGCTCCTTGGGTAGTCATCCAAAATTGTCGGGAGATTCAAAACCTCTCTTGCATGGTTGCTACTCCATCGCGTATGCGCGCGTGTGCGGTCCAAAGGTCAGAAATAGTACCGTCTTGTCCGCGAGTCCTTCGCAAAAGCAGAACTGACATTCAGTTACGCGGCGGCACTCTTCGCAAATGACAAAGATGATTCGAAAGTTGCGGTCAATGCGGAGACTGCGACAGCCGCGCAGATTCAGATGACCACTCCTATCGTCCAGGTACTCGGTGTTGTGGTACGGGTCTTGAAGGATGCGCTCCAGTTTGCGGTCGACGCGCGCGCGAAGGTTGGCGTAGCGCCGATAGTTCTCACTGAACAGTTTGGCGTATTCGTCCGCGTAGGGAAAGGTTCCCTTAATCATGGAGCGCTTCCTCGCGTGATAGCAATTTGACCTTGCCCGTCTGCGACTCGCTCAAAATCTGTTCCATGTCCAGATAGAGTGGAGAACCTGGCTCCAGGTAGATCACCCCAGGTTTCTTCGCTGCCGCCCGCACCAACTCTTCGCGCACGATTTTGCGAATTACTGGCTCAAGCGCGCGCACGAGTTTTCGTGTGTCAAATGACTCTACCGGTTGAACACGTGTCCTCATTCTTCACCTCATAAAATATTCATACCCAAATTCCCGGAATCGTCTTGCCGCACCTGGGGCACTTGCCATCGCGCGTCACGCGCACTTGCGGAATGCGATAGCCGTAGCGCTCGACGAGGAGCGTGTTGCATTTGGGGCAGTACGTGTTCTCGTAATTCTTGACGTAGCCCGGCAGGTTGCCAGCGTAAACATAGTGCAGCCCGGCTTCCTGCCCGATCTCCGCCGCGCGGATGAGCGTCGCCGCGGGCGTATAGCCGGTATCCGTCATCTGATAGTCCGGATGAAACGCGGTGACGTGCCATGGAATGTCCGGTGAGACGGAGCGGATGTACTGCGCGGCGTCCATCAACTCCTCGTTCGAATCGTTGAAGCCGGGAATGACGAGCGTGACCACTTCGAGCCAGAAACCCATTTCCTTGACGCGCTGGATCGAATCGAGAACGACTTGCAGCGGCATACCGAGCTTGCGATAGTTCTTGTCGCGCATCGATTTCAAGTCGATCTTGTAGCCGACGACGTAGGGTCGAATGTACTCCAGCGCCTCGCGCGTCGCGTTGCCGTTGGAGACGTAGACGCCGCGAATGCTGTGCTGCTGCGCGACCTTGAAAACCTCGACCGCCCATTCGCTCGTGATGAGCGGCTCGTTGTACGAGCTGCCGATGAGTTGCGCGCCGGTGCGCCGCGCCGCCGCGACAATTTGCTCTGGCGTCACGCGCTCTGGCATTCCGCCGGCGTCCGCGTCACGCAGCGTCTGCGAAATGTCCCAGTTCTGACAATTCTTGACGAGGAAAAAGTTGGCGAGGTAGTTGTGTTCCTCATCCACTTCCATATTGTAGACGGCGCCATCGAAATTCTCAGAGGCAATTTCACGGAGCGGGACAAGGTAATAATCTTCTGCCTCGCGCCAACGCCGTGGGACGGCGTCGCTAGTGTACCATACCACCGTAAATTGCCGCTTGGCTTGTTTGACCAAACGTCCCTGTATTTTTTTCTCCGCCGGCAGTGTGTTCTCATACAACGACGGCAAATAGCCCACCTTGAGCGCGAGATACGCGATTCCATAGGCAAGATCTGCTGATATGGTCGTGACACTGATTTTGCCATTCGGATAGCGGTGACCATCGCCTTGGATGTACGCGTCTAGGAAACTCTCAACAACATTGCGCGGGGCGTCGAAGAAGTGCGGTGGCACGCGCTTGTCGCTGGCTCTGGAACCGCAAAGGCTTTGGAACAAAACGGCAACCGACGACTTGGAAACTGCCACTGTTCGTGTAGTTTCACGTTGAAGCACAGGCGCATCGATGCCAAACACTTGACGCATCAATCTCTGGGTTTCAGCAGCCAAGCGCGCTTCCGTAGGCCCAAACGAGAAAGATAAATCGAAACTGTTGGGTCGAGACTTGTCTTTGGTCACACTGCCTTCAGCACAGTAGTAGCCGAATAGCCGCGCGAGTGAATCCGTCAAAGGAATGACCGACGGGATTCCGGGTCGTCTCTCTTTCCAAAAACGCACTGTGTTATCTTCCAGCGCGACGCCCTCTACTCGTTCGTTGCGCCAGAGTCCGCGCTGAACCTTTGACCGAACATGCCGCATATAATCAGCGCGCTTACCGAAACGCGCTCCCAACTCGCGGGACGTGGCTCCCTGTGCGCTCGCCGCTATGATTTCTTGAATGTCGTTCGTATTGAATTCATGCGGTACCCGATAGGTCGCTTCGAATGGCTGAAGAGCCGCGTGAACATCTACACCTTGAGACCCTGAAAACGCGTAATGCTTTGGAATCGCCAGATAGTGCGCGGTCGTTAGCGCACGCGCTTCAATGACTTGGGGCTGTGGATCGTTCGGATTCAATACTGCATACACGCGATGCTCAGGTGTGCAACGCAGTTCGGGTAGATAGAATGGGCGAATCGACGTGATCGGCCCGGCATAGTGATGCTTAAACACCTTGCGAACCTTGCGCCACGTTCCGCTAGCCGCAATCGTTTTCAAATCGGTGGGGTAGGCAATTTCCGCATCGTGAGTACGCTGCACCCTCTCTCCTAGCGCGAAAACTTCTTTCAACGGCAGCGCCCCTTTTGAGGTGACGACGCGGACATCGCCAGTGAAGCAGTTCGCACAGTGCAGATCGCAGCCCAACATTCCAAACGTCAGCGTCGTCGAGCCCGGCAGGATGTGAAAGAAGGGTTTCTTTTCCGTCGGGTCGGGATTGAGCGCGGCGACGTAGCCGTGTGGCACGAACAATTTTCCGCCGCGATTGTACCGTACCTGGCAGATGCCGCGCGCGCCGTCGTTGATGAGGCAGCGGTGCGCGCACGCGTAACAGCGCACGCGGTTGCCGTCCAGTTTTTCGTACAGCGCGCCCTCGCGCACCAGCGCATCGAGCGTACGTGCGATTGGTACGTCGCCTGCAATCGGTTTGCGAATTTCAACAAGCTGCGTGCTCATCGTGCATCTTCTTTCCAGCGTCCGATTATGGCGAGTACGCCGTCAGATGTTTACTTCCATCGGTGATGTACAGAATACCGCTCGCGACAATCGGACTTTCCCAATGGATGCTGCCGATCTGATTGTTCGACCAAAGCGATTTTCCACTGGTCGGATCGAGCGCGGAAATCTGACCGCCCCTCGCGTAAAATAAAATCCCGTTTGCGATGATCGGCGATGTGCCGTTCGAACCCGTCCAGCGGCTTTGCAGACTGGGATTGCCGCCACCATCAATCGTCAACTGCAAGCCCGCGATCCCCGAATCGTTCGCGACAAAAACCCACGTGCTGTTATCGTTTGGGTTGACCCAGACGGCGGGCTGGGTGAGAATCTCGCCGCCCGGCGGAAAATTCATCGTGAACACTTCGCCGCCGGTCTTGCCGGTCGTGCCTTGCCCGCTGAGATTGTCCATATTCAGCAGCCGCAGCACGCCGTCCTTGCCGCCTTGCACGCCCAGGTGCGCGTATTTGCCGCTCGCGGGCGGCAGGATCGCCGGCGCGGTGCTGCCAATATCGGTATCGCCGTTCTGCAATTGCTGATAGTTGGTCGGCGTGTAGGTGTTGAGCGGGTTGCCATTCGAGCCAGTGCCAGCCGGATCGAGCGCGAAAACCGTGTCGCCCCAATCATAACTCGCCGGCGCGAAATCTCCATTGCCGGTCGCCATGTAAATCTTGTCGTTATCCGGATCGTAGATCACGCCGGGGCGCGCCCAAATCGCCGTTTGAACTTGCGGACAATCCGGACTGTTGGGCGTATCGACGAAATGGACCGTTTGATTGCTGCAGACCGTATTGAACACATTCTGTACGCCGGTGGCGAGATTGATCGCTGTGATGTGACCTTGATAATCGCCTTTATCGCCGGGATAGCCGGCGTGCGCGACGTACAGATAACTTGCACCGCTCTTCGCCGTCGCAATCGCCAGCGCGGATGATCCTTTTTCGTTCCACGGCTTGAGTGACGTGAGCTGGGGCCAGCCGCCCGTCGTGGTTTCCGTCCCATCACCCACCGCGTACTTGTGAACGTAGCCGTCCAGCCCGTACGAATAAACGTACTGCCGATTGGGATCGATGGCGGGCGACGACGTGGTGTAGCAAACGCCGCCGTTGCTGCTGGTGCACGAGCCCGGACCGTACTGGTGACTCCAGATTTGCGCGCCCGTGTGCGCGTCGAGCGCGACGATGCGTCCGTCCTTCGTCGTGACGAACACCAGGTCGCGCACGCCGCTGTTCGTCGTCACACCGCTTAGAAAAACCGGCGCGCCGTCGGCGATGTTGGGCAGCGTGATCTGAAAGAGCAGGTGCAATGCGCCGACATTGCCCGGCGTGATCGCGGTTTCTTGTGTGTCGTTGCCGCTATGTTTTGAATCGAAGCCGAATTGCAGCCAGTCGTACGTGGTCAACGTCGATGGCGCATGGTCGCGTGCGATCTGCGGCAGATAGTAAAGGTAGGGCGGCGACGCCGGCGCATCTACCGCACGATTCGCCGATGCTGCGGCGGCGCGCAATAAACCAGTCGTATTTTCCCACCCCCCGCCGACGGCTAGCAGCGCGAGCGCCGCTGCCAAGAAAATCCAATGGCGCGTTCCAATCGATCTCATTTTCTATATCCCGTGCCATACTCTGTCCTCAGAGCCAGGCGTTCAAAAGTTTTTGCAATGTTGCTTTGTTGAAAGGCGTCCAGAGCGTACCACACAGCGGAATGTTTGTCAACTAAAAACTCTGCCAAATCAGGGCGTGTGCAAAGTCGGCAAGTTGTCACTTCGAGCGCAGCGAGAAGTCTCGACTGGCGGCAAAACGAGATTTCTCGTTGCAAAAATCGCTTCTCGAAATGACAGGCGTCGCTTGTCAAGCGACTTTGCACACACCCTGCTGCCAAATGACACGCGCCGTATCCATGGCGGATACGGCGCGCGATTCATTCATGCCCTCGGTTTTAGTGACGATTGCCACCGGGGGCAGAGGGCTGACCGGATGTGGGTTGTCCTTGCTGCTGCGGCGTCGGTTGCGTTCGCTGTTGTTGCTGTTGCTGCGGCGTTGGCTGTGCTTGCTGTTGTTGCTGTTGCTGCGGCGTTGGCTGCATCTGCATCTGTTGCTGTTGTGGCGTTGGTTGCATTTGCTGCTGTTGCGGCGTTGGCTGCACCTGCATCTGTTGCTGTTGTGGCGTTGGTTGCATTTGTTGTTGCTGCGGCGTCGCTTGCGGCGTTGGCATCGTCGTAGGCGGCGGCGTTGCTTGCTGGAGCTGCGTCCGCTCGCGCTCGCGCATCTGCGCGCGAAATCTCTGGGGGTCTTGCAAGCCGGTTTCCATTAACGCCAACTGCGCGGTCAACATCGCACGCTCGCGGTCGAGGATTGGCGCGACAGAGCTTGTCGGGTCGACGCTCAATCGATCCATCAACTGCAATTGCTGCCGAAGCTGGTCGCGGGCGCGGTCGAGTTCGCGCGTCATCGTCGCGTCGTCCATACCGGCGACGATTTGCAGCGCGTTCTCGATCTCCGTTTGCTGCCGCGCCATCACCGGCGCGGCGAGCGGCGCGCTCTGCGCGTTCAGCGCGGCGATCTCGTCGGCGCGGCGGTTCGCCAGATCGAGCAGCAGGTTCGCGCGCGCGGCAGAATCGCTGGTCGCATCGACGCGGAGGTCTTCGCTCAAGAGTTTCACCGCGTACAGCGGATCGGCGGGCTGCGCGGATTGCGCCGCGACCACCGTCGCGCCGGAGCCGCCAAAGATCAACGAGATCAGCACAAGCACTGCGGTTAGGGTGGACATTCGGAATCGCTCCTTTCTCTGGAATAGGTTCGTCCACCCACTGAGACGGCGCATTGGAGCGCGAGATACGCCCGGCGCGAGCGAATCGGCTTCTGCTAGAAATCTGGCGCGCGCGCGCGCGGCGGCTCGCTCATCGCGCGCCGGCGCGGCTTGGAATCGATCCAGCATCTGCTGCAGGCGCGGATCGACCGAATCGTTATTCGGATTCATATACTTTCTCCTCGCTGCCGATCAAGGCGCGGCGCAGCGCGCCCAGCGCGCGGTGCTGCAACGACTTGACCGCGCCGATGGGCTTGTCAAGCGCTGCCGCGATCTCCGCGTTCTCCCACTCCTCCCCAAACTTGAGCGCGATCACTTGTTGCTGATCGGGCGTCAAGCGCGCCAACGCCGCGCGCAGATTTTCTTGCTCGATGCGCTCCGCGGTTTGTTGCAGCAGATCGTCGCCGGGATCCGCTCCCAACTCGTCGTCCAGCGCGACCAGCGGCGGCTGCCGACGCCACTGGTCGACGATCCAGTTGTGCGCTGTGCGATAGAGGTACGCTTGCAGATGCTCGCGCGGTCCGCTGCCGTTCCGCAGTGCGTGGAGGAATCGGCTGAATACGTCTGCAACGCACTCTTCCGCCAAGTCCGCCGCGCCGAGCAGTCGAATGGCATAGCGATACAACGCCGGGCTGTAACGATCGTAAATCTCGCCCAGCGCTTGCCGGTCGAACTGGCGCGCGCGTTGCAGCCAATCTTGTTCAGAGGTCACACTTGCTCCTCGTTGGTAAGACGCTCCAATCGCGCCTCAGGTACGGGCAAATAAAAAAGGGCGACGATGTGTCGCCCCTGCTGGAACAACGCGTTCTGAGCCTAGATTTTGCACCTGCGGTCGTGAAAAGACCGATTTGCCCGCACGCGATAGACGCTCAAAAACGTTTTCTATTGCGTGGGAAAGGGTGCGAAAGCGAGGCTGAGAGTCTATGCGCCTTCAAACTGAACCATCGAATAAACGTCGTACCCTTTGAGTTTGTCTCTGCCGTGCAAATCGACCAGTTCGATCAGGAAGGACAGCCCCACCACTTTGCCGCCGAGTTTTTCCACCAGGTCAACCGCCGCGCGCGACGAGCCGCCGGTCGCCAGCAAATCGTCGACGATTAACACCTTGGTCCCCGCCGGAATCGCGTCCTTGTGAATCTCCAGCGTGTTCGTGCCGTACTCGAGCGCATACGAAATGCTGATCTTGTCCGCCGGCAGCTTGCTCGGTTTGCGAATCGGCACAAAGCCCGCGCCGAGTTCGTATGCCAGCGGCGCGCCAAAGATCCACCCGCGCGCTTCCACCGCCGCGATCACGTCGATGTCGGTATCGATGTAATGCTCCACCATGGTATCGATGGCTTCCTGCAACGCTTCGCCGTCACGAATCAACGTGGTAATGTCGCGAAAGAGAATGCCTTTGACGGGGAAATCGGGAATACTGCGGATGAGGCGAGCCAGCTCCATGAGGAACCTCCTGGCGGAGCAATGGATTTTTGGAGGGCTGAACTCCTGTGAGATTGTATGCAAAAGGGTGAAAAAATGCAAATCCGCGTCGCTTGTGATATAATGTAAGTATGCCGCGTGATGCGAGGGGATGGGATCGAATTCAAATCGCTTTTGCGCGGGTTGGTATTTTGATGGGCATCGTTGGCGCGACCGTGGCTTGCGCCGGCTCGCCCGCTGCTTCCACACCGTTACCCTCACCACCCGCCGCCAGCATCACCGCGGCGGCGCTTCCAACATTGAGCGTTGCGCCGCTTGCCACGCCCGGGCTGCCTACTCGCACGCCGATTGCCGCGACCGGCGCGATCACGCTGACGCTATGGACGACGGAAGACCTCGCGCCAGGCGCGACCGCCGCCGGAAAAATTCTACGCAATCAGTTCGACGCCTTTACCGCGGCGAACTCGAACATTCACATCGACACCGTTCTGAAAAGACCGTACGGTCAAGGCGGCGTACTCGATTTCTTGATGACGACGAGCGCAGTTGTGCCGGCGCAGTTGCCCGACCTCGCCGCGCTCGATATTTCCGAAGTACCCCAAGCCGCCGCCGCCGGGATTTTGCAGCCGCTCGATCCGTTGATGAGCAATGACCTCAAGAACGATTTCTTCCCGTTTGCCGCGCAGGCGGCGGAGTACCAGGGCAAGTGGGTGGCGGTACCGTTCACGGCGGACATCGAGCATCTGGTGTACAATAAACTGATCGTCAAACGCGTCCCGCAGACCTGGGACGACGTTCTCAAACAAAAAGCGACGCTGCTCCTGCCGATTGGCGGCGACAATGCATTTTTGGTGCAGTACCTGGCGATCGCGCCGCTGTTCGACGCGAGCCAGCAGTTGACGGTGGACCCGAACACGGCGAGCCAGGTCTTGAACTTCTTCAAGCGCGCCCGCGACCTGGGCGTGGTGCCCGACACGGCGATTGGGCTGAAGACTTCGGACGATGCGTGGCCCACGTTTGTCACCGGCAAAGCGGCGATGACGCAGGCGTGGGCGTCGCGTTACTTGACCGACCGCGACAAGCTGCCGGACGCGATGTACGCGTCGGTGCCGACGCGCGACGGCAAATCTGCGGCGGTGGCGACCGGTTGGGCGTTTGTGATCGTGACCAAAGACCCGGCGCGCCAAGCCGCGGCGGCGCGGTTCATCCAATGGATCGTGCAGGGCGAACATCTCGCGCCCTGGCTGCGCGCCGCGCGGCGATTGCCGGCGAGCCGCTCGACGATGATTTTGTCGGTCGATCCGGTGGATTACGGCGCGTTCTTGCGCGATCAGATGGAGCGCGCAGTGTATCTGCCGCCGAGCGCAACGTACAACAAAGCCGCCGACGCGTGGCGCGCGGGGATGGCTGCCGTGTGGAAAGGGCAGACCACGCCGGATGAAGCCGCCAGCAGCATTGCGGCGGCGTTGAAATGAACTTTGAATTCTGAATTGAAGGAGCCGGCGATGTTTGAGACCTCGCTGCGGTCGGAAGGGCAGCGGCGTCTTTCAGAAATTGGGAACGCTGACCTGCTGGTAGGCATTCCGAGTTACAAAAACGCTGAAACCATCGGGACGGTGATCGATCGCGTGGCGGATGGACTGCGGACGCATTTTGCCGCCATGCGACCGGTGATCGCGGTTGTCGATGGCGGATCATCAGACGAAACAGTGCAAATCGCAGCGAACCGCCCGCTGACGCCGCCCGTCCGCCGCATCGTGACGACGTATCAGGGTATCCAAGGCAAGGGGAGCGCGGTGCGCGCTATCTTCGAAATGGCGCGCGTGCTCGGCGTAAAAGCCGTGATCGTGCTGGAAGCGGACTTGGCTAGTCTCTCGCGCGATTGGATTCAGAAACTTGCCGCGCCCATCCTGAGCGGCGAGTACGACCTGACGGTGCCGGTCTACGCGCGTCCGCTGGTAGAAGGTGGAGTGACCGATCTCTTGGCGTATCCGCTGACGCGCTCGCTCTACGGCGCAGACGTGCGCCAGCCGATGGCGGGTGACTTGGCGATTTCCGGCGCGCAAGCCGCGCGATTCTACGCGCGCGACGTGTGGGAGACCGATGTGGCGCGGCACGGCATCGACATCTGGATGACGACGGTCGCGATCAACGAGAATATCAAAATCTGCCAGGTGCGGCTCGGCACGAAAATCGAAGACAAGCGCGAAGCCGCGGTCTCCATCGATCCGGGGTTCATCCAAGCCGTTGGCACGCTGTTCCGGATGATGGAAATCTATCGCCGCCGCTGGCCCGAGGCGCATCCGCTGCGCGCCGTGCCGTTCTACGGCAATGGGGTAACGGTCGATCAACAGCGGTTGACCGGCGCGATTACGATCGATATGCTCAGCGACGCGTTCACATCCGGCGCGCGGCGCTATCGCCGGTTCTGGCGCACGATCATGGTTCCCAGCCATTGCGCCGAAATATCCGAACTGGCGAACAAGCCGCGCGGCGCGACGCACCTGTCCGCCGAGTTGTGGGCGCGCATCGTTTTCGATTTTGCCGTGGTGTACAACAAGGGCGAGAACGATCCGGACAAGGTTGTCGCCGCGCTGCTGCCATTATACTATGCGCGCACCGCGACAATTCTGCGTGAGACCGGCTCGCGGCTGGACGCCATCGAGAAAGCTGTGCAAGATCAGGCGCAATGTTTCGTCGAACAGAAAAAATACCTGATTTATCGCTGGCAGGCGTACGTTCCCTGGTCCGTCGATGGCGTGCGATGAAATGACAAATGACAAATGGCAAATGACGAGAGACGAAGGTCGGACGACGAGTGCCAAAGAAGTCGAGAGGTGATATGAGAAGACGCTTTTTGCTGATTGCGTTTAGCATAGCGATGGCGGCGCTGGTGTTGCTCCGCGTGACGCCGGCGCACGCGCAGGGACCGAATTTGGACGACGAGACGAATCAGATCGCCAAGACGTTGTATTGTCCGGTCTGTCCCAACACGCCGCTGGATGTTTGCTCGACGCAGGCGTGCGCGCAGTGGCGCGCGCTCATCAAGGAGAAGCTGCAGCAAGGTCAAACCGCGCAGCAGATTCGCGATTACTTTGTGCAGCAGTACGGCGAGGTCGTGCTGGGCGCGCCGCCGCCGGAGGGATTCAATTGGCTGGCGTATATTCTGCCGGTGATTGGGATTCTGCTGGGCGCGGCAATCGCATGGCTGACCGTGCGGCAGTGGATCATCCACCGCGGCGCCGGCGCGGCGGCGCCGGTCGAAACGCCGGTGTCCAAAGAATACGCCGAGCGGATCGAAAAAGACTTGAAGGAGTTGTAACCGTGTCACGTTGGATCCAAGCTGCCATATTTGCCCTGGTGATTGCCGTCATCATTTTCTTTGCGTTCGGTCTCCGGGTACAGGGTCAGTCGCAGCCGTCGTCCGGTCCCGCGCCAGATTTCACGCTCAAGACGTTTGACGGACCAACGATCCGATTGTCTGACCTCAAAGGCAAAGTGGTCGTCGTCAACTTTTGGGCGTCGTGGTGTGTGCCCTGCCGCGATGAAGAAACGTTATTGGAACAGACCTACGAGCAGTACAAGAATCGCGGCGTCGTCTTCCTCGGCGTCGATTGGGTCGATCCGGAGCCGGACGCGCGCGCGTACCTCAAGCAGTACAACATCACGTACCCTACCGGTCCCGATCTGGGTACGACGATCGGTCCGCTGTACCGCATCAAAGGCGTGCCAGAGACGTACTTTATCGGCAAGGACGGCAATCTCGCCGGCAACTCGCTGGGACCGATCGGGGATAACGCCGGTTATATGACCACCGCGCAATTCATCCAGAAATTGGAAACGCTGGTGGCGCAATAAAAAGCGTAGAGACGAGTCGCCGACTCGTCTCTACGCTTTCCTCCATCGCCATACGCTCCATCCCGCCAGCGCGAGCACCGTCGCCGCGAACAGCCCCACGCCAATCTTGAACGCCGGCGGATCGTACGTCAGCAGCACCCGATGCGCGCCGGCGGGCACCGCCACTGCGCGGAATAGAAAATCCGCGCGCAGCACATCCGCCGGCTTGCCGTCCACCGACGCGCTCCACCCCGGATAGTACACCTCGCTCAATACCAACACACCCGCGTTCGCCGCGTTCACGTCCAGCAAAATCGCGTTCGGTCCGTATCCCACGATCTTGGCGGACGATGCCCCGTTGTCCACTGTCGGCTGCCCACTGTTCACCGGTTTCTCCAGCACCACCGTCTGCGCGGGATCAAAGTCCGGCGCATGGATCGCGGCGAACGCGGCGTTCTGATCGGACACGACGCGCGTGTTCGACACGATAAATGCGCGCGGCAGGACGCGCGTGTTCTCGTAAATGTTGAACGCCGGATCGCCGTCGTACGCCAGTTTGAATTTCGCGCGGTCGACCGGCGCGCTCTTGCGCGCGAGCAAATACTTGACGTTGAGCAAATCGTACAGCGCGGTCGAGCGGCTGCCGAGCGATTGCCAGTAGCGGTCGAAATCCGCCAGCACGAGCGGGTTGTCGCCGTTCACGTCGAACAAAGCGTGCACGATGGAGGTATCGGCGGGCCACGCGCTATCGATGCCGGTGCCGCGCGCGTCGATGCGGTAGATGCTGCCGTCGCTCTTCAGGAATGCGACCGCGTCCGGGTGATCGAACACGCGCGATGGATCGTCGGTGCTGAGATCGACGTACGCGCCGAGCGAGAGAAGATCGAAGAAAATCAGCGCGAGCGCCAGCGTCGACCATGCTATGCTGCCGAAAACTCGCGCGCGGCGCTCGACGATCAACGCCACGGAGAGCGCGAGCAGGAGAAGGAAGAACGCCAGCGAATTGACGGCGTTGGCGATGCGCGCGAACAAGACCGCGTCCTGGTTCTGCCCCAGAATCAAGATGGCGTACGCGGTGGAGCCGACGGAAAGCGTGATGAGCAGCCACACGAACGGCGCCGCACGCGTGATGCGCTGGAACGCGACTTGACTCGCCGCCGGCAATTCGCGCAGCAGTAGATCAAAGCCGAACGCGGCGAGCGCGGCAATCGCGAAATCAAAGAGGACGATAAAGCGCGCCGGCACGCGCAATTCCCCAAACCCCGGCGCCCATTGGTACAGCCAGCCGTGCAGAATGGCATAGCCGCCGAGCGCGAGCGCGAGTCCGATCAGCGCGAACGCGCCGAAGAATCGCGTGGGCGCGTCGCGGCGGAGCGCCAGCGCGAGCAGCGCGAGCAGCAGCGGCAAGACGCCGATGTATCCCACCTCGACGCGCTGCCACGGTCCCCACGCCGCCTGCGATCCGCGTCCGAAAAAGCCGGGGACGAGCAGTCCGATCAGCTGCGCCGGCGGCAGCGAGAACTGCGCGGCTTGCTCGTACGAATACGCCGCTCGCAGCGTGTGTTGCGCCATCTCCGCGCTGGGTAGCAGCGTTGGCGCGGCGAGTCCGAAGGAAACGAGCGCGGTGAGTGCGAGGTAGACAAATGGCGAGGGACGGAAGATGAATGCGGCGGCTTGACCTCCGTCGTCCGTCTTTCGTCCTTCGTCGATGGTTTCCCAAATCGCGAACAGTCCAAGCGCCAGCACGATGAATAGGAAGATTTGGATGTGTCCGGCGAAGAACGCTACCGCAAGAATCACGCCGGCAATCGCCGCGAATGCCGGGCGTCGATCCGTGACTGCGCGTCGGTAAAACAACAACACGAGCGGCGTCCACGCGGCAACGGCAATCAGGTTCAGATTGCCAAAATGGGTGACGAAGAGATCGCTGAATTCAAACGCAATCGCCCCGGCGAGACACGCCGTGCGAGTGACGAGTGACGAGTGGCGAGTGGCGATTCCGGTCTCGTCACTCGCTATCCGCCACTTGCCCCATCGTAAGAACACGTACATCCCCGCGCCGGCGATAAAGAAATGCAGGACGGAGAGAAACTCCATATCGCGGAACGTCAGTGGATTGGAGATGAAGAACGTGAGGAGATTGAGCGGATAGAAGATGCCAGACTGGATGTCGCCGACGAACGGCATACCGCCAAAGAGATACGGATTCCAGAGCGGGATCACGCCGCGCTGCCACCACGATGCGGCAAATTGATAAGTCGGGTACAGAAACTGACCGAGGTCGCCGCCGCCGGCGGGCATCCAGGCATCGCCAAACAGCAATCGCCAGAAAAAACCGGCGGTCGCCGCGCCGATGATACCGACCGCTGCCAGATCGCGCCACGCGTCGTCCGAAACGCGGCGGCGCGCGAGGGCGACGAGCAGGGCGATCAGCCAGACGCCGGCGGCGAGGACGAGAATCATGGTTGCGCTTTAAGCAAGAACTCGCGCGTCGATTTGCCGGCTTGCCAGTACAGCTTCAAGCCGGAATCGTTCGACGCAATTTGGAAGATCAGTTCGCCGTCCAGATTCCCATTCGGCGGCAAATCGGCTTGAGTGAGGAGCTGCGGAATAGTGACCGTCTTGGGATTGGCGGAGTACGTCAAACCGCCGTCGCCTTTGACCGTGAAATCCGCGGCGGCAATTTTGATCGGCGTGCCGGTTTTTTTCGTGTTGTGCAGATGCACCGTGACGAGCATGAATTCATAGTTGGGCGGCAAGGTGACATTGCCTTCCACTTTGAGTGGACGCTCTACGCCGGTGACGGTCAATTCCGCGCCATTGTCCGCCAGCCCTTTGGTTTTGAGCGGCACCGGCGCGTTCTTGTTCACCGTCGGCGTCGCGGTGGGTCCGGTGAGCGATGAAATCAGCGGCGGACCGAATTGGACGCCCAGCAGCAACACGCCGCACGCGCAGCAGAGCAACGCGACCAGCGCGACCGCGCCGGCAAGGAGATAGCCAGGCGGAACGCGCCGTCCGCCGCGCGGTTGATAGTACGGCGTCGGCGTGGCAATGTTACGGTAGCGTGATTCTTTCGAGAAGGACACGATTATTCTCCATCGGCGCGCCATTCGCGGCGGTCATGCGAACGCGTGCGCCAGTTGCAGGGATGTACATTCCAATTTCGATTTGGTAATCGCCGGGTTGCCAACGTCAAATGGGAAAAATGCGTAACGCAGTATAACCCAAGCAGCGCAAAAGCCAAAACCGCGACCCACGCGAAAATGGCTCATAATTGGCGCGAACGAATATTAAACGTTATCCGAAATAAATTTATTTGTCCACGAAGGACACGAAGAATCACGAATTCGGATCTATTTTTAGTGTGCTTCGTGTGCGTTGTGGAAGTTCCCTGTTCCGAATAACGTCCTTTTTTTCACTGCGTCTGTACCCGCGCCGCGCCCAGCAACACCCGGTCTTGCGCGACGCGCGCGCCGTTCGCGTCGAACACCGGCAGGCGCGCCAGAGTGGCTGGGTCGTACATCCCAATTTCAAGCGTGTAATCACCCGGCGGCGCGTTGGCTGGAACGCGCAAATCGTACGTGTCGATGATTGTCTCGCCAGGCTGCCAGTCCGACGTGGCAAACGACCCGCCGCCGGGTTGGGAATCGTCTTGCGCCCACACCGGCGATTGAGTCGCCGGGTTCGTCGGACCGAGCAAATGGACGAAGACGGTATAATCTTCGTCGGTCAGGACGAGACTGCGCCAGTACACCGTTACCGTGATCGTGTCCGCATTCTCCGTTTCATCGTACGCGATGAGGGAGAACGTATCGCCCATCCGCGCATCGACGCGGTGCTGCGGCGTGAGCTGCGGCGCGCCCTCCGCGCGAAAGAGCGTGGCGTAAGAAATGCCGAGGTCATCGTAGATCGTTTCGATCCGGCTTCCCTGCGGGAAAATCCGTCGCAAGATCGGCAGCGAGCGCGAATCTTCGTGCGTCACGATGCCGTAGGTTGCCGCCGCGCCGGGCGGCGGCAGCACCAACACCTGACGACCGTCGAAACTTGCCGCGGCGCGTCCCGCCAGCCCAAATTGGATCGTGTAATGTGTGTGGTCCACCGGCGAAATGAACAGCGACTCGTTCGCCGGACGGTCGCGCAGCGCATTTGCCAAGTCCAAATAGCCCGCGTCAAACGATTCGAACAGTCCGGGATCGCCAGCCCACACGGAAAAATAATCGTGGATGTTGGAATACGCGCTGAACGCCAGCCCGGCAAACACCAGACCGTACGCCGCGATCGGCATCCACGCGATGCGCGGCTTTGCATCGCGCGCTTTTTCGAGAACGGTCGCCAAGCCGTATGCGACGATCAGCGCGAGCACCGGCGTCACGCCTACGTCGCGTCCAAAGTGCGGCGCAAAATCGGTGACGACGCTGGGCAGCGACATGACGACGAGCCAGAGCAGCAGAAAGCGCGATTCACTGCGGCGGAGGCGCGCGAGGCAGACGATTACGCCGATGATAAAGCCGATGGCGAGAAAGGCATCAAGCGCGGGACGCCCCGGCAGATTGCTGCGCGGGTTTTGGTCGCCGCGGATAAAAAACATCCCGGCGACTTGAATCAGATTATCGGTGAGTGCGGGAACGCCGGAAGAAAGAATGCTGACCGCGTTCGGGCGGTCGAGGAGATCTGCTGGGTGCGTGACAAAGTACAACCCGAGCGGCGCAAAAACCAAAACGGCGATAACGGCGAAGATGACCAGCCCGCGCCCGTTGCGCCGCAGGAAATTTCGATCCACCAAAATTTCGATGCCGAGAAACGCCGCGACCAGAATCGGCGCGAACAGGTCGGCTTTGTAGGTGTACATCGTCGCGCCGAGAAACAAGCCGGCAAGCCCCCACTCCAACTTCCACCTCGTCCCTCCTCCGCTCTGCAGGGGAGAGTGAAGGGCGCGCCAAAGAAACGCGAATGACAGTGTCATGAACGCCGGCGTGAGGATCGGCTCCATCCCAAGCCGGCTAAAGTTGATGTGCCAGTACAGAATCGCGAGCAGGAATGACGACAGGGCGGCGAGCCAACGCGAGCGGAACAGCGAGCGCGCGAGAAAATACAATGCCGCGACATTCAAGATGCCGGCGAGCGCGGTGACGATGCGGATGCTCCACACCGAATCGCCGAACGCGACGAAAGCCAGCGCGGTCGCGTACATCACCATCGGTTCGCCGGTCGAATTTTCCGGAAAATAGAGCAGCCGATCTGCGCCGGCAATGATGCGACGCGCGCCAACGCCTTTGAACGCCGAGTCGTAGTGCAAACCCGGCGGCAGCTGGTCGAGCCGATAGACGCGCAGAAATGTCGCCAGCAGCATGATCGCGACGAATACGCCCAGCTCCACCCACGTTTCGCGCGTAAACTTCACGGCGCTTGCACCTGCACCGTACCCAACAGCACGCGGTCGTCCGCCACGCGCTTGCCCTGCGCGTCAAACACCGGCAATCGCACGAGTGTCGCTGGATCGTACATTCCCACCTCCAGCGTGTACGTGCCCGGCGGCGTGTTGGGCGGAACGAGCAAACCGTACCGGTCGTCGATCGTCGCGCCGACTTGCCACGTCGTCGTCGGACGCGAGCCGCCGACCGGCTCGCTGTCCATCTGCGCCCACACCGGCGATTGCGTCGCCGGGTTCGTCGCGCCGATGAGGTGCGTGAAAACCTTGAACGATTTGTCGATAGGCGCGGTAGTCTGCCAATGCAGCGTCAGTTGCAGTGTCTCGCCCGGCGCGACCTGCGCGCGGTCGAGCGTATAGCCGATGAGGTGAATACTCGCGCCGAGCGTCATAGTGATCGGACGCTGGACCGCCTTCGACGCGTCCGGCATATCGTACAGCGTCAGACTCGCGTCGACAAAACCGCGCGTGAATGTCTTGTACGCGTTTGCGCCGAACCAGCGCGCCAGGTAGCCGGTCGGATCGTACTCGGCGGGATTGCCGAACATCACAACCCACAATCGCGAATGGCTGTGCGCGACGTTGGCGAGCTGCTGCCGCGTCTGCGGGTCTTCCAGCGGCGCGCCATCGGGAAAATAGAATGCCGGAATGCCGCGCGGCGCGTAATAATCGTAGAGTGGCTTTTGCAACGGATTGTTCAGGATGAGCGCATCGCCGGGCTGCGCGTGCGCGGCGACGTACGCCATCATGTGCCCGTACTTGCCTTTGGCGTACGCGTCGTTGTAGTAATAGTTCCACATCGAAAACGCGCTGACGATGATAAAAACGCCGAGCACGCCGACGGTTGCCCACGCGCGTTGCCGCGCGATCCAATCGAGTCCCAGCGCGACGGTGAGGATGAACCCCGGCAGCGCGACCAGCACGTAGCGCTCGAAGAAGAACGGCATCACCGGGTTGACGACGTAGGCGACGATGACCGGGACGATGAAATAGATCGGCGCGAACCACAACGCCGCGTCGCGGCGGGGAAGGATCGCGAGGACGCCGAACGCGGCGAAGAACAGGAACACCGCCGTCGCGATCTGAATGATCGGATAGCCAACGGTCAGCCCCGCGCTAAAGGCAAGAAACGACTTGCCAAAAATCATTTCGATGCCGCTCCAGCCCCATTCGTCAAAGCGGTGGTTCGCCTTGCTGCTCAAGAAAGACGCCTGCACGACGATCCACGGGACGTACGCGAGTGCAAGCGCGAGTTGCAGCAGAATCCAGCGCGCAAGCGCCGCGCGGCTTTTCCGTAATCGAATCAGCGCGTACACGTCTTGCGCGGCGATGACGAAGAACGCGGAATAGTGGGTGTACATCGCGAGCAGCGTCGCGACAAAATACGCGCCGCGGACGCGCGCATCGCCCTGCGCGCCGGTTTGATCGAAGACGCGCAGCATAAAATACGTCGACGCGAGCGCAAGCACGGCGACCAATTCGTACATCCGCGTTTCCTGGCTGTAGTAGATCAACAGCGGCGAAACAGCAGCGAGGATCGCGGCGAACCACGCCACGCGCGGACGTGTCGGCGTCAATCGTTTTGCCAGGACGAAGATCAGCGGCACGACCAGAATGCCAACCAGCGCGGAGAGCGCGCGCGTCGCGTACGCGCTCGATCCGGCGAGGCGCAGCCAGACGAAGAGGAGCAGCGGGTAGAACGGCGGGTGCGTATCCGCGCCGCCGGCGATGACGGCGGGGAGCGGCTGTTGACTGAGGTAAATGCTGAACGCTTCATCGCCCCAAATGTCTTGAGCTTGGAGACGATAGAAACGCAGCGCTGCCGCGAGCAAAACAAGCAACAGCAGCGCGAGATATTCCCATTGATTCCAACGGTTTCGGCGTGTTTCCATAGACCCGGTTGCCGCGTGAGCGAGGGCATTATAGCATAATTCTCCGGGAGAAGAAATGTGAACTTGTGGTATAATTGCATGGAAAGGGATCATCGACGCAGCATGAAACATTTTCTTCTTCTGCACCACCCCAAACTTCCACACTCACTCGCTCTCGCTCACCAATGGTCCGCTCAATTCGATGCGCTCGATGCGCGCTCCACGGTCATCTCCGCGTGGGACGAAGCCGCCATCACTCAGCATCTCGACGGCGTTGATCTGGCGATCACGCTCGGCGGCGACGGTACGATTCTGCGCGCCGCGCGGCTCTGTGCGCCCGTCCGCGTACCGATTCTCGGCATCAACCTCGGACGGGTGGGATTCCTGTCCGAAATTTCGCCGGAAGAGTTTAACGCGCGCCAGGTTGCCGAAGGTGCGTTTTGGGTCGAAGAACGGACGATGCTGCACGCGACTTTTTCGCGCGGCGGCGTGACGCGCGGCGAGTACGAAGCGCTGAACGATGTCGTCGTCGGGCGCGGCAAGTTGGCGCGCGTCATCCGGCTGGCGACGCACATCGACGGCGATTATCTGACGACGTTTATCGCGGACGGCGCGATCGTCGCGACGGCGACCGGCTCGTCGGCATACGTCTTTGCCGCCGGCGGACCGATCCTCGCGCCGGAAGTCAAGACGCTGGTGCTGGTTCCCATCGCGCCATACCTCAGCCAGGTCAAGTCCTTGGTGCTGCCGGAAGGTTCGCGCGTGTTGCTGCGACTGGAGACCGATCATCGTTCCATTCTGACCATCGACGGGCAAATCGACATCGAGCTGGAAGACGGCGACGAGATCCTGGTGCAGGCGAGCGCGCACGTCGCGCGTTTTGCGCGCTTTCAGCCGCGCACGTACTTTTATCGCACGCTGGTCGAGCGCTTGCGTGAGCGCGGCGCGGAGGTGCGGAACGAGAAAGGACCGGGGAATGGCAAGTGAATTGGATTCGGACGCGGACGAAGGCGGAGAACGCGGATACGAGAAGGAAAATCCGCGTCCTATTCTCGGTGGAGTTGTTCATTCACCGTAGGCACACCAGCAATCGGATTAAAATCTCCACGAAGAACCACAAACAACGATGAAGGCTTTTCTTTGTGCGTCTTCGTGTCCTTCGTGGATGAAAGGATTTCCGAAGGAGCAACGATGGAACTCAAAACAGTCCACATCGAAAAACCAGACGATTTGAATTTCATTCTGGGGCAGTCGCATTTCATCAAGACCGTCGAAGACGTGCACGAGGCGCTGGTGACCGCCGTGCCCGGCATCCAGTTTGGGCTGGCATTCTGCGAAGCGTCCGGCTACACGCTCGTGCGCGCGAGCGGCACCGACCCCGCGCTCGTCGAACTCGCGAAGAAGAACGCGCTCGCGCTCAGCGCAGGGCACTCGTTCATCATCTTCCTCGGCGTGGGATTTTTTCCGATCAATGTCCTGCGCGCGATCAAGAACGTGCCGGAAGTCGTCAACATTTTCTGTGCGACCGCAAATCCAACCGAGGTGATTGTCGCAGAGACCGAGCAGGGACGCGGCATCCTCGGCGTGATCGACGGCTTCAAGCCGAAAGGCGTTGAAGACGACGCGGGCGTGGCGTGGCGGAAAGAGTTGCTGCGCAAGTTTGGGTACAAACTCTAATTTCACATTGTTTCAGGTTGTTTCATTTGGTTTCGATCTTTGAGCACGGTGAGACGATTTGAAACCACCTAAACAATGTTGAACAAAATGAAACCGAGTATTCTATGAGATTATCCACCTTTTCTATTGTCGCGTACGATCCCAAGACCAAAGAACTCGGCATCGCGGTCGAATCGAAATTTCTTTCGGTTGGCGCGGTCGTGCCGTGGGCGCAAGCCGGCGTCGGCGCGATCGCAACACAGTCGTGGGCGAACACATCGTACGGTCCGCGCGGCTTGCGGATGCTGAAGCAAGGACTAACGCCGACACAAATCGGCGCGAAACTCGTCGCGGCTGACAAGAACGCGGCGCAGCGGCAGTTCGGCATCGTCGACGCGAGAGGACGCGCGTTTACGTTCACCGGCAAGGGTTGTAACGCCTGGGCAGGCGGCGTGATCGGAAAACATTTTGCCGCGCAAGGGAACATCCTTGCCGGCGCGTCAGTCGTCGACGCGCTCGCGCGCGTGTATGAATCGACGCGCGGCACGCTCGCGGAGCGACTCGTCACCGCGCTGGCGGCGGGGCAAGCCGCCGGCGGCGATCGGCGCGGGCAGGAGAGCGCGGCGCTGCTCGTCGTCCGCGCCAAAGGCGGCTACGGCGGATTCAACGATCGCTACATCGACCTGCGCGTCGACGATCATCCCACACCGATCGACGAATTGAAGCGATTGCTCGACTTACATCATCTGCATCTCGGCAAGACCGACCCGAAAGACATCCTGTCGATTGACGCGAGCATCGCGCACGAATTGCAATCGATGATGCAGCAGCGCGGCTATTACGCGGGTGCGCTCAATGGAAATTGGGATGAGGCGACGCAGAAAGCATTCCGCGAATTTGCCGGCGTCGAAAACGTGGAGGACCGTCTGCTCGAAGGCGCGCGGATCGACCGGGTAGTGCTCGGGTTTCTGCGAACACGGTTCGGATGATCGTGGAAGGAAATGTCCATGTCTGACGCGATGCGCTTTGCCTCTGCCATCACCACCGAATATGATATTGATCGCGCCGCGTGCGCGCTCGCCGATGAGATTCGCGCGCAGATCGATCTGCCCGAGTTTGATTTTGCGATGGCGTTTTTTTCCGCGGACTTTGGAGTGGTCGCGCCCGCAGGCGCGGATCGATTGCGTACCGCGCTCAACCCGCGCGTGCTCATCGGCTGCACGTGCGAAGGAGTCATCGGCAGAGAAAAAGAGATTGAGCGCGAGCCGGCGATCACGTTCGTCGCCGCGCGGCTGCCGGGCGTGAACCTCGTGCCCTTTTCGCTCGACGCGGACGACTGGGACGCGCTGGAGGACGCGGAACGATTCCGCGCCGTCGTCGGCGCGCCGGACGAGACGCGCCTCATCGTGCTGATCGCCGATCCGTTCTCGACGCCGATAGACCAGCTGCTCGATGCGTTCAACGCGCATTACGCCGGTACCCCGATCATCGGCGGGATGGCGAGCGGCGCGCAGCAGCCGGGCGGCAACGCGCTGCTGCTCAACGACCGCGCGTTCTCGTCTGGTGCGGTGGGTGTCGCGCTCGCCGGCGATTGCGAGATCGACCTCATCGTGTCGCAGGGCTGCCGACCGTTCGGTCGAACCTTCACGGTGACCGAAGCCAATGAGAATGTGATCGTCGGGCTGGAAGGCGAGCCGCCGCTCGAGCAGATCCAAAATCTCGTCGCACAACTTTCGGAAGAGGACCAAGCATTGCTAAAGAACGGACTCTTTGTTGGACGAGCGATTGAACCCGCGCGCGGCGCGCTAGGGCGCGGCGACTTTTTAATTCGGAGTTTGATCGGGGTGGATCGGCAGAGCGGCGCGATTGGCGTGGGCGATTACATCCGCGCCGGCGAGACGATCCAGTTTCATCTGCGCGATCAGCGGACGGCGGAAGAGGATTTGGAATTATTGCTGACGCCGCAGTCGCTCGATGCGCCGCCGAGCGGCGCGCTGCTGTTTTCGTGCAATGGTCGCGGCACGCGGCTGTACGATCATCCCAACGGCGACATCTCGACGATTCAGAACATCCTCGGCGGCGTTCACCTTGCCGGATTCTTCGCCGCCGGCGAGATCGGTCCGGTGGGCGGCAAGAATTTCCTACACGGTCACACTGCGAGCATGGCGTTGTTCCGCCCGCGCGGACGCTTGGACGCTGATTAACGCGGACAAACACAGAAAATCAGTGTTTGTCTGTGTCCGTCAGTGTCCTCATTGCTTTGGCGTACTCATCCACGATAACACTGCTTCCAGCGCGCCGCCGCCGACCGCCAGCGACTTGTCGCTGATCGTGAAACAGTTCTCGCGCGTTGCGCGCGCGTCCACGTCCCCGATCTTTGCGCCGGCTTGGACGACCAATCCATCGTGCATCAAGCCGCGCAGGACGCCGTCAAACGGCGCACGCACCACTCCCGCGCCAACCCGCGCGATCACCTCGCCGGTAATCACCGAATCACCAATTTTCCTAATCGCTCGTACGTCGCCCGTGCAAGGCGCTCTGAGGACGCGCTCCGCGCCCTTACCGGCGATCTCGCCGGGCGCGCCGCTGTTCGGCGCGGCAGCGTGATCCCACAGCACGCGACCGAGGTTGTGCCCGCGCTGCGTCTCGATCACCGCGTGGCAATCGACGCCCGGCGTAAAGCCGGGACCGAGCGCGAGGACGAACGGCGCGTCGGTGCGGCGCGTGCCGGTATTCCGCTTCGCCATCACCGCGTCGATCAAAACCTGCGGCGCGAAACGCTCCGCGTCGCGCGCGCGCGCTTCAGGATCGACCAGCACCGGGATGATACCGTCGTTCAGCAGACGACGCGCGTCGTCGAACGATTCCGCGCGCCACGCCGTCACGCCCTCGACTGCGGTCTCACCGTCGTACACCGCGCTGGCGAACGCGACCGTGCGCCGGACGACGAGCGGCTGCGCGAGTTCGGTGATGACGACGGGAAAACCGGCTTTGTGCAAGCGCCACGCGACGCCGGTGCCGAGGTCGCCCGCGCCTTTCAGAAGAACAAGTGTATTCGGAAAAAGAAACATTTGTTAGATTGGTGGTTGGATGGTTAGGTGGTTGGGTGGTTGGGTGGTTGGGGTGTTAGGGCGTTAGACTGTTTGAATGGTAGGCAATCGTCGAACCCCCTAACCACCTTTTTCTCCTATAATTTGCGCCACCAGTGTCCTTGACCGCGGACTGGTATCGAAATCGCAAAAGACAATCTGCTGCCACGTGCCGAGCGTCAGCGCGCCGTCTACGAACGGCACCGTGAGCGACGGTCCCATCAGCGCGGCGCGGATGTGCGAATGTCCATTGTCGTCGTGCCAGCGCAAATGATGGCGATACGCGCGGTCGGGCGGCGTGATTTCGTCGAGCACCTGCTGCAAATCGGCAACGACGCCGTCCTCAAACTCAATCGTCGTCAAGCCGCCGGTCGAGCCGGGACAAAAGATCGTCACAATGCCGGCAGCAAGTTTCGATTCCTTGACTGCGCGCGCGACCTGAGTCGTAATATCTTGCACATCGTACCCGCCGCGCGTGCGGACGTGTAGCTCGTGTGTCACGACCATTGAATGCCTCAAGTAATCGGACGCGGATTGACGCGGACTAACGCGGATTTTGTTTTTATCTGCGTTCATCTGCGTTTATCCGCGTCCAATATCATTTCTTCTTCAGCGCTTCGAGGACGCGCCACGGCGTCAGCGGAAACTCATCGATCCACACGCCGGTCGCATCGTGCACCGCCGCGATGATCGCCGGCGCGAGCGGAATGAACGGCATCTCCGCCATGCCGCGCGCGCCCCACGGTCCGTTCTCGTCAGGAAATTCCATAATGACGGAATCAACGCGCTCGGGCACATCGAGAATTCCCGGAATGAGGTACGTACTCAGCGACGGAGTAAGCACCTTGCCATCTTTCGATTGGAAATTTTCTTGGATCGCCCAACCCTGCGCCTGCGCAATCGCGCCTTCGATCTGCCCTTGAATCAGCCGCGGATTGATCGCCTTGCCAACATCGTCCGCGCACGTCACGCGGTCGACACGCACCTGCCCGGTCTCAGTGTCCACCTCGACTTCCACGGCCTCCGCGACGTAGCCGTACGCGACATTCGGTTTCGATTCGCCGGTTTCCGGCGCAAAGTTATCGGTCGGCGGCGCGAGGTACTGATACGTCGCAATCGCTGGGCGCTCTTCGTCGTTCCATTTTTTCAGCGCGGCTTCACTCGCGCCCTTGATCGCGTTGCCGCCCATGTACGTCATCCGCGACGCGGACACGCTGCCAGCGTTCTCGGTCTGCGCGGTGTCGGAGACGATCATCTGGATTTTGTCGATGGATACGCCGAGCGTGTTCGCCGCCATCTGTGCGAGCGCAGTGTGCGTGCCCTGTCCCACTTCCGCCGCCGCGTGATGCACGATCACCTTTTCGATTTCCGAGCCGCCGTGCAACTCCACCGTCGCCGACGCGCCTTCCTTCGCGCCGAAACTAAATCCGATGTTCTTTAGCGCCGCCGCGAAGCCGCGACCACGCCTCAAACTGGATTTGCCGCTTACTGACTTCTGCCTACTGAATACTGACCACTGGAATTCGTCCGCGCATTTCTGCACGACCTGCGGTAGACTCACAGGTCCGCCCGGCAGCGGCGTCTGCACTGCGAGCAGACTACCTTCGCGCAAAACGTTTTCCAGACGCAACTCGACCGGATCGATGCCGAGTTTTTCCGCGAGCTTGTTCATCTGCGTCTCAGCTTGAAAGTGCGCCTGCGGTCCGCCAAAGCCGCGAAACGCGCCGGTGACGATATTGTTCGTCGTGACCGCGTACGCATCTACCTTTACGTTGGGAATGTCGTACGGACCCACCGCGCCGAACGCCGCGTTGCCCAGCACCTTGGGCGAGGTGTACATATACGGTCCCGCATCCGCGATGATTTCGACTTCTGCCGCGACGATTTTGCCGTCGCGCCGCGCGCCCCATTTCGACTTGAGCCACATCGGATGGCGCTTGTGGTGACCGATGATGCTCTCTTCGCGCGACCAGATGATTTTTACCGGACGTTTTAATTGCCACGCCGCGAGCGCGAGAATGATCTGCACGCTCATGTCCTCGCGTCCGCCGAACGCGCCGCCAATCGCCGGGTAGATCACGCGCGCCTGGTCGAGCGGCAAGCCGAGCGCGTGCGCGATCTGCTCCTGATCCTCGTGCACCCATTGCCCGCCAACAACAACCGTGACGCGTCCTTCATCGTCGATATACGCGACGCCGGCTTCCGGCTGCAAATACGCGTGTTCTTGCGGCGGCGTACGGTACTCGCCTTCGACGATCACGTCGGCTTCCGCAAATCCGCGCGCGACATCGCCTTTGCGAATCGGGATGTGCTTTATGATGTTGCCCGCGTACGCCGGATGCACTTGCGGCGTGCCTGTCTTCATCGCTTCGCGCGGGTCAGTCAACGGCGGCAAATCTTCGTACTCTACCTCAATCAAATCGCGCGCGTGCTCGGCTTGCTTTTCCGTTTCCGCTCCGACGAGCGCGATTTTCTCGCCGACCCAGCGCACCTCATCGGCAACAAGCACCGGCGCGTCTTTCGAGCCGAGACCGAATTCGTTGACCGGTACATCGCGCGCGGTGAACACGCGGACGACGCCGGGTGCGGCTTGCGCTTTCGCCGTATCGAGCCGCTTGAGGCGCGCGTGCGGTCGTCGCGCGAACAATACTTTCATCCACAATTGCCCAGGCATGTTGATGTCGCCGGGGTACGCGGCTTCACCGGTCACTTTGGCGCGCGCGTCGATACGGGTGATGGATTCGCCGAGTTGAGTCATGCAAAAACCCCAGTAATCAGCATTCAGTCATCAGTATTCAGTGAGCGGCAAGTGCGCTCTCAATTTGCTCGATCACGATCTTTTGTGGCGAGCCGTCGCCAGGCTCGCGTTCGCGCGCGATGCGTTCGGCTTCCAACAGCGCGATGCCTTCGGGAATCGGTGAGATCGTGTCAGGGCGCGGCGTACCGATGTCGTTGACACCTGTCTTCCACCAATCGCGCAGTGCGATCAACATTCGTTGCCCTTCTTCGCCGCGTTCCAGGCAATATGGAATAATCGGACGCAACGGTGTGCCTTGCGGTCGCCCGCTCAGTACCTCGTCCAGCAAAAAGCGATTGTAGCGCAGGGCGTAAATCATTGCTTGCTTGAAGTAGTCTAGCGTGTTGGTCTGTCCGTTTAATCCGATTTTGTCCGTTGTCATCCCCTGCGTCAACCGCAACGACGCGAGATGATCGTTATATTCGTACTGCTGTGCAAGTTGCTCCGTTTCTGCGAGCAATGGCGGGATGGCGGCATAGTCACCTTGCGCGTGTTTGACGCGGACGAGACCCGTGAGGGCAGCACAGAAAAAGTAATACCGACTCTGAAGTGTGCGTGCTTGAGAAGCGCACTCATTATCGTAAGATTCTGCGGACAAAAGCCTGTCTGGAATTGCTTGATTCAGAACCCAATCAACCTCTGCTAATTCTCCTAGCCACATATTCAGTTCAGGGATTCCTATCAAATCATTGATCTCCGTTTTCAGTTTTAGGCTGCGAATCAGTTTTTCTTCTGCTTCATTTAGCATTCCACGCCTCTTGAGAACTGCTCCCCAAAATCCATCTAGTATTGCCTGTTCGGCTTTGGCCATATAGGGGCCAAACCTTTCAGAAATCAATGAGGAGTCTTCAAAGTAAAATTCCGCCTCTGAGTATTTTCCTTCCATGCCGAGTACATATCCCAAGTCCCTTGCAATGTATACTGCATTGGTTGCCTCCAACCGTCTGGCAATTTGCAGAGCTTCCTTCAACTCTATTTCAATCTCAAAGTAGCGACCAGATAAGGAACGTGCGAAACCCAGTCCACCGCGAACATAGATTTCCAGATATGGTAGCGCGGGTCGAAGAGAAGCAAGGACTTCGATTCTTTGTTTTCTGATTTCATTGGCTCGGTGAAAGTCACCATTGTCTATGTAAAACACCTCTAATCGGTCTAATGCGATCGACAGTCCATAGCGATCTCCTACCTGAATATAATAGTCTTTCATTCTTTCGACCGTCTTCCAAGCATCTGAGAATCTGCGCAGACGTCTGTACGCCCCAGCGAGGTGATGAAAAGATTCTGCAAGTTTTGCATCAAGTGGGATAAGAGACGTGCTTTTTTCCAATAATGGAACTGCCAGTTCGTCTTTTTTAAACGCTCTCAAAATATCGCCGTAATCAGCCATCACATAAGCACGCAATTTAGAGTCGATGGGCTCTGATTCGTTCAGCCTTCTGTATCGTTCAAGTGCATCTTCTAATTTTCCTTCCAAGTAGGTTGATCGAGCATTGTAATATTCCCACCACAACCTGCTATTCTCGCGTTCCAATGGATACGTGTTCACATCATTCAACAACGCACGCAAGCGATTGACAAGCCGATATCGCGCCAACTCCTCCGCCATCTCCTGAAACAACTTGACACCCGCTTCTTCATCCGCGCAGACATGGTGATACAATCGCTCCAGACCCAGCCGCTCGGCTTCTTCGCCCGTCGCCTTCTCCAAACGCTTTTCAAAATACGCCGCCGCACGTTCGTGCAGTTCGCAATGCCGTTCGGAATCTTGCGCGCGCAGGTTCTCGTCCATAATCTCGCGCACCGCGTCGTGCAATGCCAGCCCTTCCACGCGCGTCCGCACAAACGGAAATCGCCGTAATTCGTTGTAGATATCGCGCACATCGTCTTGCTTCATCACCGCACGCAGAATCGGTTGGTCGAACCAACGCACGACTGCCGCCGCTTCGAGCGCGGGAATCAATGTGCTTGGCACGCCCTCAATCAACCGATCCACAAGATTCGCAACGATTTCCGCTTTGACCGATTGAAAATCCTCGACGCCGTACTTGACCCACAACTGCACCGCGCTCGTCACGACCATTGGCAAGCCGCGCGCAAAACGAATGATCGCATCAACCTGGGTTGGATTTGGCTGTCCGCCGCGCATCGTCGCGTAATAACGCTGAATCAATTCGCGCATCACCTCTTCGGTCATCGGCTTGAGTTCTTCGACTTGCGCGTTTGCCATAAACCCATTCCACGCGCGGCTCCAATTTGGCAAGGCGCGTCCCGCAATCACGAACAACACATTCGCGGGCAATCGTTGCGCGACATCGCGCGCCCAATCGTCGAGCGCAGTCATTTGCTCAAACGTGTCGAGCATCAGCACAATACGCCGTTTGTCCGCGGCTTGCGCGACATCGACAAGAAAATCGTCGGTCAGTTTTTTTGCGGGATCGAGGAGCAAATCAATGTCGGGCTTGGTGAGAAATCCGCGCATCCAATCCACCAACGCCTCTGCGCCCATTCCACCCAACACGCCGCCGAGCGCACCGCCAATCGCCGTGCCAATCCCAGGAATCACCGAGCCGATTGCCGCGCCCGCAAGCGCGCCGCCCGCCGCCTCAGCCGTTTTCGATGCGGCTTTGCCCGCGATGTCTGCCGCGCGCCCGCGCGCGTCTTGCGCCTTTTTCGCCTGCTCGTCCACTTTCGCCTGAATCGCGCGGTAATGCTCGAACGTTTTGCTGAACGACGGAAGAGCAATGTTGTCCGCTTTCAAATCATCCGTCCAACGCGCCAGTATATCAAGCGCGGACTTCGCTTCATCGCCCGATGCAAGCGCGACAGGCACGTTGACGCTTTTGCAATGCAAGCGAAACATTCGCAATAGCGACGACTTGCCCACGCCGCCGACGCCGTGAATGACGAGCAGGCGTTTCGCCAACGTTGGCGCGGCAACCGCGTTTTTGAACGCGTCGCGCAGATGCACCACGTCGGTGAAGAATTCGGCGAGCTCAGTATCTTGATTGTTGGGTGACGACATGGTAATGCTCCCGTAATGTAGGACAAATTTACAAATTTGTCCTACGGTTCCGTTTCAATTTTTTTCGCACTTCCTTCCACTCCAGCGTATTCAGCACATCGCGCGCTTCCAGCCAGCCGCGCCGCGCCATTGCCACGCCGAAGAACAAGCCGGCGAATCCATCCGGCGAATGCGCGTCGCTGTCGATCACAATGTCCACGCCGACCTCGCGCGCGCGTCGCACCCGCGCATCGTCCAAGTCCAGGCGGTCCGGCGCGCCGTCGATTTCGAGAATCGTGCCGGTCTCTTTCGCGACGCGGAACACTTCTTCGAGGTCGAGCGCGGTTTCTTCGCGATTGCCGAGCAAACGCCCCGTCGGGTGCGCGAAGATATCGACCAGCGGATGCTGCAATGCCTTGACGACGCGCGCGGTGATCTTGTCGCGCGTCTGCTTGAGCGCGCTGTGTGTGCTGACGAGGACGAGATCGAGTTCCTTGAGCACGTCGTCCGGCAAATCGAGCGAGCCGTCCGCGTGGATTTCCAATTCGACGCTTTTCAATACTTGGAAATCGCTCCAGCGCTGGTTGAGCGCGTCGATTTCCTTCCACTGTTGCTTCATCTTCTCCGGCGTCAGTCCGCGCGCGATGCCAAGCCCTTGGCTGTGATCGGTCACTGCGAGATATTTCAAGCCGCGCGCCCGCGCCGCTTCCGCCATCTGCTCGATGGTGAAGTTGCCGTCGCTCCACGTCGAGTGCGACTGCAAATCGCCCTTCAAGTCCTTGAGTTCGATCAAGCGTGGCAGTTTCTTCTTCTGTGCGGCTTCGAGTTCGCTGGTCGCCTCTCGCAATTCGGGTGGAATCCATTGCAGACCCAGTTTCTCGTACACCTCTTCTTCGCGCGGCGTGAAGATTTCCTTCTCACCTTTGACCGTCTTGAATCCCCACTCGCTCAACGACAAGCCCTGATCGAGCGCGATGTTTCGTAAGTCAATATTGTGTTCCTTGCTGCCAGTGAAATATTGCAGCGCCGCGCCCCAATGTTTCGATTCCAGCACGCGCAGGTCAACCTGCAAACCGTTCTGTGCGACGATGCTTGCCTTGGTCGTCCCCTTCGCGTTCACGTCGCGCACTTGCGGCAGATTCACAAACGCGTCGATGATCTGCTGCGGCGAATCGGAACTGACGAGGATATCGAGGTCGCCAATGGTCGGCTTCATCCGGCGGAGCGATCCCGCCGGCGCGATATCGCGGATCGCCGACCCGCACGCGGCGCGCAGCGCATCGACCATCTGCTGCGCAAAGGGGTACGCCGCGCCGAGCGTCACGCGCGTGCTGGATTTCTTGCGTCGCTGCGCCTCGATGCCGGCGAGGATCTTTTCTTCGCTCCGCGCGCCAAAGCCCTTGAGGTCGCGCAGCTTGCCGGCGCGCGCGGCTTTTTCGAGTTTCACAACGTCGGTGATCTTCAGTTCCTTCCACAGCCGTGCGACGGTCTTGGGTCCCACATCGGGAATTGTTAGCATCTCGAAAATGCCGGGCGGGATTCCCTTCGCAACCTTCTTGTAATATCCAAGTTCGCCGGTGCGGAGCAGTTCGTCGATCTTGTCGGCAATCGCTTCGCCGACGCCTTGAATCGCGCGGAGATTTTTCGGATCGTTCTGCCAGATGTCGCGGATGTCGCGGCCCAGGTGCTCAATCGCGTCCGCGGCGCGGCGGTACGCGACGACCTTGAACACAATCTCACCCTGGATTTCCAGAATGTCGGCGATGCGATAAAGCAACTGTGCGATTTCCTGGTTCGTCCATCTCTGCGAGACCTTTGGTTTCTGTTCTGGCATCGCGACCTCCTTCCGCAGATATTGTAGGACAGATGAGAAGTGTTGTCAAAGAGGTGGAGAGATTCACCGCAGAGAACGCCGAGAGCGCAGAGATTTTTTTCTCTCCGCGTCCTCTGCGCTCTTCGCGGTTCAATTATCGAAGATGACCTCGGTCACTCCTCCCTCAGCGCGTCCGCCACTTGCAGCCGGCTCAGCCGCAGCATCGGGTACACCGCGGCGAGGAGCGCGGCGATCACCGCGACCGCGAGTGCTTCCAGGTACACCTGCGGTACCGGCTCGAAGAAAATCGTCCAGCCGAACGAGCGCAGGTTGATGACGTAAATCAGCACCGCCGAGAGAATCAAGCCAGTCGGAATCGAAAGCAAACCCGCGGTCGCGCCCATCAACCCGGATTCGAGCAGCGTCAGCCGCCACAACTGCGGCAGTGTCATCCCCGCCGCGCGCAGCGTGCCCAGTTCACGCGTGCGCTCTAGTTGAAGTGCCATCAGCGCGCCCAAGACGCCGATGAACGCGACGACCACCGCGATGAGCCGCAGCGCCAGCGTGATCGCGAACGTGCGGTCGAAGATGACGAGCGCGGCATCACGCAGCGCACTGTTGCTCTGCACCACCACATCCGTGCCGCCGAGCGCGGCGCGGATCGCGTCCTCCACCTGATTCTGATTTGCTCCGCGCGCGAGATAGACCGCAATCGCCGAAACGCTCTCGTCGTTCCAAAACCGGCGGTACGTGTCGAGCGTCATCAGCACCATGCCTTGATCGGACGAGTAATCGTAATAGATGCCGACGATGGGAAACGTCTGCGCGCCGTGATCGGTCATCAGCGTGATGCGGTCGCCCGGCTGCACGTGGTACCGCGTCGCAAATGGTTCGCTGACGATGACCGCGCCGCTTTGCACGCGCGCCGCCGCGTCGCTCACGTTCGACGATTTCAAAATACGATTTCGCAACGTCGTCACCGCCGTCAGCCGTACGTCGCCAAATTCCTGCGAGTGCGCTGCCGAATAGTGAACGAGATCGACAGACGATACGCCCGGCACCGCGCGCACCTTGTCCGCCAGCGCGGGATTCATCGTCGCTTCCGGAATCGGACCTTGCAGCGGCGGCGAGATGTACACGTCGGCGATCAGTGTTTGCTGGAGCCAGTTTTCCACCGTCGCGCGGAACGATGCGATCATCACCGTCACGCCGATGACGACCGAAATCGCGATCATCAGCGCGGCAATCGCGACCGAAGTGCGGCTGAGCGCCTGCGTCACCGTGCGCGCCGCCATTCGTCCGATCAAACCAACGCGTCCGAGCGTCGCGGTTGCCAAGCGCATCAGCGCGACGGTGAGCGCCGGCACGAGCATCGTCACGCCAAAGAGCGCGATGAAAATCCCGACGAACGAAACCGCAACGCTGTTCGGCACGAATTCGAGCAGCGCCGCGCCGACGACGATCAAACCGATGCCGCCGAACGTGAACGCCGGCAGCCCGCGGCGCACGCGCGATTCCAAATCAGAACGCTGCAAGACCGTGACCGCTGGGACGCTCGCGGCTTCGGACGCCGGCAGCGCGGCGGCAAGCACTGCCGCGCCGATGCCGAGGATCATTCCTTTGACGAGCGACAGCGTGTCCACATCGACGCCGCGCACGGTGACGGTGAAATACAAATCGTTGATCGTCTGCGTGACGAGACCGACGGTCAATCGCCCCAGCAAAATTCCCAAGCCCAGTCCGATCACGCTGCCGATCGCGCCGGCAATCGCCGCTTCGATCAGAATCATTGCAAAAATCTCACGCCCAGTCACACCGACACAGCGCAGGATTCCTAGAACGCGGCGGCGCTGCACGACCGAAAAGAGCGTCGTGTTGTAGATCAGGAACATGCCGACCGTAAGCGCGAGCAGACTGAACGCAGTCAGGTTGAGTTGAAACGCGGCGGTGAGTTGCGTCACCGTATTTGCCTGCTCTGACGCTGGCGCGATCCGTAGGTTGCTCGGCAGTGTCGCGGCGATCTGCGCGGCTTGCGCCGGCGTCGCGATCAGATCGATGCGCGACAATTTGCCGACCATCCCGAAGAGTTCCTGCGCCGTCGCGATATCGGTGAGCATCAGCCCTTCCAGCGCGCGCGCGGAAACGTCATTCGGCGGCTGCAAGAGTCCGACGAGCGTGACCGGGCGCTCGTGCGTGTCGATGGCGAGCGTGATCTTGTCGCCGACCTTCAAGCCGAATCGCGCGGCGGTGTCCGCGCTGATGAGCACGGTGTTCGGCTGCGTCAGCAGCGCGGCGAACGCGTCGAGCGAAACATTGGTGTTCGCGGTGAGGTACGTGCGGAACGGCGGCTCGGCAAACAGATCGACGCCCATCACGCGCATCGTTTCGTTGCCAAGTTCTTTCGCGCTCGCGTATCCTTCGACGATCGGCGCGCTGAGCCGGTAACCGTCCTTGACGCGCAGATCGCGGTACACGCTTTCGTCGATTCCATCGCTGCCGCCGAGAATCTGGTGCGTCGCCTTGCCGACCACGGCGTCAGTCGATAGTTTGAACGCGCGCGTCGCGGACGCGTTCGCGAGATCGACGGAGACAACGACCGCGACGCCGAGCGCGACGCTGAGGATCATCAGCAGCGTGAGCCACGGTCGGCGCAGTTGGTCGCGCAGTGCGGTCTTGAAAAGTGTAGGAGTCATCTGGACTGCTCGACGGAAGACGGAAGACCGACGACGGATGAATTTCCGTCATCCGTCATCCGTCCTTTGTCTGCTTGTTCTATCAACCGCCCATGATCCAACCGAAGCGTGCGGTCTGCCAGCGCGGCGACATCCGGCGAGTGAGTGACCAGGATGAGCGTCTTGCCGCGCTCGCGCGCGAGGCGCGTCAGGAGATCAAGCACCTGCGCGCCGGTGTCCGCGTCGAGATTGCCGGTCGGCTCGTCGGCGAGGATGATTGGCGGATCGGCGCACAATGCGCGCGCGATCGCGACGCGTTGCTGCTCGCCGCCGGAGAGTTTATCCGGAAAGACATTCGCGCGGTCGAGCAAGCCGACCGCGTCGAGCAGGCGTTTGCTTTGCGCGTTTGCGTCGCTCGCGCTCCAGCCGCCGAGTTCCGCGGTGAGCAAGACGTTCTCGCGCACGGTGAGGGTCGGAATCAGATTGAAGAATTGAAAAACAAAACCGATGTGGTCGCGGCGGAAGAGCGTGCGCTCGCGGTCGTTCAGCGCGCTGATGCGCGCATCGCCGATCCAAATCTCGCCGGCGGTTGGCAGATCGAGTCCGGCGAGCAGGTTGAGCAGCGTGCTCTTGCCGCTGCCGCTGCGTCCGACCATCGCGACGAATTCGCCGGAAGCAATCGACGCGTCCAAGTCTTTCAAGACTGTGCGTTGTCGCTCGCCTTCTTGAAATGTCTTGGTCACGTGTTCAAAGCGGATAAACTTGTCTTGACCGTCAGAACCGTTCGATGCCATTGGTTGCCTTTCACATACGTATGAATTTCCGTCTATTATACCAATACCTTCGCCAATTCAAATTTTTGAACGGAAAAATGTGGGGCAAATTTCCAAATTTGCCTTACGTTGGCGAACCTATTGTTATACGCATGTCAGTAGAATGTCAACGCGAGATTCATACGAATTCTTGACAAACAAAACGCGCGGACGAGACAGCACTCTCGCCCGCGCGGTGTGCGATGCGTTCAATCTGAGACGTTGCGCGCCTCACGTTTCACTTGATCTTGTCAGTGTAAATGTCCATCACCGTGGCGAGGAATTTCAACGCTTCGGCTTTCGGTCGCTGGAAGGAATTGCGACCGATGATCGATCCAAAACCACCGCCGTCGCGGATCGCGCGGATTTCGTCAAAGACGGCGGCATCGTCTTTGGCGGGACCGCCGGAGAAGATGACGATGCGGCGTCCGTCGAACGTGCTTTGCACGACGTGGCGCACGCGCTCCGGCAGCGTCTTGAGCGGGACCTGGTATTTCTCGTACGCCTTTTTGGCTTCCGGCTGCTCGATGTACGGGGCGCCCTCCGCCGTCGAAGTTGGCGGCTTGACCTTGATGAAGTTCGCGCCAAGTTCCGCGGCGATGTGTGCGGCGTACGCCACCACGTCGACCGCGGTTTCGCCCTGCTTGCTCAGGTTCGAGCCGCGCGGGTAGGACCACACGACGACCGCCAAGCCGTACCCCTTGGCTTCCTCGGCGACCGCGCGCAGTTGCTCGTACATCGTCCGGCTCATCGCCGAGCCGGGGTAGATCGTGAAACCGATTGCCGCACAGCCGAGGCGCAGCGCGTCGCGCGGGCTGGCAGTGAGCGACGGCATCGGGTCGCGCTCGTCAAACAGCAAATCGTGATTGTTGATCTTGAGGATCAGTGGAATTTCGCCGGCGTACCGCGCCGCGACCGATTCGATGAAACCGAGCGGCGCGGCGTACGCGTTGCAGCCGGCTTCGATCGCCAGTTCCGCGTGGTAGAGCGGATTGTACCCGGCGGGATTCGGCGCGAAACTGCGCGCCGGACCATGTTCGAATCCCTGATCGACCGGCAGGATCACGACCTTGCCGGTGCCGCCCAGTTTGCCGTGATTCATCATCCGCGCGATGTTCGCCCGAACGCCGGGATTTTCAGAATCGTACCAACTCAGAATCTCGCGAATTCGGTCATTCATAACGTCCTCCTCGTAGCATAGCGTAATGATCCGTTGGGTTTCTATTTTATTGTATCACCACACGGCGAATCGGTCAAAGAAAGTGTCGTTGCGGCACGCGGCGTCGAATCGTCTGGCTGTGGATTTTCCCTCCAGCAGCTTTTGTGAAACGCGGAATCAGCGCGTGCGTTGACCGACCGATCCGCGGTCGCGACTGTTTTTTCGATTTTTAACTGGGGGGTTGCATTCGAGTTCGTACCATAGTATAATGACGCTGACGACACGCGAATGCTCTTCAACCGCGCAACTCGATTGAACCAGCGGTGTTGTAATTATCAAGTTCGGTGGCAAGGAGGTGAGGTCAAGAGAAGTTCAAATCAAGCGCACGAGTTCGACAGTGAAACGTGGAACATGGACGCTGTTGCCATGAGGTGACAGAACATTCCAGTTTAGGAGGTCAATGATGGACATCCGGCTAGTCGTTCTCTTGCTTTTCTTGATTCCTGTCATTGTTGCGGGCGGCGTTGTGGCGCTCGGCATCCCCATGAACACCCTGATCCTCGTCATTCTGGGCGGGGCGATGATCTACCTCACGTACAATTGGTACTCCCGCCGGGTCGACCGCGACATTATTCAGGCAGACCCGAAGAAAGCAACGCCAGCCAAGATGTATATGGACGGCGTGGACTTTATGCCCACCAGCCGCAATGTGTTGTACGGCTACCACTTCAAGTCCATTGCCGCTGCAGGTCCCATTGTCGGCGTCATCACCGCCGCGAACCTGTGGGGATGGTTTCCCGCGATTTTGTGGCTCATTCTCGGCGTTACCTTTATCGGTTGGGCGGCGGACTATAGCGCGATCATGCTCTCGATCCGCAATGATGGCAATTCGCTGAGCGCGGTTGCCTACCGCTTGATTGCCCCGCGCACGCGCACCATCCTCTTTGTGTTTATCTTCTTCTACCTGCTCCTTGTCGCCGGCGCGTTTATGGGCATTATGACTGCGCTAATGGCGGCGCGCCCGGATGTGCCGCTGGGAATTCTCGTCTTGGCGATTATGGGTCTGCTCGCCGGGCAGATGCTCTATCGCTGGAAGATGGATTTGATCGTCGTCACCGCGATCGTCGTCATCGTCACGCTGGCGGCAATGATGCTGGGACCCTTCGGCAGCGGCACGGTCAATGGCAAACCCGTTGATGGTCCGGTGGTTGCCGCGACGAAAGCGCTCAACAGCGCGGTGGACAGTCTTACCGGCAACAAAGCCATTATGGAAGTCGTCGATCCAACGTACGCGGATCCGCGTATCCCGCCGCCCGGCGCGGACGGCAAGCGACCGACGACCGCGATCTTCGACGCGGCAGCCGGCGCGATCAAGACGATGCCCAGTTATCTGTTCTGGGTGCTCTTCCTGTTGATCTTTAGTTACCTAGGTGCGAATTTGCCGATCTGGCGGTTCGCGCAGCCGGTCAACTATATCGGTTTCTGGATCACCTTGCTCGCCATTGGGTTTAGCGCGATCGGCGGAATTCTTGCGCCGTTCATCGCGCCCAAGGTCGCCTTCTTCACGAACGTGGCGTTCAAGGGCTTTATGCCGCCGCAGCCATCGACGCCGGGCAGTGGTCTCGCGCCGATTCAGCCGTTGTGGCCCATGCTCTTCGTCACCATCGCCTGCGGCGCGATTTCCGGCTGGCACTCACTGATCGGATCGGTGAACACATCGCGCCAGTTGGAATATGAAACCGACGCGCTGCCAGTGGGCGGCGGCGGAATGTTGAGCGAGAACGCGTTGGCGCTCCTGTCGCTGACCGCGGTTTCTATCGCGGGCGGCGCAGGTGCAGGCGCGTTCGCCGCTGGCATCGGCAAACTGCTTACCGTGCTCTTTGGCGATGGATTCCTTGCCTACGGGACCGCGCTCGGCTTTGGCACGTTCATGGTCATCGTGCTGACGGTGGTGCAGCTACTGTTCCGCGTGATGCGCGTGACGCTGACCGAGTGGCTGGGCGATGCGATCCCGGTGCTGCGCGATATGAATGTCTCGACCATCGTGTCGATGATTCTGACGGTCATGCTCGTGCTGAGCGGCACTTGGGTGTACCTGTGGCAACTGTTCGGCGCGTCGAATCAATTGATGGCGGCGCTCGGACTACTGCTCGTCACCGTGTGGCTGCGCTCGATCGGAAAGAATCCGACGTACGCCGCCATTCCGATGGTGTTTATGTACATCACCACGATGGCGTCGATGATCGTGACCGCGTATAACCTCTACGTCTCCGTTCTGACTGCGCCGGCGTTCGCCGGTCAGGCGATTGTGCAGGCGGGCGGCTGGGCGATGATCCTTGTCTCCCTGTTGCTCTTCGTCGCCGCCGCGATCATCGCGTGGGACGCGTGGGGCGCGTGGAAGCGGTACTCCAGCGCGGCGAAGACTGCGCCCGCGCCGGCGGAATAACAACCGAATAGAAAACCTCGCGATGGTTCATGGGTTGGCGCGAGGTTTGGCTTAAAAACGATCGCCCTCCCGGAGATTTTTCCGGGAGGGCGATTTGCTTTCTGGCTTCTGCCCAGCACGCGGGGCGCGGGTCAACTGTGCGCGACCTCTTCGCCGAGTTGGCGCAGTTTCGAGAAGAGATCGCGCGCGGTCTGTGAGGTGACATCTGGCAGCAGCCACTGGACTTCGAGGTTCGGTACGTCGCGATGCACCGACAGCCGCGTCAACTTCGCGCCGGTCCGCGTCGCCAGGGCGATGAGCGACTGCGCGGTTGCCGGGTCGCCGCCGGAAAAGTACGCCTGCGGGGCGATCGCGCTTCCGGATGATTCGAGCGCCGTCCAGTTTTTCTTCTGCACATCGCGCGCAATGCTGTGCGCAGTCCACGCGCGCGGATCGAAGACTTCAAGTTCGAACGTAGGAGCAGAACGCAACTGCGCGCGGAAGATGACGAGATCGCGCCTGCCGCGCAGACGGAAGAACGCCCAGATAAACACCACATCGCGCGGCTCGAAGACGACGAGCGTCTCCACGGTGCGGAATGGATCTTTGGCTTTGGCGATCTTCAGTTCGATGACGGACGAGCCGAGCCAGCGCATCGTCGAGCGCTCGCCGACGAGCGGCAAGCCCTGGCGCAGCCATTTGAGGACGGCGTCACCTTTGCGGACGTTCCACTGCGTTCCGATGACGAACCAGCCCATAAAAATCAGGACGGCGAGCACGAAAAGTGGAAATCCGATATTGTCCGGCATCGACCGCGATCCTTTCCGTTGATAGACGTTGGGGATGAACGCGGCGCGATTATAACACGGTCAGCGCGACGCGTCAACGCGCTTGGCAACTTGCCGCACCTGTGGTAAAATAGCAGCAATGGAGTTGAGAATGTTCGCTTTCAAGATTTTTGCTCACGATATGTTGATGCCGAGCGGCGCACCGTAAAGGTGGGCGCGCGATTTGCGCGTACCCGGTGCGCCACGCCGCTTGTAATGGAACAATGCGGCGTTTTTGTTTGTAGACGCGTTGAAACGTTCGAACGGTCTAAAATTGGAACGGAGGAGAAATGACCAAGAAGATCGGAGTCTTCGTCGCGTGGCCCTACGCCAATGGACCGCTGCATTTGGGACATATCGCCGGCGCGTATCTTACCGCCGATATTTTCGCGCGCTACCATCGTCTGATTGGCAATGATGTTTTGATGGTCTCGGGGTCCGATTCGCACGGGACGCCGGTCACCGTCACCGCGGACGAAGAGGGCATCACCGCGCGCGAGGTCTTTGAGCGTTCGCACGCGTTGTTCCTGGAGGGCTGGCAGAAACTCGGCATCTCGTTCGATCTATTCACGCACACGGATACGGAGAATCACTGGGCGATCTCACAGGATTTCTTCAAGGTTTTGCTCGACCAGAAATATCTGTACCAAGCTACCGAGAAGCAAATCTATTGCGAGACCGATGCGCGCTTTTTGCCCGATCGCTACATCAGCGGCGAATGTCCGATCTGCCATTTCCCGCGCGCCCGCGGCGACCAGTGCGATAACTGCGGCAACGTGCTCGACGCGACGCAGCTCATCAACCCGCGCTGCAAGTTGGCAAAGCCCGGCGACGCCCCGCATCGACTCGTCGTCAAGGAGACCGAGCACTTTTATCTCGACTTGCCGCAATTCGAAAAGCGATTACTCGATTATCTCGCGGACAAGGACGGGTACTGGAAATCGAACGTCGTCGCGTTTGTGCGGAACTGGCTCCAGAATGGTTTGCGCGGTCGCGCGATCACGCGCGATATGGACTGGGGCATCCCGCTGCCGATTCCCGGTTACGAGTCCAAGCGCATCTACGTCTGGTTCGAAGCGGTGATCGGCTACTATTCTGCATCGGTGGAGTGGGCGAAGAATCGCGGCGCGCCGGACAAGTGGAAAGAGTGGTGGGTGAAAGACGAGAACGTGCGCGGCTATTATTTCGTCGGTAAGGACAATATTCCATTCCACACGATCATCTGGCCCGCGATGCTGTTGGGTTATGACGGAAATTTGCCTTTACCGTACGACGTGCCGGCGAACGAATTCCTGAATCTCGAAGGGCGCAAGTTCAGCAAGTCCGAACACTGGGCGGTATGGATCAACGATTACCTCAAATCGTACGATCCCGACCCGCTGCGCTACTTGCTCTCCGCGAATATGCCGGAATTCGCCGATACGGATTTCACGTGGAAGGAATTCGTCCGCCGCAACAACGACGAGCTGATCGCGAATTGGGGCAATCTGGCGAACCGCGTGCTGACGTTCACGTACAAGAATTTCGACCAGCGTGTCCCGACGCCGGGCGAACTGACGGACGCCGACCGTGCGCTCATCGCCGAATCCGAAACGGCGTTTGCCGCCGTGGGCGACGCGCTCGAGCGCGTCCGGTTCAAAGAAGCCATCGGCATCGCGATTGAGATCGCGCGCGACGCGAACGTCTACTTGCAGGTGAACGAACCGTGGAAGACGATCAAGGTGGATCGCGCGCGCGCGGCGACCGCGTTGTACGTCGCGCTGCGCGTCATCGACAACTTGAAGACGCTGTTCTATCCATTCCTGCCGTTCTCGTCGAACGATTTGCATCGTCAACTCGGTTACGACGGGGATTTGCTCGGCGAAATCAAGATCGAAACGTTCACGGAATCCACGCGCAGCCACACCGCGGCGGTCTATCATCCCGGTCAGCACGCGCAAAAATGGGCGCCGTCGCAGTTGCCGCCCGGACAGCCGCTACAGGAGCCGAAGGCGTTGTTCAAGAAATTGGACGAGAAGATCGCGGAAGAGGAAAAGGCAAAACTGGGGAAACCGCAGTAGTCGGTGAACAGTAGTCACTTCACGCGACCATTGCTTGCTGTTCACTGGTTTCGCGCGCGCCGCGTCTCTTTTTCCAGAGCGTTCTTGCACTTGACGCAGAGCGTCGTCTCCGGTAGCGCCTCTAGGCGCGCCGGGTCAATTGGATTGCCGCAGCGCTCGCAGATGCCGTAGGTGCCTTTCTTCGCGGTCTGTAACGCGCGATCGATCTCTTCGATCTTCTGTTCCAACCGCCGCACGAGCGCGAGGTTCTTTTCGCGCTCGTACACATCCAAGTCAACCTCGTCGTCGGTTGGCTCCGGCTCGGCTTTCAAGTACTCGCGCAGCCGTTCCAATTCCGTTTTCGTTTGCTCGCGTTCCTGTTCGAGTTTTTTCCGTTCGGCGGCAGTCAGGGTCTTTTTAGCCATCATGCGTTTCCCTCTCGTACATTACCGGGGAATTGGCGCATTTTATAGCACAAATCCAATTTCGAGTCAATCCGCTACTGGCTGGTTTTTCAGTTTTTGGGCTGTTGACAAGTATGGAAAATAGCGCGACAATAACCGCGTGCGTATCCCTAACTCACCTTACGCGCCGTCGTTTTAGTCCAAGGTATTTGATCTTTCACGCCTTCGATTTCTTCATCGAAATTGATGAACCCTTTTTGTGCAGCGTCGCCAATTGGGGCGTAGGAGAGCGCTCGATATTTCCATGAATCAAGCGACTAAAAACCAGCGTACCCTAGAGGGGGAATGATCGCCTAGTTCCGGGTGAATTGAATTCTCGCGCGCCGGTGGAAAAATCGAAGTATGCATTATGCCGACGATCATATACTGGTCGAGAATTGTCTGGCTGGTGACCAGGAGGCTTGGAAAGAGTTAGTCAATAGATACGGGCGGTTGGTTTATTCTATTCCGCGCAAATATGGGCTTTCCGCTGCTGATGCGGATGATGTTTTCCAGAATGTCTTTTCCATTGCTCAACGGCGGCTGCCAACTTTACGAAATCAAAAGACGCTCGCCGCGTGGCTGATTACGATCGCGTGTCGTGAATCGTGGAAGTTCGGCAAACGGCGCGAGGTGGCAGAGGAACTGGTCGAGTCTATCAGCGACGACGGAATGCCTCCTCACGAGCAAGTGTTGCTCTGGGAACGACAGCACCTGGTTCGTCAGGCGCTAGCGCAACTGGGCGAGCCATGCCAGTCCTTACTCACCGCGTTGTTTCTGGACCCGAATGGACTGAGCTATCAGCAGATTGCCGCCCGACTGGGGATTGCGCTAGGGAGTATTGGACCCACGCGCGCCCGCTGTTTCAAAAAGCTCGAAGCGATCTTGATAGATATGGACGTGGATCTCGGATGAGGTACGATTGAGGAACGGAACGCTCGCCTAGGATTAGAAGCATGAAGACTCATCCTTCCTACGAAGCGCAGATCAACTATGCTGCCGGCGATTCTTTGGATGAAGAGAATCACATTGCCAGCTGCGCGCAGTGCCGCGCGACGGTTCGGCGTTTCAGGAATGTTCGCGCTATCAGTCGCGCAGACGATTCGATTATGCCGCCGGCGGCGACTCTTGCCCGAGCGTATTCTTTGTATCGTCCCCGTCAGCACACGGAGGCAGTTCGTCCGCGTTTTTCCTTTGGCTCTAGTTTCGCCACCGTTGCTGTGGTCGTTCTGACTTTTTGCGCGGGAATCGTCTTTGCCCAATTCTTGCCGTACTCCATCTCCGTGGTGATTATGCCCAAGGGAAACGGAACGCTGGCGCCGGCAACTTTGGAGATGGGCATTCCTCAGCACACTCCGCTAATCACGCCCATAGAATTTCCTACGCTGAATTTCTCGAGAACGGCTCCGAGTGTAGTGACGGAACCGCCGCATGTGACCAGTGTTCCCTCTGTTGCGCCGACGACGGCATCGCAGCCGAATCTATTGGCGTCGCCAATTCCTCTCGATCCACCGTCATCCGAGGCGCCTAGTGTATTGCCATCGCCGCCGCCAACGAGCGCATCATCTTCTCAGCCGCTAAATGTGCCGTCGTTGCCGACAAGCGTACCGTCGTCACAGCAGCCACCGAATGTGCTGCCGCTACCGACGAGCGTACCGTCGTCGCAGCAGCAGCCACCGAATGTGCCGCCGCTACCGACGAGTTTACCGTCGTTGCAGCAACAGCCACCGAGTGTGTTGCCACTACCGACAAGTGTACTGCCGGCGACCTTGCCATCACCGACGAGCGTACCACCGACGCAACCGCCGGCGACTTTGCCACCACCGACGAGCGTACCGCCAACGCGACCGCCGGCGACTTTGCCACCACCAACCAGTGTGCCACGATCACAACCGCCAGGCGTGTCGCCGCCGACGCAACCGCCGGCGACAAGTGCGCCACCGCCAACGAGCGCGCCGCCGACGCAACCGCCGGCGACAAGTGCGCCACCGCCGACAAGCGTACCGCGGTCA
>VFSW01000465.1_pt1 | contig 59700 bp, 53 predicted proteins | sample 5358111 | NCBI WGS metagenome assembly VFSW01 (sample SAMN11554181, study PRJNA540505) | mine drainage metagenome | isolation source: sediment from site ElyBrook_90M | place: USA: Ely Copper Mine, Vershire, VT | collected 2017
TCGTGTAAAGCATCACCCGAAACTGTTTCGACAAGCAACAGCCGGATGTTCACAGGCTGTTGGTAGGGCCGGTGGGGATCGAACCCACGACCCAGGGATTATGAGTCCCCTGCTCTAACCACTGAGCTACGGCCCCTTCAACGTTCGAGCCTAATTGAGAAGGCCGGTACGAACTGGTCGTTCGCTGTGCCCATTCGCTAAAACAAGAGAAGAGTCACCGACACTTCATCACCAATTCAAATAACAGTCTCTCCCTAAGACTTCAAATTGCCTTAGATACGACCCTTCGACTTGACGGACGTCATCAGGTTGGTTACCTTGAATCCATGAGCGGACCTACTCTCGTCATCTTGGCTGCAGGGCGAGCTCGTCGCTACGGCGGTCTCAAGCAACTTGCGCCCATAGGGCGACATGGCGAAGGAGTGATCGACCTCATCGCGTCGGACGCAATATCTGCGGGCTTCGACGACATCGTGATCGTCGTGAACCGAGAGACGGGGCCAACCATCCAGGAACACGTCGATCAACACTGGCCCTCGGACCACAAAGTGTCGTTCGCTTTTCAGGAGAAGTTGCGTGGGACCGTCGACGCGGTGTTGGCTGCGGAGGATTTCGTCAATCATGCAGTTCCCTTTGGCATTTCAAACGCGGATGACCTTTATGGCCTCGACGCTCTCATGAAACTCGGCGGTCATCTCTCCAACAGTCCCGATTGCTGCATGGTCGCTTTTCAGTTGGAGAACTCGCTGATCGGTGATCTACCGGTGTCGCGAGGCACTTGCCAAGTGCTCAATGGGCGACTTACCCACGTGGTCGAGCGACGCAACGTACACTTCACGCCCGACGGGCTCGAGGCCGACGACGGACTACACCCGCGGTTCTTGTCGCCCGAGGCGCTAGTTTCGATGAACCTGTGGGGCTTTCAATCCAACATCTGGCCCCTGCTACACCGCGAGGTCGAGGAGCACGACTTTGAAGCCAGCCCCGAAGTCTTGTTGCCGACCTTCGTAGAGGGCATCATGGAGCGCGATGGCCTGGTTTTCTCGGTGCTCGAGACCAGCTCACGATGCATCGGGGTGACCCACGCCGAGGATTTGCCCCTGGCGCAGTTCCTGGTGCGTGAAGAAATCAAATCAGGCATGCGCCCGGAGTTCGCCTTCAGCTAAGTCAAACGCCCCGATCGTGACGATCTCAGTCGTCCGAACTTCGCGGAGTGTCGCGGGCACGCCGACGATCCCGCGGCGCGTCCGCGCTTTCCGTCGTCGCACCTGCGTGGACGCTTCGCCACAACTCAATTCGGCTCTCCGCGAGAGCACCGGACCGCACCGCGGCTCGTACCGCGCAACCGTCGTCTTTGTCGTGATGACAATTACGAAAGCGACACTTAAGTGAGAGCTCGTCGATGTCATCGAAGACTTGATCGAGGCTGTGCTGGTCGGCAACTATCTCGGGAAGCCGAATGCCGGGGATGTCGAGCAAGACACCTCCCGAAGCCAAACGATAGAGCTTGCGCGTCGTGGTGGCGTGACGCCCCTCCCCCCCTCGACTCGTCGTCCTCGTCAACTCTTCAGTCCCTTCGAGAGCGTTGAGCAACGACGTCTTGCCGACACCCGAGGCGCCGAGCATCACGGCCGTGACGCCCGCGGGCAAGTGGGCGCGCACTTCGTCAATCCCCTCGCCGGTGAGGGAACTGGTAAGGATTACCGTGACGTTAGGGATATGTTCTTTCACTTGGGCACAGAAGTCCTCCGAATCTTCAGCATCATCGACCTTGGTGATGACGACCATCGGCGTGGCCCCCGAATCGACTGCCATCATCACGAGCCGCTCGAGCAGCCGCTGGTTGAGATCAATATTGACCGCAATGACGATCATGACCAGATCGATGTTGGCCGCCATCACCTGAGGTTCGCGACCGTACGGGTGGGGGCGGCGAAGCTCACTGCGTCGTGCCATCACGTCAACGATTCGTCGCTCCTGCACCGCGACCCAATCACCAGCAACGGGAGTCTTCGCGAGTCCTTTGGCCAGTGAGCACAGTCCCGAACCCTCGGTCGCGTCGGATTCCTGCCAAATCACATTGGCGCTGGCCCCGTGCATGATGACCACTCGACCGAGCGACCATGCGGGATCGAGCGAGAAACGTTCGTGCGTACCTAGTCCCAAACTCTCCAACACGGTCATCGACGCCACGTCATCGCCGATCAGAGAGGGATGTCCGCGTATTCACGAAGTCCATTATGGCCGTTGGCCCCCCGACGGGCGCGCAGCTCCGCCCGAGTAATTCTCAGGGAATTCACTGCTCGAACATTCCCGCACCGCGCTATCGTGCAGTTCAGGAAGTCCAGACTTCGCCTCCTTCTGATCTGGCCTGGTGCCAGTCGAACAGAAGACGGTGCGAAATGGCAAAACCGGCGTTGGCCCTTCGGGCCCCCTCCAATGTGGGTGGCCTGACCACTAACTGGTCTTTGTCCCCCGCCGTGACGGACTTCACCTCCGACAAGGCGACCGTCATATTTCCTTGGCCCTCCGACGTGGTCTTCGCTGTCGCCATGACTACCCACTTCACATCGCGGCGCCTCGAGGAACCTTCCGCTCAAGCAATCGGGCGACCGTTGCATCAGCAATTTGAAATGGCGGCTTGAGAGCGATGAAGACCCTCAACAGCGCTATCCCCGTACCGGCGCCCTGCACTCGCCAATTCAGCTCGCCCTCCGAAAGGAAAGGGCGTGATGCGCGCCGCGATATCGATGAGCAACACTTCCCCTTCCAGGAGAAGACATGAACACGCGCATCAGTCTCGGCTCGATCATCATCATCGTGCTACTCCTCATTATCTTCTTTGGTCTGAGGTAGGTCGTGGCCCTCGTCGCGCACGCCTCCCACTCGACAACCCCTCTGTGGCCCATTGGTTTTTCCCCTTTAGCCAATGGGCCACAGAGTTTCACCGCAATTCGACTGAACCCACATTCCAACCGACACAACCAAGGAGAACGACATGACAAAGCGTGACAAGGTCAAGAACGCCGCACAGATCGCGAAGGGCAAGGCCGAGGAAGCAACTGGCAAGAAGCTCGGTAATCCTGAACTCGAACTCGACGGCAAGATGGACCAAGTAAAGGGCAACCTCAAGCAGGCCGGTGAGAAGGTCAAAGATGCCTTTGGCAAGTAGCCCCGATCGAAACATCTCGTCGGACGAGGATGTTCCCGCGACACGAGGCACGTCCCTCGGGGTGATTTCGTCGAATCCCCCAATGAATGTTGTGAGGAGTCGCGTCGCCTCTCGCAGCGTGCGCGAAGGGTGCAGCGACCCCCCGGTGCGGATAGTTCCAATGAGCGTGGAGGATATTGCCGTGCTCGCCACGTCCATCCACCGGCTCACCGTCATGAACGCCTGGCGTCGGCAACGCGCTCGCGCGCGCTCGCGCGCGTGGATGCACCATTTCGTGCTCTCCTTCGAGCAAGATGCACCTCTCGCGCTCGAGCGTGAGAACGCCCTTCTCGATGCGCGAGGAACCCATGAGTCGCTTTGACCTTTTCAACAAGTCTCAGTCGAACTTCGTCGCCCTCAATGCCCATTCAGGTCCGGCCCTCACCCCCACCCCGCTTCGCTTCGTGGAGGCTCTCGAAGAGGACGAACCGTACGAGCATTCGGGAAACTGGCCCCTCATCCCCTGGCCGCGTGGTCCGCTGAGCGCTGCGGTGATCAATGCGCTCTCGCGGGCGCCCGGCAACTTCGGCAAGCTTCCCGAGATCGACGTGGACGACACACTCACCGACGACGACCTGCATCTCGCTCTCTACTTGTGTTACGAAGTCCACTACCGTGACCTGACACCGCACGACTGGGAGTGGGACACCGACTTGCTGCGTTTCCGCGCCGAACTTGAGGACGCTTTCGTCGCACGCTTGGCCGAAGAGGTGGCGTCGCATCACTCACGTAGCCCCTTCGACGTGACCACGGCGCTCGACCAACTGCTGACATCGGCTCCTCGTACGTCGGTGTCGACCCACTTCGACAGCGGCGGAACTCTGGACCAAATGCGGGAGTTCTGCGTGCACAAATCGGCGTCGCACCTACGAGAGGGCGATCCCCAAGCCTTCGCGATACCGCGTCTATCGGGCGATGCGAAAGCGGCGCTGATTGAAATTCAGTACGAGAATGTGGCTTCGGAACTCGCCCGACGAACCCACGCGTCGATGTTCGCCACCACCATGGAGTACCTCGGGCTCGACCCGTCCTACGGTTCCTACGTCGAGATGTTGCCGGGCGTGACCCTGGCGGGTGTGAATCTGGTCTCGATGTTCGCCCTGCATCGCAAGTGGCGTGCCGCCCTCGTGGGACAGGTGGCAATTCGTGAAATTACCTCCATCGAACCAATGCGGAGCTACGGTCGCGCCCTCGATCGATTCGGCATCGGCACCAGCGGTCGGAGTTTCTTCGACGCCTACGCCGCCGTTGACGTGCGTCACCTCGAAGAGGCGCGTGCGCGAATGGTCTCGGGTCTATTGAACTCGGAGCCCGAAATGGGGGCCCAAATACTCTTCGGAGCCGCCGCCATGTTGTTGTTGGACGAGCTCTTCACCCAGCACGTGCTGGGAGCGTGGGGGAAGGGCCTCTCCTCACTCGCGCCCTGGGAGATGAACTCGAACTCGTAGCGATGCTCCGGGTGCGAATCGTTCAGCGCGTAGCCAGCTTCAGCCTTCTCGCTCCCAAGGAAAGAGGGCTGAGGTTGGCTATGCGTTGCCTCGGTCAATGGTGCGCGTCGTGCCAGGTGGCGTACCAGATTTCGACCAGCATCTTGATCGTCGACTTGCTGGTCTCCACCAGCGAGGCGACCACGGGGACCTCCGTGCGAGAGCGAGCGACGCGGCTCATCAGCGCGTGATCTCCAAGACCAGGGTCGCCACCGAGATGGCGAGCAAGAATGCGGCCGGCGCAAAGACCTTGACGCCGTCCTTGATGCGCAGGTGCGCGACGACCGCCCCGAGAAAGTACAGGACGAGTCCCGCGGCGGCGAGGCGACCGAGCAGCAACGTGGCGAATCCGACCAGCAGTCCAATCCCGCCGGCGATCTCGACCAGCGCGAGCATCGGAATCTGGTTCTCCTTGACGCCGACGTGCGTCATCCCCTCCACCACGGAGGGTACCTTTCGCAGCTTGGCCGCGGCCGAGGCGAAAGCGGCCAAGGTGAGCACGGAAGTGACGATGATCATGGCTATCTTCATTCGGATCTCCTCGTGGATCTCGTTCGGCGTGATCAGTGCGTGAGGGCACCGGAAAGGTGGTGACCTTGCTCGCCAGCGAGTCGTTCGGACTCCGCACGCATCTCGGCGGCGAGTTCCTTGAACTGATCAAGTGCCGGATTCACACCCACGAGGGTGAATTCGGATTCCACCAGACGCAGGTCGAGGCCCCACACGTCTTCCAAGATGCGCCGCATCCAACCCGATGCGTGGTCCCAGCCTTCGCGCGGCGTACCCGGCCCGTACGCACCGCCTCGCACAACTACCAAAACGGCCGGACGGCCCTTCAGGGGCTGACCCGCACTCGAGGCCAAGCGGGGATCGGTGATGACGAGGTCCACCCAAGTCTTGAAGTGCTGGGAGACGCCGAAGTTGTAGAGCGGCACGGCAAACAAGAAGGCGTCAGCGTCCAGGAGTTCGTCCGCCAGCGTCGTCGCCAGCGTCACCGCCTCCTTCTGGCGCGGCGTCATCGACTCGATTGCACCGCGATCAGCCGTGACCGAATCCGCCCACGCAGTCGCAGGAATTGGTTCTATCCCAATACTGCGACGTGTTACCGTACTCCCTGCGTTGTCCTCGCGCCAGGACTCCTCCGCTATGTCGGCGATGGCACGGCTCGTGGAACCAACACTGCGAATACTGGCGTCAAGTCGGAAGAGGGACATGGTTACTCCTTGGAAGTCGAAACGTTTTCACTCTCATTATACATGTAACTTTTAAAAACAAAGCGGCTTGCCGGAAATGAGCCACTGGTACGATTGGTCACGTGGAAGCGATCCGATCGACAGGTGCTCACGGCGAACTCGTGCCGTCGCCTCCGACGACCGGGTCCTGCGACGAGGCCTCCAAATCCTGTGACGGTGCTCTCGCCCAGGCCTTCAAGTTTCTCGGGAAGCGCTGGAACGGCGTCATCTTGGGTACCCTCACCAACGGATCCTCGGGGTTCGCCGAACTCAAGCGCAACGTGGTGGGCATCAGCGACTCGGTCCTCGCCGAGCGATTGAGCGAGTTGCACAGCGCCGGTCTCATCTCGCGCAAGGTAGATCCCGGCCCCCCCGTCTCAGTTTCCTACGAACTCTCAGAAACCGGTCGGGCGTTGATTCCCGCCATGGACGCACTGAGCGCGTGGGCCGCGGAGAACTTCCCCCGCCTCGATCAACCCACCCAATGAAAGTAGATACCGTGTCCCAACGTCTCGAAGCGCTGCGCGCCTCCGCCACCCACCTGCGCGAAATCGTCGCCCAACTCGACGTCGATCAGCACTCGGCACCGGCCTACCCTTCGGAATGGACCATCGCCGACACGATGTCGCACATTGGCTCGGGGGCCGTCATCCTGGGCCAGATGCTCGAGAACGCGCTGAGTGGATCGACGTCGATTGAGAATTTCAATCAGTCGGTGTGGGACGCCTGGAACAGCAAGGCGCCCGCCGAGCAGGTCGCTGACGCCCTGGTGGCTGATCAGAACTTCCTCGACGCGCTCGTCGCCACGAGCGACGAACAGCGCGCCGCCTTCGAGGTCAGTTTCGGTCCAAGGCAAATCGACTTCGAGCGCTTCGTGGGCATGCGTCTGGGCGAACACGTCTTGCACACCTGGGACGTCGAGGTGACCATCAACCCCGGCGCCGCTCTGGCCATTCCCGCCGCGGGCTTGTTACTAGACCAAGTCCACTTCGTCGTTAGTCGTTCAGCGAAGCCATCAGGTGAAGTACGAACCATCGCGGTACGCACCCACGAACCCACCCGTGATTTCAACGTGGTCTTCGAAGAAGATTCCGTCACCCTGGTCGACACGGTCCACGATGGCCCGATCGACGTCGAGTTGCCCGCCGAAGCCTTCGTGCGCCTCATTTACGGTCGTCTCGACGCCGAAATCGGTCTAGACGATGGCTCAGAGGTCCACCTCGAACACTTGCGTCGGGCCTTCCCAGGCATCTAGAGCGTCACGTCGTTGGCGACGTTCGCCAGCGGCACGACGTCGTCGCGTGGGCCACCGCGCGCGAGTGGTACCACCGCCTCGTGAGCGACGTGGAGCCACCGTTGGCCAGGCGATTTGACCCGTAAGGGACGTTCGCCCCGGTGAACGTGTTTCGACCTTGCGCGCAATCGACCATCGTATGGCGCGAACCCCGGGCCCCACTCGTCGTAGAGACCACGTTGCCCGACCCCATCGCAACCGATCGCCGGTGGACCTACGCAGACCCTATGGGAATGGAGGCGGATTCGACGCTCACCGGTGCCGACGGCTCTACCTCTTCGAGGTCGTCCAACCCGGCACGTCGAAGGATCTTCCGCGACGTCTCTCGGCACCGGTCGGATTTGTGTGTGGACTACTTCTTCTCGATGCGGTGTTGCGCGATGCGAAGGTCGGGTCGAGCCAACACTTCGTAGAGCGCACCGACGATGACGATGACCGCCATGATGAGCAACGTGATCCAGCCGTAGTTGAAGAGGGCGCGACCACTGGCCAGCGAACTGGGCCAACAAATGTTGACGAACATCACTCCCAGGTACACGAGGCCCGTGACGGTGACGGGCATGCCCCACTTACCCAGCGTGAAGGAACCACTCGGCTGCCAGCCGCGCCGGCGCGCGATGAACGAACCGAGCACCGTGAGGAAGAACGACAGGTAGATACCCGACACTCCGAAGGACACCAGCGCGTAGAGCGCGTTGACGTTGGCCGGGTAGGTGAACCAGAGGATGCTCACCGGCTTGCTCGGGTTCACCAGCACCAGCAGCATGAACAAGAAAGGAATGATGACACCCACCAGCACCGCGTTGGCCGGCGTCTTAAAGCGAGGTGAGACCTGCTTGAGCCAGTTGCTGCCCGGCATCGCGCCGTCACGCGCGAGCGCGTAGGCCACGCGTGCTCCCGCGCCCTGCACCGCCGTACCACAGCTGAAGAAGGCGATGACGACCATCACGAGGAAGAAGTCCGTGATGAAGCCCGGCAGACCCGCGAAGAGCACCGGAATGCCGCCCGAGACGACGCCCTTGATACCGGCCTTGGGAGTGGCGAGCAGCAGACCCAGCACCAGGACAAAGGAGGCAATACCGCCATAAAGGATCGCGCTCCGCATAGCGCGCGGGACCTCGCGATGCGCGTCGATGGTCTCTTCGGAGATGTCCCCCGCCGATTCGAATCCGTAGAAGATGTAGGCGTTGGCGAGCACCGCGACGAGGGCCGCGCCCACCCACCAATTGCCCGCCAGATTCACTGCGAAGGGATTTTGGGTGGGGTCCTGGACGTGCTGGGTGCTGAAGAGGAAGCCGAATCCCTGGTGGAATCCATGGATGGCTAGCGCGAGAGTCACTCCGAAGGTGCCGATCGTCTCGACGTACACACCGATGTTGGCGACTTTGCCCATGATCTTGGCTCCCACGCTGTTGAGAACTCCCGAGACCACGATGATGATGCCCACCACGGCGAAGATCGTGACGTGGTTGGACGGGTTGAGATTCGTTTTGAACCAGAGGTTCATAAGGTCCACGATGTAGAGCACCGCGCCCGAGTCAACCGAGGCGACTGTCGCGAGGAGCGCGAAGCCGTAGATCCACCCCACGTACCACCCGTAACGCGGTCCGACGTTGTACTTGCCGTACTGGTAGAGCGCCCCCGAGAGCGGGTACTCACTCGCGAGCTCGCCGAAGACCAGGGCCACCAGGGTCATAAACGCGACAACGATAGGGATCGTCCAGATGTAGCGCGGACCTCCGGTGCCCAGTCCCAGGGTGTAGAGAGAATAGATGCCCACCATCGGACTCAGGTAACTGAAGGCCACCGAGAAGTTGTCGAAGAATGACAAGACTCTCTTCAATTCCTCGCGGTAGCCCAGGGCCACCATGCGCGCATCTTCGCCGTGACTCGCATCGTTGACGTTGCTCACTTCGCTGTCAGCCATGATCCCCTCCCCCGATGGAACCTGGTGCGGTCCCCTTTTTGAACCTACACCCAGAAGATTTACCGCGCAGTGATTGGCACTACGTCATAATCACCGCGACCATCCGATTGTCGACGTTGCGGCCTTAACGTCCGCGACGCGGGCGGTCCACCGAATGGCTGACCACGAAGATGACGACCCCGGTCACGCCGGCGGCGAGGAGCCCACCGAGTTGCCCGTGGACGTGGCGGGCGTCGAGCAGGACAATGGCGAGGACGCCGGCCAGCAGCCCGAGTGCGACCCCCCAGCGCAAACCTCGCGTCATGTCCCCCCTAGATCCCGAGATGAATGGTACGCCCGCTCACGGCCACCTACGTGGTCCGCGGATGACGACGTTCGCCGCGAGCCATGACGAAACGTGTTGAGGTCCTCAGTGCAGCGCCGAGCGCGCCAGCGCGTCGACGTAGATCGCCGCGACATGATCCCAGAGGACGTTGGCTTCGTGGTCGATGCCTTGTCGCTGGGGATCCGCGTCGAACCAGCGCACCGTCTGAACGATCCCTTCGGCAAAGGGCACTCGTGCGCGGAACCCCGGTACCCAGCGACGCAACTTCGTATTATCGAAGACGGCGGAGTTGGCCTTGTCGCCCCAGAGGGTGCCGAGCATCTCCCGGTCGGCGGCCACGAGGGCATCGGAAGGAACGTGGAGGATTTCGGCGGGTACTCCGGCGGCTTCAGCCAAGAGTTCGTAGATCTGATTCCACGTCAACGCCTCGTCTGACGTGATGTGAAAAGCCTCGCCGATCGCCCCACGATGTCCCAGCAAGGGGACGAGGCCGCGCGCCAGGTCCGAATTATGGGTGATCGTCCAGATACTGGTGCCGTCGCCTGGGACGAGGATCTTCGCTCCGCGACGCATCCGATCGACGATGGTGAAGGGTTTCTCCCAACTCCCGATCGCCACGGGGATCTGCGAGTCGCCGTAGGTGAGAGAAGGGCGAATGACGGTGACGGGGAAGCCCGTCGACTGGTGCGCCGAGAAGAGTACCTCCTCACAGTTGATCTTGTCGCGGGAGTACTGCCAGAAGGGATTCGCCAAGGGCGTCTCTTCAGTGACGAGCCAATGCCGTGGCGGCTTCTGATACGCCGAGGCGGAACTGATGAAGACGTACTGACCCACGTCAGCGAAGAGGCGAATGTCCCGGTGCACCTGTTCAGGGACGTAGGCAGTCCACTGCACGACCGCGTCGAAGGAGCGACCCTTGATAACGTCGCGCACCTGCGCCTCATCGGACGCGTCGGCGATCAGTGCGCGCGGACCCACTTGGTTGGGCAGGCTCGAACGGCCGCGATTGAGCGTCCACACGTCGTGACCCGCGTGGATGGCCTCGGTGACGCACGCGTTGGAGATGATGCCGGTCCCACCGATGAAGAGAATGTCCACTACCGTGACCCCTAGATTCGTTCAGGGACCATTTCTATCGCGCCGCAAGGACACTCGTGGGCGCAGATGCCACAACCTTTGCAGTAGTCGAGATTGAACTCGTACTTACCGTCGGACAGTTTGATGACCGCGTTATCGGGACACACGCCAAAACAGTTGTCGCACTCGAAGCAGTTACCGCACGACATGCACCGGCGGGCTTCGAAGAGCGCGTTTCGTTCGGTGAGTCCCAGCACGACCTCTTCGAAGTTGTCCTGGCGGCGAATCTTCTCGAGCTCGGGGCGCTGGGTGCGCTCGGCGTCGGAGTAGTACCAGGTGTTCAGCGTGGCGAACTCCGCGAGTTCATGCTTAGCGGTCTCTTCGACGCTCAGGCCTCGGACGTAGGCGTCGATGCCGCGCGCCGCCTTCTTGCCGTGCCCGACCGCGACCGTCGCGGTGCGCTCCGCCGGCACGGCGTCTCCTCCCGCGAAGATTCCCCGGCCATTGGTCATCAGATTCCCAGCGACCTGGACCGATCCGTCATTCACTTGGACGTCACTCGCTCGCGAGAGCAGCGACAGGTCCGTATCCTGTCCCAGCGCCAGCACCACAGCGTCGGCGCCCAACTCCTCGTATTCACCAGTCGCTTCGGGGAAACCCTCGGCGTTGAGTCGCATCTTCTCGATGACGATCCGGTCAGACTCGACTTTGTTGATGGTCGAGAGCCAGCGCATGGTCACACCTTCGACCTTGGCCTGTTCGTACTCCTCGTCGTGCGCCGGCATCTTCTCCTGATTCCGGCGATAGACCACGACCGCCTCGGTGGCCCCGAGCCTCCGCGCGGTGCGCGCAGCGTCCATCGCCGTGTCACCGCCGCCGTAGATCACGACGCGTCGGCCGAGCAACGGTGGATTCTCGCTCGCCACGTCGTGCAGGAACGAGACGGCGTCGAGGATCTTGGCCGAGTCGCCGACGGGTATGTTGATCCGCCTGCCGAGTTGTGCGCCGACCGCCAAGAAGATGGCGTCGAAGCGCCCACTCTCTCGCTCCACTTCGATGTCTTCGACGTTGTGGTTCACGACCACCTCGACGCCCATATCGATAACGCGGGCGATCTCCGCGTCCAGAACCGCGCGCGGCAGCCGGTACGCCGGAATGCCGTAGCGCATCATGCCACCGAGTTGCGCCGCGGAGTCCACCAAGCGCACGGCGTGACCCCGACGCCGCAGGTGGTACGTCGCCGAGAGTCCGGCGGGACCGGCGCCAATGACCAGTGCGCGCCTGCCCGAGTCGAGACCCGCGTCTGGCAGGCGCAGGCCGTGTTCGAGGGCGTAGTCCCCGAGGAAGCGTTCGACCGCGTTGATTCCCACGGCCTCGTCGACCTGGACCCGGTTGCACGCCGTCTCGCAGGGGTGGAAGCAAATTCGACCCATGATCGCGGGAAAGGGGTTCTCCTCGACGAGTTTGCGCCACGCTCCGGCGTAGTCTCCGGACTCCGCCTCGTAGAGCCACCCCTGGATGTTCTCGCCCGCGGGACAGGCGTTGTTGCACGGCGGGAGTCGGTCGACGTAGGTCGGGCGTTCGACCCGCCACGATCCCGTGTGGTTCGACAGACTCGAACCCACGTCGAGGGTGATCGCGAAGGGGCGCTTGTTCATACCGGCACCTCGAAGGCGGCGGCGTGTCGTGCGACACCCTTATCTTCGGCATCGAGCAAGCCGTAGCGCTCGATATTGCGATTCGCGATCTCCTGCAAGTGCGTCACGATCTCGGGGCGCGGGTTCTTCGCGAAGAGGTGCGCGAAACGCTTCTGGAGTCTCAGGTACTCCTCGACGGGGGTCTGATGACGGATCTTCGAGACCGAGGTCACCACCCCGAATTCGGCTTCGAAGACCGGAAACATTCCCGTCTCCTTGGCGAGTCGAGCGACGTGGATGGTCTCGTTCGACGCCGAGCCCCAACCCAGGGGGCAGGGCACGAGCACGTGCAGGTACCGTGCGCCGCGGAACTGCATGGCGCGTTCGACCTTGGCCTCGAGATCGTGCAGGTCCGCCACGGTGGCCGTGGCCACGTAGGCGACGTCGTGCGCCATCGCGATGCGCGGCAGGTCCTTACCCTGTCCAAAGGTGTTGCCGGGTTGGGGGCCCACGACGTCGGTCGTCGCGGTGCGTGCCGCCGGGGGCGTCGCGGCCGAACGTTGCACGCCGGTGTTCATGTAGCCCTCGTTGTCATAACAGATGTACAGGACGTCGTCGTTACGCTCGAACATGCCCGATAAGCAACCAAAGCCGATGTCGACCGTCCCTCCGTCACCACCCTGGCTCACGACGCGCACGTCCGAGCGACCCTTCACCCTCAACGCGGCCGCCACCCCCGTAGCGACCGCGGGGGCGTTGCCAAAGAGTGAGTGTAACCAGGGGATGCGCCACGATGTCTCGGGGTAGGGCGTCGAGAAAACCTCCAGGCAACCAGTGGCGTTCACGGCCACCAACTTGTTGTCGGTCGCACGCATCGCCGCGTCGAGGGCGTAGCGCGCGCCGAGGGCCTCGCCACACCCCTGACATGCTCGGTGTCCCGAGTCGATTGAATTGGTGCGGTTGGGGTCGGACTGCACCGTGCGTTCCTCGTCACTGAGCAGCCGGTTGCCCACCGCGAATGAACCGACTTGGTAGAAGCGCACTGGTCGCTTGGTCATGACAACGCCCCTTCTCCACGCGTGGCCCCAAGGTCGCGCAGGACATTCTCCGCCGAGGGACCCGAGCGCCGCGTCGCCCTCATGCGTTCGATCTCGCGGTCCACCACGTCGATGTCCAGGTCGAGGAACAACAAGGAGCCGAGTTCGCCCTGGGCGGCTCGATAGAAGAGCTTGTCGAGGGACTGACCCGTGATGGGACGACCGCCGAGACCCGCGACGACCTCGCGGATGATGCAGTTCGATCCCTGCAGGGCCATGGCCACGTCGGTCGCCAACACCCCCCCGTGACCGATGGAGAAGGCCTTCTCGAGCACGACGATCTGGGACGCGTGGCGGAGCGTGTCGCGTACCTGGGCGGCGGGGAAAGGACGGAAGGAGGTTATACCCACCACCCCGATCTTCTCGCCGGCGTCGCGACGGATGTCCACCGCGTCCTTGATGGTGCCCAGGACCGAGCCCATGGCCACGACGATCGTGTCGGCGTCCTCGGCGCGATACGAGTGCACCAGACCACCGCTACGACGTCCAGTGGCGACGAAGAACTCCTCGGCGATGGCGGGAATACGGTGCAGCGCGTCGAGTTGGCGCAGGTGCGCGAGGTAGCGAACTTCCTGGAACGCCTCGGGTCCCACCATCGCGCCGATCGACACGGGGTACTCGGGATCGAGTACCTGGCGTGGCTCGTAGGCGGGAAGGAACCGGTCTACGGTGGCCTGATCGAGCAGGTCCACGCCCTCGACGGCGTGGGTAAGGATGAAGCCGTCCATGCAGACCATCACCGGAACCGAGAGCTCCTCGGCGAGGCGAAACGCCTGGACGTGCAGATCGGCGGCTTCTTGATTGGTCTCGGCGAAGAGTTGGATCCAACCCGAGTCACGCACCGCCATGGCGTCGGAGTGGTCGTTCCAGATGTTGATGGGCGCACCGATGGCCCGATTGGCCAGTGTCATCACGATCGGCAAGCCGAGTCCGGCCGCGTTGTACACGGCTTCCATCATGTAGAGAAGCCCCTGGGAAGCGGTGGCAGTGTAGGCGCGCGCGCCCGTCGCTGATGCTCCGATGGCGACCGACATCGCCGCGAATTCGCTCTCCACATTGATGAACTCGCACGGGCTGAGTCGACCCTCCTTGACCATCACCCCCACCGCCTCGATGATGTGGGTCTGGGGCGAGATCGGGTAGGCGCACACGACCTCGGGCCGACAAAGTGCCACCGTCTCGGCCACGGCGCGCGAGCCTTCAATTTGCTGCAGCACGGGCGATCTCCTCTTGGTAGGCCGTCACCGTGTCGAATGCGGCGGCCGCGGCTTCGGCGTTGCGATCACCCACCGCGCCAGCGAAGTGGTCACGAATGGCCGCCTGCACCGCCGACAGGGTCACCTGACCGGTCAGCGCCGTGAAGGCGCCCAGCAGGGCGGCATTGGGCAACGGTCGTCCGAAGGCCGCGAGGGCGATCTCGGTGGCCGGGCAGGTGACGAGGTGCTCGCGCGGGAAACGCGAGAAGAGGTCGGCGAGTCCGAGTTCCTCGAAAGTCCGCGACGTGTTCACCAGAACGTAGCCCACGGGTGAGAGTCCCGAGAAGAGGTCCACCTGGTTGATCAAGGTCACGTCTTGGATGATCACGGCGTCGGGGGCCATCACCGGCTCGCGCGTGCGGATCTCGCGGTCGTCGATGCGACAAAACGAGACCACGGGGGCGCCAGTGCGCTCGGAGCCGAAACTGGGGAAGGCCTGCGCTTGACGCCCCCCGTCGAAGGCGGCCACCGAGAGGATTTCGGCCGCTGTGACTACGCCTTGTCCGCCTCGACCGTGGATGCGTACCTGGAACAAGGTGTCACCCGCACGTACCACGAGACGCGTCGGGGGACGCGTTCGTGGTACGAGACTCAATCAGGTTGTACTCGGCGTGAAAGGGGTGAACCACACTTCGAACCTAAGCCGTGAAGTGGCGATAACTCCAACGATTGGCCGTTACCAAAGGCCTTTGTGCTCCTAGTGCCGCGCGCGCGCGAGCATCTCGATACCGGCGAGCGAGGGCACGCCCGCGCGCACGCGATTGCGTCCCGAGAGCTTGGCCGCGTAGAGAGCCTGATCGGCGTGCTCAATGAGATCATGGATGGTGAGTCCCGAATCCGGGCTGTAGGTCGCCACCCCCGCGCTGAGTGTGATGACGGGGGGCGCCGTCGGGCGTGCCTCGTGCGAGATGGCGACCAGGTTCACGGCGTGTAGCACACGTTCGGCGGCGGCGATCGCCTCATCGACCTCGCAATTGGGCATCACCAACAAGAACTCTTCGCCACCGTAGCGGTACACGCTCTCGCCGGCACGCACCACCCGGTTCAGGCTCGCCGCCACCTGGCGCAACGCTTCGTCACCAGCGGGGTGACCGTAGAAGTCGTTGAAGAACTTGAAGTAGTCGATGTCGAACATCGTGACGCAATACGGACTCTTCGAGCGAAGCGCGCGCGCGTGGACCTTGAGCAGATCCTCTTCCATTCGCCGGCGGTTGCCCAAATTGGTGAGCGAGTCGGTCAGCGAACGTCCCAGCAGTTCGAGGTTGGCCTCCTCGAGCTGCGCGCGCACGTGCGAGAGCTGGCGGTGCAGGTTGGTCACGCGTTCGGCCGCTACCAGACAGGTCTGGACGTCGAGGGAATTGACAGGTTTAACGATGTAGTCGTCAGCGCCAGCGCTCATGCCTTCGAGGATCCGCTCGGGGTCGGCGCGTCCAGTGATGATCACGACGTAGGTGTAGGAGTCCTTGAGCTCGTGGCGCACACGGCGACAGAGCTCGGTGCCGTCCACCCCGGGCATCATCCAGTCGGTGAGCAGGACGTCGACGTCGCCCTTCTGGAGTAACTCCCAGGCCGCCGACCCGTCACTAGCGACCAGGCAGTCGTGTCCCAACTTGGAGGCCATGGCCTTGAGCAGCATGCGGCTGGTGGCGTCGTCGTCGACTACGAGGATCCTCACGTCAGACCCTCATCACTAGTTCACTGAGCGCGCCGCACACCCGCGCGAGTTCGGTGTCGAAGAACTCCATCAACTGCGCGGCACCAGAGACGTCGCCGTTGCGCCCCAAGGTCTCGAGTTCGGCGCAGATCTGCGCCAAGTACGCCGCGCCGACATTGGCGCTCGAGCCGCGTAAGGAGTGCGCCGAACGCTCGACGGCGGGGGGATCGCCCCCGGCGACGGCGTGCACGAGCGCATCGCGATAGCCGAGCGATTGGTCGAGATACTGGGCGACTATCTCAGCCAACACTGTGCCCTCTCCGTCGTCGAGACTGCGGAGCAGACCGATCTGGCCCGCGTCGAGGGGATCGTGCCCGCCTTGGACGAACCCACTTGGCACGTCGAACGCGGCCGCTACTGCTTCCTCGACTTCGACCTCCACCATTTCGACGGGCGCAGTCTCGTGGGAGCGGGCCACCCAACGCTCGATGACTGCGGCGATCACGTCAGGGCGCACCGGCTTGGTGATGTAGTCATCCATCCCCGCCTCGAGGCACCTCTCGCGGTCTCCCTCCATAGCGGCCGCGGTCATGGCGATGATCGGGGTACGCCGGTTGCCACTCTCGAAGCGACGGATGTGCTGGGTGGCTTCGTACCCGTCCATCTCGGGCATCTGACAGTCCATCAATATGGCGTCGTAGGAATTGAGCATGGCCGCCTGCACCGCTTCGCCCCCGTGACGGGCGATGTCAAATGCATAGCCGAGTTTGGCGAGCACTTTTGACCCCACCAACTGGTTCATCTTGTTGTCTTCGACGAGCAGGATGGTCCCTCGCGCGACGCCGACTTGACCGTGCGCCTCGGCGATGGCCTCGAGAGCGCAGACGTCCTCGTCGCTCAGCGACGTGATCAGGCAGTCGTAGAGCTCGGATTGGCGAATCGGTTTGGTGAGGGAGGCGGCGAAACCGCGCAATTTGGTCTCGGCCACGCCCAGACGTTCACCGGAGGAACTCAGCAAGAACAACATCGTCGTCGCCGTGCTGGGATCGGCTTTGAGATGCGAGGCCAGCTCGATGCCGTCCATTTCGGGCATGTTGAGATCCAGCACTCCGATGTCGAATTCGCGACCCTCGCGCGCCGCGGCCAGGGCCAGGGCCAGGGCTTCGGGCCCCGAGGACGCCTCCACGGCTTCGACTCCCCACGAGCGCAGTTGCCGGCGCAGGATCATTCGGTTGGTGGCGTTGTCGTCCACCACCAGGGCACGGCGCCCGTCGAGCGACGTGGTGTCGGGATCATCGGTGATGGCGTCGACCCGGCGAAACGACAGGTCGAACCAGAAACGCGAACCCCGTCCCGGCGCCGAGTCAAGATTCATCTCGCCGCCCATTAGTTCGACCAATTGTCGGCTGATCGTCAGCCCCAGACCGGTGCCGCCGAACTTACGGGTGGTCGAGGAATCGGCCTGGGCGAAGGCACCGAAGAGGCGCTGCTGGTCCTCAGGTGCGATGCCGATGCCCGTGTCGATGACTTCGAAGCGAACGTCGCTACGGTCGCGGTACTCGCTCGCCAGGCTCACACGGATCACCACTTCGCCCTCGACGGTGAACTTGACCGCGTTAGCGCCCAGATTGAGTAGTACCTGTTGCAGTCGCACCGCGTCACCCATCAATGACCCCGGCACGTCGGGATGCACGTCGATCAGTAGTTCCAGTTCCTTGTTCGCTGCCGCCGACGCCAGGATCCGGCCTACGTCGTCGGCCACGCCCGCGACGTTGAATGCGATCTCCTCGACCTCGAGACGTCCCGCCTCGATCTTGGAGAAGTCGAGGATGTCGTTGATGATCGCCAGAAGGTTCTCGGCCGACACCTTGATACCCGAGGCCAGTTCGAGCTGATCGGCGTCCATCGTCGTGCCGAGCAACAGTTCGGTAAGTCCGATGACGCCGTTCATCGGGGTGCGGATCTCGTGGCTCATGGTCGAGAGGAACTCGGATTTGGCCTTCGACGCCGAGAGGGCGGCGTCGCGCGCCGTCACGAGGTCTTGGCCTGCGCGACGCTCCTCGGTCACGTCGGCGCCGTTGAGGACGTAGCCGCGCACCGAAGGGTCGTTACGCAGGTCGGTCGCGGTCCAGGCAATCGTGCGCCACGAACCACGTGCGTCGCGAAGTCGGTATTCGAATGTCGACGTCGTCGACGAGTCGAGGCCCGAGGAAAGCTCGCGCAATTGGTCGATGAAGGCGTCAGCGTCGTCGGGGTGCACGTTGGTGGTGAGCGCGGTACCCACCAGGTCCTCGGGGCGAAAGCCCAGGATTCGCTGAGAGGACGGCGTGATGTAGGCGACGGAGAAGTTGTCCTCGGCGATGACGATGAGGTCCGCCGCGTTCTCGATGAGTGAACGAAAGCGCGCCGTCGAGAGAATCTGGTCCTCGCGCACCGTAATCGCCAGTCGCAGGCCCGACGCGATGATCGCCGTGGTCGCCAGGGCGACCGCCGAGCGGTCGATGTGGTTGAGGGTCGCCGACACCATGATCGCGATGCCCACCGCGGCGCCCATGGCGGGAACGACGTAACCGGCGCGCTTCTCTGCCGAGGTGTGCTCGGCGTTGACAGCGCGCATGTTGGAGAGCTTCTCGACTAACACCGGTTGTGCCCAAATGGCGACGGCGAGCAGGAGTAGCGAAATAGGCCACACCACGGCATTGGCCACGTAGCCGACCCGCGAGGCGGTGGACAACAAGTTGAAGAGGTCGCCGATGACGTTGAAGACCATCGCGACACTCGCTAAGGCGAAGAAGGGACGATAGGTCCTCGGCAGCACCGCCAAGGCGCCGATCGACAGGGCCAGCAACAAGGAGTCTCCGACGGGATACGCCATCGAGACCACCGTCGACATGTCGCCGCCGCCGGTGGCGTGCAGCACGGGATGGAATAAGTACGCCGCCGAGAGCGCCGCGGCGGCAAAGGCGGCGACGACGCCGTCGAGCGCAGTGGAGAGCAAGGAGCCCTTCTTACCGTGACGGATCGGGGTCATGAAGCCGAGGTAGCACAAGGGGAAGAAGCCCACGTAGAAGAGGTCGGCGAAGGAGGGCACCGAGGGAGAGGTCCCGCCGAGTCGTTCGATGGTCAACACCAGGTCGCCGAGCGACCACGAGATGCACGCCGCTCCCACCACGAGGGGTAGGACGCGCATGGAGGCGTTGGCCGAGCGCCAGCGCGGATCGAAGAATCGCGCCAGCGCGGCCACGCCCATTAGGAATTCGAAAGCGTCAACCCCCCAACCGTCGAGCAGCGCGTTGTACGAGCCGATAGGTCGCACGATCAACGAGACGAGGAACACAGCCGCCAACGTCGACGCGAGCGCGAAGACCGCACGCATCGTGTTGCGTACGCGTAGGAAATCTAGGTCAGTGGAATTGGCGAACATCGATTCCCCCTCATTTCAGTCGCGGAGTCACTCGCCCTTACGTACTTCTTAACGCGAGTTTCGCACCTGCATTTAGGAGAAATGACGACTAGCGCACAACTCCAGGTCAAAAATCAAAGGCCTATAGACCCGGATCCGCTATTTCTGCCCGTCGTTTCGATCCGCGGGGAAGCGGTCCTCGTTGACGGCGAGCTTTTCGCGCACCGCCGCATCGAGGTCGACCTCCAGAACGTCGCCGAGACGCAGTAAGAAGATGAAAACGTCGGCCATCTCCAGGCGGATGTCGCGAAGTTGACCCGCGCTAAGTTGCTCCCTGGAGGAGCTTGCAATGCTCAGCCCGCGGTACTCCGAAGCCAGTTCTCCCGCCTCTGCCGTGATGGCCATGGCGAGGTTCTTGGGCGAGTGATGCACGAACCAGTCGCGGCGACCGGCGAATTCACGCGTTTCGAGCACCAAATCATCGAGGAGTGTCATATGCGGTCCTCCCGGGCAGAAACTGGTGCGCGTGCCCAGCAACGGTGTTGACATGGTAGGTGCAAGCTGGCCGGCGACGGCGCTTGCTCGTCGCCAGGGACGACCGCGCCCCTCGCGCCATCCTTGGGGCTATGGCAGAATCAGTGGACATGGTGACCAATGGCCCGAAGAAGTTGAGGCGACCGTGAGCGCCCACGACGATCTCATCGCTGCCGCACGTTCATTGCGCGATCAAGGGATCAGTGCGTTCTCGGTGGCGGACCTGCTGACGACCGCACGTCGCTACGGCAGCACGTACCCCGACCCGGCGCTGAAGAAAGCCCTCGCCGCAGCCATCGCGAGCCCCGACGACGCCGCGCAGGACCACGACGTCTTCGTCGAGATTCGCAAGGGCTGGTACCGGCTACGCCGCTAGGAATCGCTAAGGATGCGGTCGATAGATGCGATCGGTGTAGTCCTCGAGCATGCGCGCCGAGGAGTACATCGGCGCAAGACTTCGCAGTGAGGCACGTACGCGTGAGAGCCACACCACGGGGATGCCGTTGGAGTCACGCGCGAAGAACATGGGCTTGACCTCCTTCTCGAGCAAGTCATAGAGGGCGTTCGCGTCACGTTCGTCCTGAGCGTTAGGGTCATCGAGAGTCGTCCCGTCGATGGCCCATCCGTTTTGCCCGTTGTACCCCTCGCTCCACCAGCCGTCGAGCACGCTCAAGTTGAGACCACCGTTCATGGCCGCCTTCATGCCGCTCGTGCCGCTCGCCTCCATGGGCGGACGCGGCAAGTTAAGCCACACGTCGCAACCCGACACCAGCGAGGGTGCCACGCGCATGTCGTAGTCCTCGAGGAAGATCACCCGGTTCGGCAGGTCCATCGAGCGCTGCACGCTGAACATGTTCTTCGCCACGGTCTTGGCCTCGTTGTCGAGCGGGTGGGCCTTGCCCGCGATGATGAACTGCGCGCCCTGGTCGTGGTCGACGATGTCGCGCAATCGATTCACGTCACGAAAGAGCAGGTCGAGTCGCTTGTAGGTCGCCAGACGCCGCGCGAAGCCAATAGTCAGATTGGTCGGATCGAAGGCTTCGAGGCCCGAGACCGCGAGGTCCACGTCTTCGCCGCGCGCCAGACGGTCCACCACGATCCGGTCACGGATCATTTCGACGAGCGCCAGGCGCATCTGGCACCGGGCGTTCCACAGATCGATGTCGGAGATCTCGTCGACGTGGCTCCACAACGCCGGATCGTTGGCGTGGCGCTCCCAGTCGTACCCGAGGACCTTCGAGAGCAAGGCCCTCATGGTCGGATTCATCCACGTCGGCAGGTGCACGCCATTGGTGACGTAGGTGATCGGCACGTCAGATTCCAACTGGTCGGGGAACAACGGGTTCCACATGCCGCGCGCCACTTCGCCGTGACGTCGCGAGACCGCGTTGGTGGAGCGAGAGCACTTGATCGCCAGGGGCGAGAAGCCCATGGGTTCACTCGAGGAGTCCTGGTCGATCCGGGTCAGCGCCGCGAGTTCGTCGCGCGAAATACCCATCTCGTCAATGGAATGGCCTAACACGCGAAAGAACTCGTCCGAGGAATAGGTCTCGTTGCCCGCCGGTACCGGGGTGTGTGTCGTGAAGGCGAAGCGATCACGACCCTCGGCCAGCAGCGTCGTCAGCGCCGGGCGCTCGCCCGAGAGCTCTGACGCGGTCTGCGAGGCGATCTCGAGCGACGCGAGGGCCGGGTGGCCCTCATTCATGTGGAACAGTCCCGGGCGGATGCCCATGGCGTCGAGAGCCCGCACGCCGCCAATGCCTAAGAGGGCGTACTGCGCGAGGCGAATGTCGTGACTCCCCTCGTAGAGGCGCGACGTGACCCAGCGCTCGAGCGGTGTGTTCTCCTGCAATTCGGTGTCGAGCAGGAATAACGTCGTGCGGCCCACGTTAACCCTCCACACCTGCGCCGAGAGCTCGGAGTCCCACACCGGAACCTTCACCTTGATCGCCTGACCGTCGGCGCCGCGCACGCGCACGATAGGCAGTTGCCCGGTGTTGGCCTCGATCCAGTACTCGTGCTGCCAACCCGAGAGGTCCATGCGCTGATGCAGGTAGCCGCGCCGATACAAGAGGCCCACCCCCACGACGTCAAGGGCCTGGTCCGATGTCTCCTTGAGATAATCGCCTGCGAGGACGCCCAGCCCACCCGAATAGACCGGGAGCGACTGGTGCACCGCGAATTCGGCGCAGAAGAAGGCCACCGGTCCGGTCGGCAGGACTCTCGTGGTCGGGCGGCCCAGGTCGGCTTCCATGCGCTGAGCCACGCCGTGCAAAAGTTCGAGATACTTCTGGTCGGTGGCCGTGCGCAACAGATCGCGCTCGGGCAGGTTCAACAAGAAACGTACGGGATTCTCGCCAGCCAACTTGAACCGGTGGTCGTCGATCGTGGTGAAGAGTTCGACTCCGCCGGGCGTCCAGCTCCACAAGTAGTTATAGGAGATCCAGGCGAGGTCTTCCAGTGGTTCAGGAAGGCGGCGAGCTAGTCGGTCGACGGCGCGACGAAGGTCGCGCGTCCCATCAAAACGCTTTGTCATTCAAGAGAATCTAGTGGGTCCCTTCGCCAGCCCCGGAGAGATTGAAGGTATCTGACACTCCCACCGCCTCGGCCAGGAGCACTAACGCCTCACGCTCGACGTGGCCGTGATCACGCGCGGCAATCGCCCACAGCGCCCGGCGGATGGCGGCCTCGCCCACCGGAGTGACGTAGCGCGGCGTCGCGGCCAGGGCCAGCAACGTGACCTCGTCATCGCGTGTCGCATCTCGACGTAGCAGGTCAGAGGCCAGAAGGCCCAGAGCGCCCTCCACATCGTTCGATTCCGCCCCCCTCATTCGCGCCACGGCTGCGCGCGCGACGACGTCCGCGCCTAAGCGCTCTAAGTCCACGCGCCGCCACATCGTATTGTCCGAGATGTCGACGAACAGGCCCGTATCGGCGCCAAGAGTCGTATGAGTCAGGAATGTGAATTTTCGCAACGTCAGCGTATTGGTCAGCGTGACGCGCACTTCGCCGTTGTCCGCGCGTTGGTATTCGATGCCCCATGTGCCGCGCGACGTCCGCGCGAAGTCGCCGCAGGTCGCGAACTCCGCCGCCGCGCCCGCGGCGATCTGGACCTCGTCGGTGCGAAAACCCTCACAGGCTCGTTTCCACAGGTCCTCACCGGCCACCTTGTAGTGCGCCGAGCGCACTAACGCCAAGCGCTGGACAAAGGGTGACTCGAAGTCGCGTCCCGTCGTGCGCCGGGTGAGCTCGAGGGCGAGGGCGGCGTAGCGTAGGACGATGCTGGTCTCGATCTCGGCGGGATCGGCGAAGAACCAGGCGCAACTGGTGAAGGAGAACATCAGATTACGGTGCGCCTCACAGACTTCAAGGACGCGACTGCGCTCGTCGTCGGTGAGGTGACGGCTCTGGTTGCGGCGCACGAAATCCTGCGCCGAGCACTCGCCCGAGATGACCTTGCCATAGTCCAGTAACGCCGCGTCACTGGAGTGCACGTGGTGCCCCAGCTCCCAGTCCAGGGCCGAACCGGCGTGTTCCCTCAGCCAGTCGAGCGCGTCGCGTAACGGCTCGCGCCACGCCAAGTCGAACCCGGGTCGCTCGCCGGTCACGCAACCACACGCGCTGCGCCAGCGTTCGACGCCGTGCGCACAACTCCATGCCGAGACCTCGTGCAGTTCGACCTCGTGGGTGGGCGTTTGCTCACTCAGCCATTCGCCCAAAGTGGTCAGGATCTCAAACTTCTCCTGGAGTTGGCGCGTGGCCCAGGCCACGCCGATGTCACCGAATCGATGGTGGTGGCCGTAGGTCTCGCCGTCGGCCACCACGAGCACGACACTGTCCTCCTCGCCCAGACTCTCGGCCATCGTGTCGGCCAACTTGTTGCCATCGGCGACGAGGTCGCCGAAGGCGATGCGGTGCGAGAGGTCGTAGTGGCCAAAGACCGCCGTCATCCGTGCGCCGCTCGGCAACGAAATGAAGTAGGCCTTGGACGTGTCGAGGGAATCCGCGGCGACCTCGACCCACCCCTTGCCCGGGGCCCGCGTCTTCGCCGCCTGGGTCGGCATCAAGACCGTATAGGTGATGCCGTGGCGCGCCAAGACCTCGAGCGTGGCGACGTCGACGCCGGTCTCGGGCAGCCACATACCCACGGGCTCCTCACCGTAGCGCGAGCGAAAGTCGTCGATGCCCCACACGACCAGTCGCTCTTGGTCGGTGGGTGTCGCCAGGGGCACGATGGCGTGCACCAGTGGCGCGGCGACCACGACCCGATTGGCGCCACGGCTCGCGGTGCGCACCTCGCGCTGCAGGGCGTGTTCGACATCGGGCGCGTAATGTGCGAGCCAGTGATGCAGCGTGGGACCCAGATCGAAGCTGCTCTGCGTCAGGGGTTCGAAGAGTGACGTCGTGGCATCGTCGTTGGTGAGGGCCACCGCGACCATCGCGCGATAGCACTCTGCGGCGATGCGCTCGTTCCAGTCGTGATACGGCCAGGCGCTCCATTCGTGGTTGAAAAGTCCCGTCCACGGATCCTCACGCGGGGGTTGATAGAAGTGGTAGTGAAAACCGGCGATCGGGGACATCTAGTTCTTTCGTTGTAGGACGACGAACGACAGTGGCGGAAGGGACATGCGAACAACCGTACCGTCGTGCCCCGGCCCGAGGGCGACCACTTGAACGTTGGTCGGATATCCGCTGCCACCGTATTCGGCGTCGTCGGAGTTGGCGAGAACCCGCCATGAACTCGAGGCCGACACTGGGATCTGGTACTCGTCGCGCGGCACCGGGGTGAAATTGGCCACCATCACCAACTCGTCGTTGCCCTCGCCCCGGCGCCAGATCAGGATGCTCTGCTCCGCGTCGTCGCAGCTGAGCCAGTTGAAGTCCTGCCCCCCGGCGTCGTCGAGATGCAGTGAGCTCTCAGAGTTGTAGAGCTCGTTGCAGCGCCGGGTCCAGCGACGCACCCCCTCGTGGGCGGGGTAGTCGCGCAGGTGCCAATCGAGGCTGCTCTCGTGGTCCCACTCCGAGCGCTGGGCGAACTCCGCTCCCATGAAGAGCAGTTTCTTGCCCGGCAGGCCGTACTGGTAGCCGATGAGTAAGCGCAGGTTGGCGAACTCCTGCCACTCGTCGCCGGCCATCTTGGACAGCAGCGATCCCTTGCCGTGGACCACTTCGTCGTGGCTCAGGGGCAGCATGAAACGCTCGTGACTGGCGTAGATCGCGCGAAAGGTCAGTTCGTTCTGGTGGTACCGGCGAAAGACGCTGTCGCGCTCGAGGTAATCCAGCGTGTCGTGCATCCAGCCCATGTCCCATTTGAAGGTGAAGCCCAGACCGCCGTCGCTCGTCGCGTGGGTCACTCGTGGCCACGAGGTCGACTCCTCGGCGATCATGAGTGCGCCGGGGAAAGACGACGTCACCGCATCGTTGCACTGTCGCAAGAAGGAGATGGCGTCGAGGTCCTCGCGCCCCCCGAAGCGGTTGGGGACCCACTGGCCCGGACCTCGGCTGTAGTCGAGGTAGAGCATGCTCGCCACGGCGTCTACGCGCAAGCCGTCAACGTGGTACTCCTCGAGCCAGAAGCACGCACTCGAAATGAGGAAGCTCCTCACCTCGTTGCGGCTGTAGTTGAAAGTCCAGCTCTGCCAATCGGGGTGCACGCGCTGGCGCACGTCGGCGTGCTCATAGAGGTGCGTGCCGTCGAAGAGGCCCAGCGCGTGCGCGTCGGAAGGAAAATGCGAGGGCACCCAATCGAGCAAGACGCCCACGCCGTGGGCGTGCAACTCGTCGACGAGGAACTTGAAGTCGTCGGGGGTGCCATTGCGTGAGGTGGGCGCGAAGTAGCCCGTGGTCTGATACCCCCACGATCCATAGAAAGGATGTTCCATCACCGGGAGGAACTGCACGTGGGTGAAGCCCATGTCCACGCAGTACGCGGGCAACTGTGCGGCCATCTCGCGATAACTGAGCGAGCGATTCCCCTCTTCGGGGACGCGTCGCCACGAACCCAGGTGCACCTCGTAGACCGACACCGGACGGCGGCGCGCCACGTAATCCTGGCGACGGCGCAGCCATTCCTCGTCACGCCACTCATAGCTGGAACGCCAGACCTTGGTCGCGGTATTCGAGGGAACTTCGAAGAATCGTCCGAGCGGGTCGGCCTTGTCGAACTCACCCCCGCCGAGTCGCGACCGGACGCGGTACTTGTACGCCTGACCGGGCTCGGCCCCGGGCACGAAGCCCTCCCAGATACCGGAGTTCTCACGCGCGAACAGAGTGTGCGGACCCCCGTCCCACCCGTTGAAATCGCCCACCACCGCGACGCGTTCGGCGTTGGGCGCCCACACCGCGAAGTAGCAGCCCTCCACGCCCTCGGCGATCATCGGGTGGCAACCGAGGTGGTGGTGGAGTCGGAAGTGTCGACCCTCATTGAAGAGGTGGAGGTCCTCTGAAGAGAACAGCGTCACGTCGGACACGCGCGGCATCCCGTGACCACCCGCGGCGAAACCCCGTCGTTCGCGCAGGGGCGTCAGGGTCTCGGCCAACACGCGCGTCGAGGCCATCTCCTCCAGGCTGAGCGGCGTCTGTTGACTCCAATTGGGTCGTTCGTCGTAGGTGCCGGGCAAGTTGACGCCGGCGGTGACCCCTAGGAGGTCCTCGATTTGGACCATGACCAGTCCCGCGTCGGAGTCCGCCAGTGTGGCGTGGACGGCGTCGAGCACGCGCGTGGGCTCGGCGTTGGGCTCGAGGCCGAGTACGCGCACCAGGCGCTCACGGTCGTGGCCGCGGTGCTCGCGCGCGTTCCGGGCGCCGTCCTCGCTCAAGTGCCCTACCGCCACGCGTTCGTCGATGTCGCCCTCGCTCCACCAACCGAGGAACGTGGCCGTATCGTGGGTCCCGAACGACGCCACCGCCCCGGCGGGTACGGGCTCGAGCGCGTCGTGTCCGATGGCGAATTGGGCCACGTAGGTGCGGCGCAGACCCTCGTGGGCCATGGCGTCGCGCAGATCACCGTCGACGGTGCCCAGATCCTCGCCCACCACGTCGCATCCGAAGCGCAGGGCCTCAATGGCCACGATGGCCAGTAACTCTTGGAAGGGCATCTTGACGTAGAGACCGTCGCGGGCACTCGCGCCGTCGGCTACCCAGAAGAGGCGTTGCAAGCCCATCACGTGGTCAATGCGCACCACTCCGGCCACGCGCATGTGACAACGCAGCGCGTCGCGGAACTGCTGGTGAGCGTTCTCGCGCACGCGCGCGGGATGCATCGGAGGGGCGCCCCAGGTCTGGCCGTCGGTGGTGAGATCGTCGGCCGGTGCGCCGAGCGACATCGAGGTCACGTACTCGGTCGGGTTCTTCCACACGTCGTAGCCGTCGGGATGCACACCAATGGGGATGTCGAGTTGTAACGTCTGACCGCGCTGCGCGAGGCGTTGGGAGAGCTCGGTCATCTGTCCGTCGATGATCCACTGGGCGAAGAGGTGGTATCTCACCAGCGTCGGGTCGACGTCGTTCCAGCGCAGCAGCCCTGATTTTGCGGTCGAGGGCCAGTCGCGAAAATTGCGACCGAAGCGTTCGCCGGCCGCGCGAAAACGCGCGTAGTCGTTCACCTCGGGGTGATCGGTCACGTACGAGCGCAGTCCGTTCTCGTAAAGGGCCATGAACTCCGACTGGGTCGCGGCCCAGGCCTGAATCACCTGGCGTTTGGCCGCGAAGGCCGTCGCCCCGTCGACGTGGCCGGCCTTGGACCACGTCGCGCGATGCGCCAGCGAATAGGTGTCGTTCATCAACTGCTGGGCGGCGAAGGAGTGAGAGAGGAACTCCACCTGGTCGAGGGCGATCCAGCGGTCGTTCCAGAATCGCCGACTGACTGGTCGGTACGGGCTCGCCTCGAAGTCGTAAGGGCCGAAGGACGACAGCAGCGGCAATGTCGAGACCACCGTCGCGCCCTGGTAGGCGACCAGGCGCGCGAACTCATCCAGATCCTCGACGTCGCCACTGCCCCACGAGCGCTGCGAGTGCAGCGAGAAGATGGGCGCCTGCACCGAGTAGGCACGCCAGTCGCGGCTGAACCGGTGCGGAGCGCCACGCAGAGGTCGCACGATCAACGTGGAGGAGACGATGCGCTTACCCATGATCACGTACAAATGGTGATACCCCACCCGCATCGCCGGCAGTGGAAGCGCCCACGCCCGCGGCTCGTCCGGGGCGGTTTCGAGAATCGCGAGTTCCTCGGTGCGCACCTGCCACGAGGACTCGCCGCCGAACTCGAACTCGATGCGACAGTCGAAGCTCGCGAGCCTGCGCGCCATCCGCAGCGACACCGCCGCGTTCACTCCCTCGTCAATCACGTACACGGGTTCCAGGACCCGCTCCACTCGCTCGTGGTGGTAATGGCGCAGGGCATTTCGCGCGCCCGCGGGCGTCGCGAGAGTCTCCATGTCGCCCAGGGCGTTGAGCACCGTGAGCAGCGATTCGACCCCGGCCCGGCGCTCCATGCCACGTCCGTCGACGTAATGGGTCTCGATCCCGCGAGCGTGGGCCAGATCGAGCAGGGCCAGGGGGATCGGGGCGTCGCTCAACTGGACCACGTCATCATTCCCGGTAAGACCTCGCCGTCGGTGTAGACCGACGAAGGGACGATGCGCGCGGCCAACTTGACGTCCTCGGGGTAGACGGCGAGGTCGACGCGCGCGTCGTAGCGGGCGCGCGGCCCGAAACGGTCGACCAGTTTGGCGTCGAGGGCGAAGGGCGCGACCCCGTCGTCCACCCACAGTTGCACATTCAGGTCCGCCGGCTCGAGGACGCCGAGTTCGACCTGAAGAAATATACGGTGACCCTTCTTGCGCGCCGAGACGGCGCCGACCTCGACGGCCAAGTCGTCCCAGCCCGTGCGTAGCCGGCGCATGTCACGCGCCCGGTCACGAGCGGCGCGCGCCCCCCCGGCGCGCATCAACGCGGACCGGGTCATCCCGGGCAGATAGTAGGACTCGGCGTAGTCGCGCGTCATGCGCAGTGAGTCCCACGTCGGGGCCAGGGTGGACATCGACTGTTTCACCGAGGCGAGCCAGCGCGTAGGGATGCCATGTTCGTCGCGGTCGTAGAAGCGCGGAACGATCTCATTCTCCAGCACCTCGTAGATGGAGGCGGCGTCGAGTTCGTCCTGCAGCGACTCGTCCTCGTAGTCCAGGTCGGTACCGATGGAGAAACCAATCGGCGCCGCCGACGGATCAGCGTCCTGGGTCGCCTCGTCCCACCAGCCATCGATGGTCGAGAAGCTCAAGGCCCCATTCATACCCGCCTTAATGCCCCCGACCCCGCACGCCTCCAGTGGACGACGCGGCGTATTGAGCCAGAGGTCGGCACCCTGGGCCAAGTGACGGTCGAGTGTCGTGTCGAAGTCCACGATGAAGACCACGCGGTCACTGACGTCGTACTTCGCGGCGAACTCGATCATGTCTTGGAGGAGCTGCTTGCCGCCCTCATCATTGGGGTGGGCCTTGCCCGCGAAGACTATCTGCACCCCGCGCCCGGGGGCCTTCAATATCCGTGCCAGGCGCTCGGGGTCACGCAGCAGCAGCGTCGGCCGTTTGTAGGCCACGAAGCGGCCGATGAAGCCAATCGTAAGGCGGTCCGCGTCCAGCACCGACACCGCGGCCACACGCTCCGAGGGGCTGTGGCGCCGAGCCAGATCCTTACGCGCACGACGGCGCGCGAACTCCACCAGATCCGCCCGCGCTTCATTCTTGACCCGCCAGAGATCGGCGTCGGGCGCCTCAACGATTCTCGACCACATGACCGGGTCCCCGGGGGTCGTCTGCCACTGAGCCCCCACCGTCTCGGTCAGGAGTTCACTGAAGGGCCCCGTGGTCCATGACTCGAGATGCACGCCGTTGGTGATGTGTCCGACGGGGATCTCCTGAAAGGGAACGCGCGGCCACAGCATCGACCACTGTTGGCGCGTCACGCGCCCGTGCAGACGCGAGACGCCGTTACGGTGTCCGACCATGCGCATGGCGAAGACGGTCGGGCAGAACGAGTCGCCGTCCCAGTCCGGCGCGACGCGCCCGAGGGCCACGAGCGTGTCCAGTGACGTGGCGAGCTGGCGGGCGTAAGGGGCGAGGAAGCGGCGCGCCACGGGGTCGGGGAAATAGTCGTGGCCAGCGGCCACGGGGGTGTGAGTGGTGAAGAGCAGACCCGGTCGCACCGCCAACTGCGCCTCTTCGAAGCTGAGCCCCTCCTGGGCCATGACCCGCCGGATCCGCTCGAGGATGGCGAAGACGGAGTGACCCTCGTTGAGGTGCAACATCGAGGGTTCGATGTTCAACGCGGCCAGGGCGCGAACGCCGCCCACGCCCAGGATGAGCTCCTGCGAGAAGCGCGTCTCGATGTCTGAGTCGTAGAGGCGCGTCGTCAAGATCCGGTCGGTCTCGGAGTTCGTCGCCACCGCGCTGTCGAGCAGGAGGAGTTGATTGCGGCCCACCTGGGCGCGGTAGACGGCGACTTGAACGTCTCGACCGGGTAGCGACACCGTGACTTGGATGAGGCGACCCTGGGCGTCGCGGGCACGCTCAATGGGCATCTTCTCGGGTGACATCATGTCCCAGGCCTCGTGCTGGCGCCCTTCGCGGTCGAGCCACTGGTGCGAGGTGCCGCGATAGAGCAGACCGACACCCACCAGTGGCAGGCCGAGGGCGCTCGCCGCCTTGAGCTGCTCGGCGGCCACGGTTCCGAGGCCACCGGCAAAGATGGGCAACGAGTCGGTGAGCGAGAACTCCGCCGCGAAGAACGCGATCACTTGGTCCTTCTCGTTCTTGTGGTGCGTGTGATACCAGGTCTTAGTGGTCTGAGTGAAGTAGCCCCGAAAGTTCTGGACGACGGAAAGGGCCAGCTTGGCGACCTCGGGGTCGGCTCCGATGCGCTCATTGACCTGATCACGACCGAGACCGAGCAGCAGTTGTTGCGGCCACTCCAGAGCACCCGGACTGGCGGTGGGGTCGAGGGCGGCGAAGAGGCGGCGCGCGTCGATCTTCCAGGTCCAGCGTAAGTTCGTCGCGACTTCGAGCAGGTCCTCGTACGTGACGGCGGGCGCAAGCGCCGTCACGACCGACCCGTTCTCCGACACGACGACCTCCTTAAACCTCTCGTGCTCGATGCATGACCGAGCACGAGACCCCACTTGGATTCGTAGCATAACCTCGCTTTTTAAGACTGAGGTGAAGACATCTGACTTCATGACAGGGTGTCGAAGACGATTCGTATCCGCGATGTCCGCCCATTCACCATGGCGCCCGTCGTGGACGACGACCGTCCGAGGGGGCCTCGACCTGACACCGTGGGCGCCGCGTCGATCGAGCCACCCGCAACGAGAGGACGACAGCGGCACGGGGGGTCCGCTACGAGTCGCGCAACCAGAAGCCGGCGTCGATTCGCGCAGTTCACTCACTGGCCGTGTCCGAGCGTCAGTCACGACGCACGACACGCAGAGAACTGGGGTGAAGTAGTCCACGCAGGGGTAAACGACAGCCCACTCGAAATTCTTGACTAGTTCAGTCGGGAATGGCCATTAAAGTGTGGAACGTCCCTCAAATCTAAGGACCACCATGACTAAAATCGCTAACAACATCACTGAACTGATCGGTGGCACTCCACTCGTTCGGATCAACCAGCTCACTGCCGGTCTCGACGTCGAGATCCTGGCCAAACTGGAGTTCTTCAACCCGGCCGGATCGGTGAAGGACCGCATTGGTCTCGCCATGATCACGGCGGCCGAGCAAGCCGGTCTCCTCGGGCCCGACACCATCATCCTGGAACCCACCTCGGGCAACACCGGAATCGCCCTGGCCATGGTGGCCGCGGCCAAGGGCTACAAGTGCGCCTTCACGATGCCCGAATCAATGAGCAAGGAGCGCCGCGCCCTGCTGCGTGGTTACGGGGCGGAGTTGTTCCTCACCCCCGGTCCCGACGGCATGGGTGGCGCGATCGCCAAGGCCAACGAACTCGCCGCCAACGACCCGCGCTACTTCATCCCCCAGCAATTCGAGAACCCGGCTAACCCCCAGGTGCACCGCGTCACCACGGCCGAGGAGATTTGGAGCGACACCGACGGTGGCGTCGACATCTTCATCGCCGGCGTGGGCACCGGTGGCACCATCACCGGCGTCGGCGAAATCTTGAAGCAGCGAAAGCCCTCGGTGCAGGTCATCGCGGTGGAGCCCTCAGCGTCACCGGTCCTCGAGGGTGGACCCAAGGGACCTCATCCGCTGCAGGGCATCGGCGCCGGATTCATCCCCGATATCTTGAACACCGACGTCTACGACGAGGTGATCGGCGTCGACAACCAAGACGCTTTCGACACCGCGCACCGCGCCGCGCGCGAAGAGGGCCTCCTGGTCGGCATCTCCTCGGGCGCCGCCCTCTTCGCGGCCCTACAAGTGGCGCGCCGACCCGAGAACGCGGGCAAGCAGATCGTGGTGATCATTCCCTCCTTCGGCGAGCGCTACCTCTCCACACCCCTCTTCGAGGGCCTCACCGACTAGTGCTGGATTCTCTGCGTAGCGACCTGGCCGCCGTGCGCTCACGCGATCCGGCCGCGCGCGGCGCCCTCGAGACCGCACTCATCTACCCGGGCTTGCACGCCCTGTGGGCGTATCGCGTGGCGCATCTCCTCTGGTCGATGGACCTCAAGTTCTTCGCGCGGTGGCTGTCGGCGGCGGCGAGAGCACTCACCGGCGTCGACATCCATCCGGCGGCCCAGTTGGGACGGGGCCTCTTCATCGACCACGCCCAGGGTGTCGTCATCGGCGAGACCGCAGTCGTGGGTGACGACGTGACGATCTACCAAGGAGTGACCCTAGGGGGTACGAGTCTCGCGCATGAGAAGCGCCACCCCACGATTGGCGACCGCGTGGTCCTCGGGGCCGGGGCCAAAATCCTCGGCGCCATCACCATCGGCGACGACAGCCGCGTGGGCGCCAATGCGGTGGTACTGCACCCGGTGCCCCCCAACTCCGTCGTGGTCGGCATCCCGGGGAGGGTCATTTCGCGCACCCGCGCCACGACCAGTCCAATACCCCAGAACGAGGAGGGGGAACCCTCGTCGGACCCGGTCGGGCTCAGTCTCGAATCACTCTTCGAGCGACTCCACGAACTCGAGGAGCGAGTGGGCTCGCACGGTCGCGCCCACGAAATCCGACCCTCGCACGCGGGCATCTGGTCCGGCGACGATTTCTCGATCTGACCGGGTCGAGTTCCTGCGGGCACTGACGCGTGGGACTAGATCGCCGATCGCAACACTTGATACTGCACCACGAAGGCGTGGATATCGGGCTGCAGTCTCTGGACGATGTCACTGCGCTGCTGGGCCCAGGTGGCGTCTGCGGCGATGCGCGAGAAGTCGCTGTTGATCCTTTGCAGGTCCGCCTCGTACGCGAGGTACTGACTCTTGCCCGTGACCACGAAGTTCTCACTCGCACCCAGGTTGGCGAGCTGAGTGGCGATGGCGTCGCGGGCCGTCACCGCCGCGGTAGTGGTGCAGGTCACACTCGAGGTGACGGCGCACGACGTCTGGCTGATTTCATAGGTCGTGAGATTCCCCAGCACATTCGCCTGGGTGGTGTTCACCAAGGGCACCACGAGGGAGTTGTTGATAAGTTTCTGCAGATTGCCCACCCGCTGGAAGTAGACCACGCCGCCGGCGGCCCCTATCAACAGTGACAACACGAGCGCGATGCGCGCGCCCCTAGTGGCCCTGATGATCGTCGACAGACCTCCGGGCACGTCATCGGAGGCCACGTCGGGGACGACGGAATCGCCGAAGAGACCCGCGAAGGGTTGGGTGGGCGTGAGCATGAAGACGTAGGCGGTGTAACGAGCGCTGTAGCGCAGGCAGAGCAAACGGGCTTGGTAGATCGGGCGGGCGGGTCGACCCAGAATCAATGCACTCAACCACGCTGCGAGAGTCAGGACGTAGGACGCGAAGTTCACCACGAAGAAGACGACGCCGGCGGGAAGACCGAGGAAGTAGCGAAAGAGCACTGCCGCACGGTTGAGCTTGAATCGATTGATCTGCAGTGAAACCTGTGCGCCATCGCCCGGGTTAAGACCGAAACCCGGCCACCGCGCCACCATGACCGAGGTGTAGGCCTGCACCTCACTGGTGTAGCGAAGGACCGAGGAATTGAAGGTCTGCAAGCCCTCGGGAACCCATCCCGTGACGAGGGCGGAGAACCAGGAGATCACGACCGCGACCACCGCCGCGAGTGACAGGACAGAACTCCAGAGCAGCAAGGGAATCGCGAGGATGCCGCGAAAGAGTACCGTCAGACGACCTTGGATGGGGGGCGCGACCGCGAAGCCGACGAGTACTTGTGAGGACGAAAGGCCCGCGACATCCTGGACACTCAATGGCGGCGCGGGAGTCCACGGTGGCATGGCGTTGGGCGCGGGTGATGGAGTTGACGCACTTGATGAATCCGCGGTGGCGGAGTCCGGCGGCGACTCCGGCAGAGGGGACCCGCACACCACGCAAAATCGCTGTCCCGACGACGACTCGGTGCCGCACTTGGTACAAAAAGCCATCACCCCTCCTCTTCGTTGAGAACATCATGGCCGATAAACGTCGCGCGCGACCTGAAATCATGTTCAGGAACGACACCCGTTCGATCGTTGCGCGGCGACGAGTGACGATCGCCACACCACGTCATCGCGGCGATCACAGCGGCTCACATCGCTGTGGCTCCCATCGCAGTGGCTCCCAGAGCAGGACTCGAACCTGCAACCTAGCGATTAACAGTCGCTTGCTCTGCCAATTGAGCTATCTGGGAATGCACCCGAAGGCAACGCAACACTAGCACCGCCGTTCGAGCACCTCGGTCGGCTATTGCTGGTCGAACCACTCTTGGAGTCGTTTCGCCTCGTCGCTCTCGCGCACTGCCCGGCGCCATTTCTCCAGTCGTTTGCTCATGGCCTGACGAGAGATGCCCTTGGACTTGGCGATCTCCTCGATGGACATCGTGCGAAACGCGAATTGCCAGAAGGCGTCGAAATCGTCGCCGCAGAGGCGCTGCAGCTCTTCGATCACCCAGTGAGGGGCCTCGTTGACGTCGGGCGAGGGTCGTGCCTCAATACCTCGGTCGAAGTCCCCCGTCTCGAATCGGCGATTCACCAGGTCGTGATTCATCTGCACGATGTCGCGCGCTTTCGCCAACGACACGCCGAGCGATGCCGCGATCTCCTTAGTGGAGAACTTCTTGGCGAGATCACTGCGCAACAACTTTTGCAAGGCGAGAACGTGCTCCATCTCCGACTCACTCAGTCCGGCCTGTTGTCGGATCGCCTGGTTGACGAGTTTCATGATCCAATAGTTCGCGTAGGTGGAGAAACGATTCCCCTTTTCGGGATCGAATCGGTGCAGCGCGTTGACGAGTCCCTCGACGCCGGCCGCTTCGAGTTCATCGTTCCCGAAGCGGTAGCCGCGTTCGGTCACGCGAAGGCGCACCAGTCCGCACGTGGCTCGCAGCAACGTGGATTCCGCGCGCTGGCCCTCTTCGCGTTGGCGACGCAGGGCCCGGGTCGTCGCGACATCTGAAGTGCCCGCCTCGAGGCGTCGAGCAGCGTCGCGCCCGCGGGTGATGACGGGCAGGAGTGCACGCTCCTCCTCGAGTGAGAGCGGCTTGAGCATCGTCAGACCGCCGACCGTGCGACGCCGATCAGGCACTCGAGGTGGCTCTCCGTACGAGCCAGGCGCGCAGGTCCCCTTCGGCGTCGTGCGACTGCGCCGATTCGAGCAGCGAGAGTCGTTCCTTCACATCGGTGATGGTCGCCATCGCTACATCGGGCGCGAGGTCGCCGCCGCGAAGTTCGCGCTCGACCTCTCGCAACTCGTGGGCCACCGCGGCGCGCAGCAACTGCGCCACCACCGCCGTTACGTCATCCACCGTGTATTCGCGATCGAGCTCATCCACCGCGAGTTCACTCAGTACGTCGGCCGCGTCGTCTTCACCTTGGCGGCGCAGGTGGTCGACGACCTCGGACACGCTCTGGCCGGTCGAGAGCCCTCGAAAGATTTCGCGCTGCACCTCATTGACGAAATATTCGGCGATGAATCGGTCGTGGACGTCGTGGGGGAAGTGGATGGTCAGTCGCAGTGCCTCGAGTCCCGGCCGTGGCAGGGGTCCGCTGACCCGGGGCTGCAGCGGCCGGCTCTCGACGGGCGCCGTGGGAGCTTGGGGATTACGCACCAGTTCGACCACGCGCGGTCGCAGCGTCGCCAGATCGAGGCGGAGCGCGTCGGCCACCTGGAGCAGGTACTGGTCGCGTACCAGGTCACTCGGGTGTTCGGCCAGCACCCGCAACGCGGCTTCGGCGTTGCGCGCGCGCCCCTCCGGCGTCGAGAGGTTCGCGTCGCCGAGGACACGGTCGAGACGGAATTGCAAGAACGGCACGGCCGCGCCAATCGCGGTGACGAGAGCGGTGGGATCCTTCTGGGCGAGTTCCGCCGGATCCGATCCCTTGGGCAGTTTGGCGACGAAGACGTCGACCTCGTGCTGGCGTTCCCACTGGTACACGCTGGCGGCCGCGCTCTGACCGGCCGCGTCGGCGTCGTAGGCCAGCACGATGCGCTTGGCGAAGTTACGCATGGCACGAAAGTGGTCCTCACCGAGCGCGGTGCCGCACGTCGCCACGGCACGCGGCAGCCCCGCCTGGAAGCACGCGATGACGTCGGTGTATCCCTCGCAGACGATGATCTCGCCGGACTTGATGATGTCCTCCTTGGCCCAATTGAGACCGTAGAGAATGCGGCGTTTGGAGTAGATCGGCGTTTCAGGAGAATTCTTGTACTTCGCTTGACGATACCCGTCGGGATCCTCGGGCGCGCCCGGCAGGATACGCCCACCCACCGCGATCGCCTTGCCCGCGGAGTCGAAGATCGGAAAGATCAGTCGAGCCCTCAGAGCGTCCTGGCGACGGCCGCGTTTGTTGACGAACCCCAGTCCCGTTCCCTCGAGAACCTTCTCCGACAACTTGAGTGCCGTCGCGAGGGCGTCCCACTCGTCGGGGGCCCACCCCAGGTGGAACTGTCGCGCGATATCGCCCGAGATGCCGCGACTCCGCAGGTAGTCGCGGGCCGGACGCGCGTCAGGTGAGTTGAGCAGCCGGTCGTGGTACCAGTTCACGGCCTGGTCCATGGCCGCGAGGAACTCCTGGCGCTCCTTGCGCGCCGGTCCCGACGAGTCGTCCTCGTGCAATTGGATGCCGGCGCGGTCGGCCAGGACGCGCACCGCATCGACGAAGTCCAGGTGCTGCATCTCGCGAACGAAGGTGATTTGGTCGCCCGAGACTCGGCACCCGAAACAGTAATAACGACCCTCTTCGGCGTTGACCGAGAACGACGGTGACTTCTCGGCGTGGAAGGGGCAGAGTCCCTGCCAACGCCGCCCAGATTTCTTTAGAGCCACGTATTCGGTGATGAGGGCTACGATGTCCGTGGCGGAGCGCACTTGCGCGATCTCAGCCTCGGAAATTGCCATAGTAAGAACGTACAGGGTGCGGGGCAGGATATCGGCGGTGCGATAATCGACTCGGACCCTAGACTTCGCACCATGTCCGATTTCGCCGTGGAAGCCAATAATATTGTCCGCTCCTTCAACAACGGTGACGTGCAGGCCCTCAAGGGCGTGAGCTTGCGCGTCCCGCGCGGTGAGGTCTTCGGACTACTCGGTCCCAACGGTTCGGGCAAGACCACCATGGTGCGTATCCTCTCGACGATCCTCTCCCCCACCTCCGGCAGCGCCACGGTCGAAGGATTCGACGTCGTCAAGCACCCCGACGAAGTACGCCGGCGCATTGGACTGGCCGGTCAGTACGCCACGGTGGACGAGAATCTCACCGGCTTCGAGAACTTACGCATGATTGGATCGCTCAATCATTTGGAGAAGTCCTACGTCATGAAGCGGGCCAATGAGCTCCTCGACGAGTTCGGACTCACCGACGCCGCCAACCGCAACGTCAAGACCTATTCGGGGGGCATGCGTCGGCGCCTCGACCTCGGTGCCGCACTCGTGGCCAATCCGCCCATTCTGTTCCTTGATGAGCCCACCACCGGACTCGACCCCCAGAGTCGACAGGACCTGTGGACCATCATCGAGAACCTGGTCGAGAGGGGTACCACAGTGCTTCTGACTACTCAATACCTCGAAGAGGCCGACCGACTCTGTAAACAACTCGTCGTCCTCGACAAAGGTACGATCATCGCGCAGGGCACCAGTCAGGAACTCAAGACTCGCCTCGGTGCGACCGTCCTCTCACTCACTTTTCACACCACGGTCGACGCTGCGCGCGGCGTGGAGCTGATTCGCGATCTCTCGGCCAAGCCGGCCAACGTCGAAGGTACCATCGTCGAACTCACCGTGGAGGGCGGACCCGCCTCCGCGGCCGACGCTCTGCGCCGTCTCGACGCCGCCGCCATCGCCCTCGCGGGACTCACGCTGCGCGAGCCCAGTCTCGACGACGTGTTCCTCAATCTCACTGGCCACAAGACTGAGGACGAGACCGCGCCCGGCAGTGACGCCGTGACCCCGAAGCGAAAGGCCCGCGCCCAATGACCATCGCGACCGAAACAGTTCACGCCTCCAAGAGCAACCTGCGTTGGGCGGTCAGTGACGTTCTGACGATCGCGCGACGAAACATGTTGGCGATCATTCGCATCCCTACCGCGCTGGTCTTCTCCGTGCTGCAGCCCATCATGTTCGTCTTGTTATTTCGCTACATCTTCGGTGCCGGGGCCATCACGGTCAACATTCCTGGCGGCTACGTGAACTATCTGATTCCGGGCATCATCGTCCAGACGACGATCTTCGGCGCTGTCGGAACCGCGATCGGGCTGGCCGAGGATTTGCAACGCGGTCTCATTGAGCGCTTCCGTGCGTTGCCCATGGCGCGCATGGCGGTCCTGGCCGGACGCACCGTCTCGGACCTTGGTCGCAACGTCCTGGTACTCGTCATCATCACTTTGGTGGGCTTCGCCGTGGGCTTTCGTCCCCACGGTGGCTTCGTCAATTACGTCTTCGCGTGTCTCATCACGCTGCTCTTCGCCTACTGCCTCTCGTGGGGGTTCGCCTACGTCGGACTCGCGGCACCGAACTCCGAGGCGGCCCAGGCCATGACATTCCCTCTCATCTTTCCACTCACTTTCGCGTCGGGAATCTTCGTCCAGGTCTCGTCGATGCCGGGTTGGCTCCAGCCCTTCGCGACGTACCAGCCAGTGAGTGAAGTGACCAAGGCGGTGCGCTACCTCATGGACGGCGCCAATCCGCTCGTCCCGAACCCCGGCAATTCCATCTGGGTGGCAATTCTGTGGTCGGTCGGCCTCATCGCCCTTCTAGGTCCCCTCGCCACGGCGAAGTACAAGAAAGTCGCTTGAGCCGAACCTTCCGCCTATGAGCACCACGCAACAGCGACTGAGTCCCGCCCTGGTCACGCTCATGGCGACGGCCATTGGGATCATCGTCGCCAATCTCTACTACCTCCAACCCCTCCTGCACGAGGTGCGCGGCGGATTTCACGTCTCCACCGCGTCCACATCGCTGTTGATCACGTTGATACAGACGGGCTACGTGATCGGACTCTTCTTTATCCTTCCCCTAGGCGACCTGTTCGTGCGCCGGAACCTTATCGTCACGGTCTTCCTTATCGCGGCGCTCGCCATGGCGGCCGCGAGCTTCATTCACTCCTTCGCCATCTTCGCGATGATCACCGTGGTGATCGGCCTCTCGTCGGTGGCCGGTCAGATCATCATTCCCTTCGGCGCCGACCTCGCGCCCGACGCCGAGCGCGGCCGGGTGCTCGGTCGTCTGATGACCGGGTTGCTGGGCGGCGTGCTGATGTCGCGCACCCTCTCCGGAGCCCTCTCCGAGGCGATCGGTTGGCGCGGGGTCTACCGGGTGTCGGCGGCACTACTGGTCGCCACCGCGATCGTGCTCTACTTTGCGCTACCCCTCGAGCGTCCCCGCAACCGCTACGAGTACCGCGAACTGATCACCGGTGGCATCGCGATGTTGCGCGACTCACAACCGCTGCGACGACGCGCGTGGTTCGGAGGCACCGCCTTCGGTGCCTTGAGCATCCTGTGGTCCACCCTGGCCTTTCACCTCTCGGGCGCGCCGTTTCACTACTCCAGCGGTGTCATCGGACTCTTCGGACTCTTCGGTATGGCCGGAATCACCGCGGCCAACGTCACCGGACGACTGGCCGACCAAGGACGCACGAACCTCGCCACGGTGACTGCGGCGCTGATCATCGCGCTGGGATTCGTGATCCTCTTCGTCGGACGCAACAACGTCTGGTCCATCGTCGTCGGCATCATCGTCCTTGACGCCGGAGCCCAGGGCATGCACGTGTCCAATCAGGTGATCATCTACGCACTGGCCCCCGACCAGCGCAGCACCATCAACAGTGTCTACATGGTCTGTTTCTTCACCGGCGCTTCTTTGGGCTCGCTGCTCGCGGGCTACGGTTACGCCCACTTCGGTTGGGGAGGCACGTGCGCGGTCGGCGGCGTCTTCTCCCTTGCAACGATCGTGCCCGCGCTGATCTGGCGCACTCCCGCTTCGACGACGTCGCGCTAGTTCTGCCCCGTGTGTTCGCGCACGTGTGCGAGCAGACCGTCGATCGCGACACGCACCTGGTTGGTGGAATCGCGCTCGCGAATCGTGACGCAACGGTCCTCGAGCGAGTCGAAGTCGACCGTGACGCAAAAGGGTGTGCCCACTTCGTCTTGACGACGATAGCGACGACCGATCGACTGGGTCACGTCGTAGTCACACGCGAAGTGCGGCTGCAGGATCGCGAGCACCTCGCGCGAGACGCCCTCGAGCTCGGGCTTCTTCGACAGCGGAAGTACCGCGACCTGGTACGGGGCCAGTCGCCAGTCGAGGCGCAACACGGTGCGCGTCTCGCCCTCGACCACGTCCTCGTGATACGCCGCTAACAAGAAAGCCATCATCGCGCGCGTCGCGCCAGCGGCGGGCTCGATGACGTAGGGGGTGTAGCGCTCGTTGGCGGCCTGGTCGTAGTACTCGAGTTTGGCGCCCGACGCGTTGGAATGCTGGGTGAGGTCATAGTCGCCGCGATTGGCGATGCCTTCGAGTTCGTCCCAGCCCCAGGGATACGCGAACTCGACATCGGTGGTGCCACGTGAATAGTGCGAGAGGTCCTCCTTGGCGTGCTCGTGCAGACGCAACATGTCGGTCGGGATGCCCAGGTCCACGTACCAGTTCAATCGCTGGTCGATCCAGTAGCGGTACCACTCCTCCGCCTCGGCGGGGGGCACGAAGTACTCCATCTCCATCTGCTCGAACTCACGAGTACGGAACACGAAGTTCTGCGGCGTGATCTCGTTGCGGAAGGACTTGCCAACCTGGGCAATGCCGAAGGGTGGTTTCTTGCGGATCGCGGTGAGCACGTTGTTGAAGTTCGTGAACATGCCCTGGGCCGTCTCGGGACGCAGGTACGCGGTGGCGCCTTCGCCCTCCACTGGACCCGCTTGGGTCTTGAACATCAAATTGAAGGCGCGCGCCTCGGTGAACTCGGTCGAGCCGCAGTTCGGACAGACGCCGTCGATCTTGTCCTCGCGCCAACGCTCCTTGCACTTGCGACAGTCCACCAGGGGATCGGTGAATGTCTCTAAGTGACCAGACGCCGCCCACACCGCGGGAGGACCCAGGATGGCCGCGTCGATACCCACGACGTCGAGGCGCATCTGGACCATCGCTCGCCACCAGGCCGCCTTGACGTTGCGCAGCATGTTGACGCCCAGGGGGCCGTAATCGTAAGTGGAGCGGAATCCGCCGTAGATCTCGGCTGACGGGAAGATGAAACCCCGGCGCTTAGCTAGGTTGATGACCTTGTCCAGCAGTTCAGGGTCAGTTTCGAAGGCAGATTCCATCCGCCAAGGCTACCGGACGGGGACGTTTTCATCGCTCCTAGTGGCGATCACGACGAGGACTTGAGCCGGATAATCACCTGGTTGGCCACCAGACGGGCCTTGGGCGTAAGTGTGACTTGGTTATCCTGAACGTTCACGAGGTGGCGAATTTCGTCTAATGACGCGAACGCTTCGACGGGCACGCCGTGGCGCGTACGAAGGGCGAGCGAGTCGCGCTCGAAGTCCTGCGTGGATTGATCTAGCACCTCTTCTCCCCCTTTAGGTCGCTCGCCGCGCTGCACCATGGCGATGTAGCGGTCAGGCGTGCGCACGTTCCAGAAGCGATGTCCCGAGCGATGCGAGTGCGCGGCCGAACCGAAACCCACGTAGTCACCGTGATCCCAGTAGACGTGGTTGTGACGACACTCGTGACCGGGCTTGGCCCAGTTCGAGATCTCCTCCCACTCGTAGCCGTGGGCCTCCAAGGTCTCGCCCACCAGGTCGTAGGCGTCGGCGGTCTCGTCCTCGTCGGGGTGGCGCAGGGGATCACGGCCGAGCGGCGTCGACGGTTCCGGGGTCAGGGCGTAGCAACTGATGTGCGGTGGCGGGAACGCCAGGCTGAGGAGATCGTCCAGCGTGGCGCGCACGTCGTCGAGGGACTCGGCGCGCGAGCCCACGATGAGGTCCATGTTCCAAGTGGCGAAGCCCGCCTGGTGCGTGACGCGCGAGACTTCCTCGTGGGCCATGATGCCGTGTCGTCGACCCAAGTCGGCCAGCACCGCGGGTTGCGTGGACTGCACGCCGTAGCTCATGCGGTTCACTCCGCCGGCCTTGTAGGCGAGCAGCCGCTCGAGCGTCGCGTCCTCGGGGTTGCACTCAACAGTCACTTCCGCGTCACTGGTGCGTGGGATCGCGGCCACGATGGCCACCAGTTGCTCGGGCGTCAATCGCGAGGGCGTACCCCCGCCGAAGAAGACCGACGTCGCGGGCTCCAATCCCGCCTCCACTTCCCAGGCGATCTCTTGCAGGACCGCGGCGACGTAGTCGTCGCGTAGTTCGTCGCGGTCGTCGTAGGTCGCGAAGGCACAGTAGTCGCATCGATGGGCGCAGAACGGCACGTGTACGTAGACGCCGAAGGGCTTCAAGCGACCCCGTTCGTTGTCGAGGTCGCTCGCGCTGCTTCTCGCGCCTCGTGGAATCGTGCGAGGGCGACGTGGCGTTCCACTGCGGCGTCGATCATGGGTGCAACATACCCCGTCGGCGCGAGCAGCCCCTCACCGGCGCCTGGCTGCAGGCACTGCGGCGCGGGCACGTCAATGAGTTCACCCACGTACCGGCGCACGTACAGACCCTCGGGGTCGAAGCGTTCCGCCTGCAGCGTGGGGTTGAAGATTCGATGAAAGGGCGACGCGTCGGTACCCGTTCCCGCGGTCCACTGCCAACCGTGCTGATTACTGGCGACGTCGCCGTCGATGAGACGCCACATGAACCACCGCGCTCCCCAGCGCCAGTCGAGGTGTAGGTGCTTCACGAGGAACGATGCGCACACCATGCGCACGCGATTGTGCATCCAACCCTCGGCGAGCAGTTGGCGCATGCCGGCGTCCACGAGGGGGTAGCCCGTCTCGCCCCGTGCCCAGCGCTGGAAGCGCGCCACGGCCGCGCTGTCGCGGTCGACGCGCAAGAGCGACATGGCGGGTTGCAATTCACGCCACGTGGAGTCAGGGTGGTGGAACAGCACGTCGGCGTAGAACTCCCGCCAGCAGAGCTCGGAGTGAAAGACTTCGCCACCCTGGGACGAAGCGTTCGTCGCGGCGAGTACCTGACGAGGATGGATCGTGCCAAAGCGCAGGTGTGCGCTCAGGCGCGAAGTACCCTCGACTGCGGGCAGGTTGCGCCTCTGGGCGTAGGCGTCGACGCGGGTGAGGAACTCCTGGAGCGTCGCGTGCGCGCCATCCTCCCCCACGCGTTGATCGAAGCGCGGTACGTCGTCGGGCAGGTTCTCGAAGTACCCGGGGCGCCGTCGCGCGACGACCTGGGCCAGTTCGGTGACATCCACCGTCGCGGAGCCCTCCCAAGAAACCCCCGATATACGGCCTAGAGGCTCGACGAGCGGCACATTCTCCCAACCACGTCGAAAGGGTGTGAAGACCTTGCAGGGCGTTCCGGTCTTGGTGCGCACCGTTCCCGGTCGCACCGCGTAGGGCGAATCAAGGAACGTTGAGGTGACCCCCGCGCGCGCCAGAGCGTTCTGCACTCTCGCGTCGCGCGAGCGTCCCGCCGGGGCGAAATCCTCGGTGGCGACCACCTCGTGAGCGCCGGTCTCTCGCGCGACGTCCACCAGTTCCACGGCCGGGTCGCCGCGGCGCAACACCAGGTGGCCACCGAGTGAAGCATCGAGGGCGCGCAACGTGCCTTCCAAGTAGGCCGCGCGCGCCGGTCCTGACGAAGCGGCGATGTCGGGGTCAATGACGAAGACGGGTACGACGCGGCCATCACCTCGTCGCGCCGCTTCCACCAGAGCGCGGTTGTCACTGAGTCGAAGGTCGCGACGAAACCAGAAGATGACGGGCGAAACCACCCCTACGTTCTAGCGGCCCCGAGGCACAACGTCGGTAGCCAATGCCCGAGGTCGCCTCACGGTAGGGTGATGACCCCCGAGGTCGCGCACGCTTTGATGGACGCCGCGAGAACCTTGACGTCGGCCTCGTAACGCGCGTGGTTGGCCTTCTCGTAGGCCGCGAGCTTGCTGAGACTCGTCGAGTTCGCGTAGGCCTTCAGTACGGCGACGACGAAACCCAGTACCTCCTTGGTTTTCGCGTTAGGTGCGGTCGCCTCCATCCTCTCGTAGTACGGGAGGACGACTTTGGTCCACGTGTGATAGGCGCTCAGGTTCACGCTGGTGGGCACGGCGCCTGGGTGGTAGGCCCAGGCGAAGACGGCCTTGCAAAAGGGTGAGTTGGACAACGCGCCCGCCGGCGTCGTCGACACGCTCAGTGGGACGAGCAGGGCGCCCGCGACGAGAGAACCCGCCACCATCATTCGCACTCGTGATGCCAACCGTTTGGTTCGAGTCATAACAATCCCTCCGTCGTGCGAATCGCCAGTGACTGACTACCGACTTCGCGGCCCGTACCAGCACTCCTGTCCCGGCACAGGGTCTTTTTAGCAGCAGCGGTGCCGTTTCGCCAGTCCTTCTCTGGGATTTCCCCACGGAGCGTCGCGTCGCACGAGTCTCGTCCAACTGGCCCCGAACGCTACTGCGGTGCGCTCCCGGGTGACGTCGCCCCTAACCGTAGATCGAGCAGACCAGGTGGCCTTGTTGCACCACCTGATAGGTACCGTTGGCGCACGTCGAAAGTGCTGCGGTCTGGGCCGCCGGAGGTGCGCTGATGGGAGGCACGCGGCCATAGTTGGTGTAGGTACTCTCGGGCGACTGGTAGCCGTCGACCCTCGACCACGAAAGATGACCCGCCTGATTCTGCGTCGGGATCGTCACCCAACCCTCCAGGAGGGCCGCCACGCTGCTGACGAGGTTGTTGGCGACGGTGACGGTGTACGTGATGAGGAGTTGGCCCGGATTTCCCGACGAAATGAAGTCGGCGGGAACAACTTGTTTCACGATGAATTTGTTGGCATTTCGCACTACGCTGTCGTCGCCCAGGAGCATCGTGAACTCCTGGGTGGCGCGCAGGGGGCCGTAGTACTGATTGACCTGGGGCGTGAGGGGCCCACTTCCCCAGTGAGCCACGCCCTTCGTGTCGTTGCCCAGGAATAGGTAAGCCCGTTGTCCAATCACCTTCTCCGGTGACGACACCGCGCCGGTGCCGCTCGCGATAGTCGCCGTGCGGTCGGGGGACTGGTAGTTGAGCGCCGAGTCAACGGTGAAGCTCGGCGCAGTGAGCGATCGCGTGAGCACCGCGTGGAAGGCCGAGACCACGGACGATTGGCCGGGCACCGGGGTGGCGAAGGACGAGATCTTCTGGGCCGACGCCACACTGAACGCCAGGGCGAGGATCGCCAGAACCGTCATCGCGGCCAAAATGGTGTGGGGAATGAATCGTCTCATGCGACCAGTCTCGCACCCCGGCGCACCCTGGCCGCCGCGGCCCGCCTCCTGGGCCTGAACCTCGGCGCCGGCCACGCGCGCCGCTTTCGCTAGGGTCGAGGCGCGTCGCGTTGCGGGGCCAAGGGCGCGGTCGAGCGCGAGGCCTTCAGCCGTTTGCCGAAGTGGACCTCGATCGCCTCGTGCGCGAGCGCCATCACCTCGCCCGAACCCGGAGGAGTATCTTCGCGCAGCACGCTCGCCAAGTCGCCGCCGAGGATGCGACGAATGAGGAGGAGGGCCTCGTCACTCAGGGCGCTCCCCGAGCGGCAGTTCGCGCAGAGTGTCCCGCCGACCTCGGCATTGAAGGCCACCAGGGGACCCGACGATTCACAGTTGACGCAGTAATCCACCACCGGCTCGGAGCCGTCGTAGGCCAAGAGTTTGAAGAAGAACGACGCCGCGACCAGTTCGGGATGAAAATCAGTGTTGTCCAAGGTCAGCAGCACACGCACCAAGATCTCGAAGATGCCTTCATCCGCGGCCTCATCGGTCGGGATGGCGTCGACGACTTCGACGACGGCCAGTCCCGCCGCGATGCGCGCATAATCGCTTCGCAAGTTGACCATGCGCTCTAAGTGCGCGACATTCTTGGTGATATAGAGATCGCCTCGCCCCTTGACCAGTTCCACCTTGACGTGACCCATGGGTTCTAGGGAACCTCCCATGCGACTCGAAGTCTTTCGTACGCCCTTGGCGAGCGCGCGCACTTTGCCGTGGTGGCGCGTCCACAGAACGACGACCCGGTCGGATTCACCCGATCTATAGGTGCGCAGCACCACCGCTTCGTCGGCCAGTTCCCTCATCGGTCCACTCACGGAACCGGTGGCGTCGCGCCCTCGTCACCGTTCGCTCCGGGAGCGTCAGTGACCGCGTCGGGGGCGCGGGGCTCACTCGGCACCGCCGATGAGGGCGCGACCTCCTCGGGTCGGGACTCGAAGTGCTGTTGACGTGGGGAGATGCCCATGAAGCGATTGAGCCACACCCCGAAGGCCACGAGTACCGCCAGCACGAGCGGCACGGCGAGCAGGGGAACCATGTTCGACGCGCCATTGAGCGCGAGTACCCACAAGAAGATGTAGATCGCCGCGAGGACGACGGCCGTGCCCTTGGTGAACTTCACGAATCCACGCCGCCGAAGCGACGCTCGCGCCGCTGGTACTCACCGATGGCGGCGTAGAGGTCCTCACGTCGAAAGTCCGGCCACAGGACCTCGGTGAAGACAAGTTCGGAGTAGGCCATCTCCCAGAGGAGGAAATTGGACGTGCGAAACTCTCCCGAGGTGCGCACCACCAGATCGGGGTCGGGTAGTTCGGGGTGGTAGAGACGTTCGCGGATGGCCTTCTCGTCCACTTTCTTGGCGGACACACCCTCCTCGACCAGTCGCTTGACCGCGTCGACGATCTCGGCTCGGCCGCCGTAATTGAAGGCAATGTTGAGAGTCATCACCTTATTGCCCTTAGTGAGCTCCGCGGCCTCGTCCATGCGTGAGAGCACGCTGCGCGGCACGCGCCAGTCGCGACGCCCCGAGAAGGTGATGCGCACCCCTTGGCCGTGCAACTCGTGTTGGCGACGCTCTAGTAGCCCGCGGTTGAAGTTCATGAGGTAACGCACTTCGTCGATGGGTCGACGCCAGTTCTCGGTGGAGAAGGCGTAGACGGTCAGGGCCTTGACGCCGATGGCGATTGCCCCGTACGCCGTATCGACCAGCGCCTCCTCGCCCGCCCCGTGACCTTCGGTGCGCGGGAGTCCTCGACGAGTGGCCCAGCGGCCATTACCGTCCATCACCACGCCCACGTGGTGGGGAATGGACCGCAGGTCCAGAGTCGCTGGTATCGGCGTAGGACGAGGGTCGGGCACGGAACGAACTTAGTTCGTGAAGATAAGAAGTCCGCGACGCCGTAACCAGTCTTTAACCCGATCGTGCCCGGGCCAATTAACGTCGTCATGTGAAATCCTTTGACCCCGACGACGAGTCGCCCTATATCGAGGCCGACCCCGAGTCCGGTGTCCAACTCGGCGAGGACCTCGTCGACATCGACGTCGACCGTGCCCTGGCCCTGCTCGATCGCATCACTTCACACCTGCCCGGCGGTGGCGAGAGTCGCGAGGGACAGCGACAGATGGTCGCTGCGGTCGCGAAGGCCTTCTCTCGCCAGGAACACGCGGTCATCGAGGCCGGCACGGGCGTCGGCAAGTCCCTGGCCTACCTGGTACCAGCGGCCATGAGCGGACACCGCGTGGTGATCGCCACGGCCACCAAGAACCTCCAGGACCAATTGGCGTCCAAAGACGCACCCACCGTGGCCGCGGTGGCGTCGCGCACCAAAGTGGCGGTACTCAAGGGCAAGAGCAACTACCTGTGCCGAAACCGGGCCCAGGCGACCGGAGGGGGCGCTCAACTCAGCTTCGACGACGGTACGAGCGTGCCCAAGGGCGTGGCCGACCAGATGAGGCGAATCCTTCGCTGGGCCGACGAGACCACGTCCGGCGACCGTGACGAGCTCAGCTTCGAAGTCGACCCGCGCGCCTGGCGGGGTCTCTCGGTGACCCCCCAGGAATGCCTCGGCCGTGCGCAGTGTCCCCAGGGTCACAACTGCTTCCACGAATTGGCCAAGGACCGCGCCGCCGAGAGCAACCTCGTCATCGTCAACACCCACCTCTACGCCGCCCACCTGGCTTCGGGATCGATGCTGCTGCCCGCTCACGACTACGTCGTCTTCGACGAGGCCCACGAAGTACTCGACATCTTCGCCTCGTTACTGGGCACCTCGCTCAATGCCTCACGGCTGCGCGCCTTCGCCTCCGTGGCCAAGCCCCTCGTGGGACCCCAATTCGCCGAGACCGCCAGTGATCTGAGCGCCAGCGCGGACCGCCTCGCGACCATCTTGGAGATCCAGTACGACGCCCAGGAGCTCACTGGTCTCGGGGCCGACGCCCAGCGAGAGATCGACACGGTGAGCGCTCTCGTGACGCGCCTGACCGAGGCGATCCGCACGATACCGACCTCGGGAGCCGACGACGAGGCGCGCAAGATCCGCACCCTGGGCCCCGGTGTGCACCTGGCCAACGACCTCGCGCGCGTGGCGCACCCCGCCAAGGGTGAGATCCTGTACCTCGCGCGACGCGATAAGGAGATCGACCTCGAGATCAATCTGGTCGACGTGGGACCGCGCCTGCACGACGAGCTATGGGGCAACGTCACTGCGGTGCTCACGAGTGCGACCATCCCCGACAGTCTGCCGTCACAACTGGGGCTCGACGACGTGCGCATCGAGACCTTCGCTAGCCCCTTCGACTACGGGCACAACTCACTGCTGTACGTCCCCGCGAACTTTCCCGGTCGCAACGAGAGCGGCGCCGAGGGGGCCATCGTCGAGGAACTGGTGACCCTCATCGAGGCGGCCGGGGGACGCACCCTCGCACTCTTCACCAATCGCGCGGTGATGAACCGTGTCGCCGAGGCGGTCGAGGAGAGAATCGAGACCACGGTGTTGGTGCAGGGCACGTTGTCACGTCAGCGCATCATCGAGCTCTTTCGCGACTCGGCCGAGGCGAGTCTGTTCGCCGTCACCAGCTTCTGGCAGGGCATCGACGTACCCGGACATTCATTGTCGCTCGTGACCATTGACCGCCTCCCCTTCAGCGTGCCCAACGATCCATTGGTGAAGGCGCGACAAGAACGCTCCGCCAACCCGTTCTTCGAAGTGGACCTTCCCCGCGCCACGATGCTGCTCGCCCAGGGCGTCGGTCGATTGATCCGCAATCGCAGTGATCGTGGCGTGGTGGCCGTTCTCGACACGCGGCTGGCCGAAGCGCGCTACAAATCGCTGCTCTTCAAGAAGCTCCCTCCCATGAAACGTACTCGTGATCAGGGAGAAGTCACCCAATTCCTGCGAGAGTTGCGCGGGAGCACCCCCGAGCACGCCTAATAACCTACTTCTGCTAGTATTTCACTAGTAAATGTAGTTAGAACACTCCACCTCTCCCCCGCTAGGTAGGTATCGCGCGTGCACCTGGACTTGGCTCTCGTCGCAGGGAGCGTCGTCGTCGGCTTCCTCGTCGGCCTCACCGGCATGGGTGGAGGAGCCCTCATGACCCCGATGTTGGTGCTGCTCTTCGGCGTGGCGCCGTCGGCGGCGATTTCCTCGGACCTGATCGCCGCGCTCTTCATGAAGCCACTCGGCGTTGCGGTGCACTGGCACAAGAAGACCATCCAGCCCGGACTGGTGCGCTACCTCTGCTACGGGTCGGTCCCCGCGGCGGTTCTCGGCACCTACACCATGCACTTGCTCGGATCGACCAAGTCAGCGGAGCACCGCTTGCAGCTGATCCTGGGCGCGGCGCTCTTGGTGGGAGCCGCGGCGATGATCGCGCGCGCCTTCTTCCCGACTCGTCAGGTGGCCGACGGCCCGCTCGGGATCAACCGCCCGCTCATCATCGCCGTGGGCGCCTTCGGCGGCTTCATGGTGGGCCTCACGTCGGTGGGCGCGGGCTCCTTGATCATCGTGATGTTGCTGCTGATCTACCCCCACATGCGCACCGACCAACTGGTGGGCACCGACCTCGCCCAATCGATCCCCCTCACTGGCGCCGCCACCATCGGGACCCTCCTGTTCGGGCACGTGCAATTGGCGCTCACCGCGTCGATCATCGTGGGATCAGTGCCGGCCGTGGTGCTGGGCTCGTTCCTCTCGGCGCGTTCCTTCACCAAGACCTTGCGCCCCTACCTCGGCGGGGTCGCTCTGCTGAGCGGACTCAAGTACGTCGACGTTCCCGTCGACATCCTGGGCGTCGCGGCGGTCATCATCTTCGTCGTCGCGACGGTGATCGCGGTGCGTTCCGCCAACGTCGCGGCCCTCGACACGCCAGCGATCCTCCTCGAGCACGACGCCACTTTCGACGTCACACCGGAGGTGACCCCCGGGGTCGCGGTGGAGAGCTAGAGCCCGAAGCGGTCCATCACGTCGTCGCGCTTTTGCCAGCCCGGCTCGACCGAGACCTTGAGCTCGAGGAAACAGCCCTCGGGCAACTGGCGGCGCGCGGCGATGCCGACGTCTTTGAGGAGTTGCCCGCCCTTGCCAATGACCATGCCCTTTTGGCTCTCGCGCTCGACGAGGATCTCGACCAGGATGTGGGGCCATTCGAACTCCACGACCCGGCAGTGGATGGAGTGTGGCAGTTCCTGTTTGGTTTTGCGCACTAGCTGCTCACGGACGAGTTCCGCGACCCACATGGCTTCGGGTACGTCGGAGACCTCGTCCTCGGGAAAGAGGAACTCGCCCTCGGGCATCTGGGCCTGGACGAAGGCAATCAGCTCCTCGGTGCCCGCACCCGTCTTGGCCGACACCGGGAAATACTCCACGCGCGTGGCCGCTTCGGCCATGCCCTTCTCCTCGGCGATGAGGGTGAGCGCCTCGTGCGCGGCCATCAACTGTGCGGCGACCGCGTCACGGCCGGTCTTGTCCATCTTGTTGACGATGACCACGCCCTGGGGACCGTCGCGGTGACGGCACTTGTCGAGCATCGTGGTGATCACGTTGCGATCACCCGGTCCGATTGCCTTGCCCGCTTCGATGACCGCCATGATCACGTCGACGCCGTCCACTGAGGCGCGCGCGGTCTCGTTCAGACGATTGCCGAGTCCCGTCTTGGGGCGGTGGATACCGGGGGTGTCCACGAAGATCACCTGCACCTCGCCCTCGGTGAGGATGCCGCGGATGGCGTTGCGCGTGGTGTTCGGGCTCGCGGACGTGATGGTCACCTTGGTGCCCACGACCTGATTGACCAACGTGGACTTGCCCACGTTGGGTCGACCGATGATGGCGCAAAATCCAGAACGGGTCATTGTTCACCTAACTTCTCGATAAGGACTTCTTCGATGCGTCGCCCGTCCATGCGCACGACCGTCATCACGTAGTCGTCGACCTCGAGCACGTCGCCCTGCGCGGGTACGCCCCCGGCCAGGTCCAGCACGAGCCCTCCCACGGTGTCCCATCCATCCTTGGGCAGGTCCAAGTCGTACTCGTTGTTCACGTCGTCGATGTTGAGCCGACCACTCACCACGAGCCCGGTGCCGTCGATCATCTCGACGTCGTCGTCCAGGGGCCGGTCGGACTCGTCGGTGATCTCTCCCACCAACTCCTCGAGGATGTCCTCCAGCGTCACCAGCCCAGCGGTGCCACCGTATTCGTCGACCACCACGAAGAGGTGGCTCGTACCCTGGCGGATCTGGGTCAACAATGACGCCACTCGCTTGGTCTCGGGCACGAACGAAGCCTCACCCATGTGGTCCTTCACGATCGCTTCACCCTTGCCCTCGGCCACCAGTCCCGCCAGATGGCGCAAGTTGACGATGCCGACCACGTCGTCCACTCCCTCACCCAGCACGGGCAGCCGCGACCGACCGGTCTCGATAGCGGTCTCCAGGGCCGAGAGTACGGTCGACTCCGACGAGACGTCGACCATGTCGATGCGCGGCACCATCACCTCGCGCACGATCGTGTCACCGAACTCAATCACGCTGCGGATGAAGTTGCGCTCGTCACTCTCGATGGCTTCGTCCTCGTGGGCGACGTCGGCCATGGCGAGCACCTCGTCCTCAGTCATTCGAGCGGTGCTGGTGCCCGTGCCGAAGAACAATCGGATGACCCCCTGGGCCACCGCCAAGAGCAACTTCGAGAGCCACTTGATGGGCCAGAAGTTGAGGAGCGCCGCCACCACCGGTGCGGTGGCTAGCGCCGATGAGTCGGGGTGCTGCACGGCGAAGTTCTTGGGGATGGCTTCGAAGATCACGAAGATGACGACCACTTCGCCGACTGTCGAAATAAGGAGTCCCGCCGCGCCAAAGAGCCGCGACGCCAACACGCCGACCATCGTGGCCGATACCAGCTGGCAGATCAGGACGAGCAGCAGCAGCGGGTTGAGGAACTTCTCGGGGGCGTCAGCGAGTTTCACCAGTGCCTTGGCCCCGCGCTTGGACTGTTCCTTCAACGAACGAGCGCGGCTCTTGTTCATGCGCACCAGTGACGTCTCGGCCATGGCGAAGAAGCCCGAGAGTACGAGCAGCACCAGGACCGTGGAGGCGAGAGCCGTGTCCGTTCCCGTCCAGGCGGTGGCGATCACGACGCGATCGAGCGGTAGTGGCGCGCCAGCAGTTCGCGTTCGCGCGCCTCCATCCGCTCGGCCTCCTGGTCGACCACGTGGTCCCAGCCCCGCAAGTGCAACACGCCGTGCACGATCAGTAACGCGACTTCGTCCTCGAAGGAACATTCGTGCTCGACCGCGTTGCGCGCGGCCACACTCGGACAGATCACGATGTCGCCCACCAGTTGTGGGATGTCGTCCGTAGGGGGCTCGCCCGGTCCGGTCCCGCCGGCGTCGGGCACCCGACCCGAGGGTTCGGGTTCGGCGTCGATGGGGAAGGACAAGACGTCGGTCGGTCCCCGCTTTCCCATGAACTGCTCGTTGAGCTCGGCCATCGCCGTTTCGCCGGTGAAGATCAGGGAGACCTCGGCAAGTCCGCGCACGCCCTCTTCGATGAGTGCCTGGCGACAGAGTTCGCTCCAGCGTTCGAGGTCGATGCGGAAGTCGGCTTGCTCGTCGGCGGCGTAGATGTCGATCATCAGTTGGTCTGGCGGTCGTAGGCGGCGACGATATCGGCCACGATACGGTGGCGCACCACGTCTTTGGCGCCCAGGTGGACGAAGGAGATGTCGTCGATGCGCCCGAGGATGTTCTCGATACTGGTGAGTCCCGAGGGCTTACCGTTGAGGTCGATCTGGGTCACGTCGCCGGTCACGACGGCCTTGGCGTTGAAGCCAATGCGGGTCAGAAACATCTTCATCTGCTCGGGCGTGGTGTTCTGCGCCTCGTCGAGGATGATGAAGGAGTCGTTCAAGGTACGTCCGCGCATGAACGCGAGAGGCGCCACTTCGATCGTGCCGTTGGCGATGAGGCGCTGGGCTCCGTCGGGACCCACCATGTCGTAGAGCGCGTCGTAGAGGGGGCGCAGGTACGGGTCCACTTTGGCCATGAGGTCGCCGGGCAAGAAGCCCAGGTGCTCACCGGCTTCGACGGCCGGGCGAGTCAGGACAATACGGTGCACTTGGCGCCGGTGCAGCGCCTGCACGGCGGCCGCCACGGCGAGGTAGCTCTTACCGGTACCGGCGGGACCGATCCCGAAGGTGATGATCGATTTCTCGATGGCGTCGGTGTAGCGCTTCTGGCCGGCGGTCGAGGGCCGGATGGCCTTACCCTTGGCGCCGCGCACCACCTCGTGGCGAAGGACCTCGCTGGGTCGCAGGTCGTCGGCCACCATGTCGACGGTGCGCGAGATCTTGATGGGGTCGAGTGCCTGCCCGCTCTCGAGCACCAGTACGAGTTCGTCGAATAGTCGCAGCACCGTGGCGGCGTCGGGTCCGGCCACCGAGATCTGGTTGCCCTGTACGCGGATCTTGGAGTGCGGGAAGGAGCGCTCGATGACGCGCAAGTGCTCGTCGCGCGGTCCGAGCAGTCCAGCCATGAGATGCGTGTTGGGAACGTAGGTGGTCGCCATGAGGGCCTCGTCGGCCGCGGCATCGAAGGTCATCCGGGGGGCCACTCCATCTTTCGTCCGCCCAGAACGTGCATGTGCAGGTGCGCGACCGACATCTGCGCGTCGACGCCCACGTTCATCACGAGGCGATACCCGCTCTCACGCACGCCTTCGATGTCGGCCACGCGTTGGGCCAGGAGCACCAGATCGTCAACCACGCCGCCGTGGTCGAGGGGCACGTGATCGGCACTGGTGACGTGAGCCTTGGGGATCACCAGCACGTGCACCGGCGCCTGGGGATCGATGTCACGGATCGCGAGCGATGTCTCACTCTGCGCCACCGGTGTGGAAGGTATCTCGCCAGCGACGATCTTGCAGAAGAGGCACTCAGTCATGTGTTGCTCTCATCATTACTCATTTGCGACTCCCCCCAGGGTAAATCCCCATGAACCATTGGTGAACGTTACGAGCGCGGCGGCCACGACGGCCGCCGTTTCCCCTCGTAGGACGCTCGGACCTAGCGAAATGCGTCGACGCGTCGGCTCCCACTCGTTCGCCCCCCAGCCCCCCTCGGGGCCGACCGCCACGGCGTGCACTCCGCGCCAGTCGCCACTGCCCGCGAAGTCGGCGACGGCCACCTCGCTCGGCACCTCGCCGGGCGTCACCGGATCAGCGATCACCACGTCGTAGGTGCGTCGACACTGACCCGCCGTCTCCTCGGCAATGCGCCGCCAACGAGCGAGCACCTTGTCGCGGCTCTCGCCACGGAACTTCTGGGCCAGTCGCTCACTCACCAGCGGCACGATCTCACTCACGCCGACCTCGGTGGCCTTGGCGACCGCCCACTCGCCGCGCTCGCCCTTCAGGGGCGCCAAGTACAACGTCGTCGTCGTCGCGGGTTCGTCGAGGAACACCTCGCCCACGTCGTCGAGTCCCCCCTCGGCCACCCGCGCGAAACGCCACGATCCGTGCCCGTCGCAGAGCACCAGTTCCTCGCCTTCGCGGGCGCGCAACACGCGGCGCAGATGATGGTCGTCCTCACGGGTGAGTTCGGGGAGGCTGATATTTGCGACCCGCAGTTGGGTCAATGCGGCCACGCGACGTGGCCACTCGTGCCTCATCGCTTGGCCCGCTTGCGAAACAGTCCGGCCACGTGGTGCTCGGCCACTTCCTCGCCACGGTGCTGGGCCAACTGTCGTAGTAGATCGCGTTCGACGTCGTCGAGCTCGATGGGTACGTCGACGAGAAGGTGCACGTAGAGGTCACCGCGACCGCGACCGTGCAGGTGCTCGACGCCCTCGTGCTTGATCCGGTGCACGGTGCCCGAGGCGCTGCCCGGCTCGACGTCGAGGCTGTGCGTGTCACGCAGGGTGGGTACCGTGATCTTCGCCCCCAGGGCCGCTTGGGTGAAAGAAATATGGGCCTGATGGTGCAGATCGTCGCCGTTGCGCTCGAAACGCTCATCGACCGCGACGCGCAGGTGCACGAAGAGCCGTCCGTTGGGCCCGCCGCGCAGGCCCGCCGGTCCGCGGTCCGCCAGACGCATGGTCGACCCGTCCTCGACCCCCGCGGGTATCTGAATGGTCATGGTGGTCGACCCATTGGTCCGACCCTCGCCGCGACACGTGGGACAGGGCGACTCGATGCGCGAACCCATCCCGTTGCATCGCGTGCAGGGCGAGGTGGTCATCATCTGGCCCAGGATGGAATTGCGCACCCGCCGCACCTCGCCGAGTCCGGCGCACTCCACGCACGTCACGGGCGACGTGCCTTCGGCGCATCCCGTTCCCTCGCAGGTGCTGCAACGTTGGGGCAGGGTGACGGTGATCTCGCGGTTGGCGCCGAAGGCCGCCTCCTCCAGGGTGATCTCGACGGCGACCTCGGCGTCGGGACCGGGCTGGGGACCACGACGCTGGGGGGCACGTCCGCCCATACCGCCGAAGAACATGTCGAAGATGTCCTGGACCGAACCGCCTCCGAAGGGATTGCCGCCCGCGCCCACGTCCTGACCGAATCGGTCGTAGTTGGCGCGTCGCTCGGGATCGGACAAAATCTCGTACGCCTGAGAGACCTCCTTGAATCGCGCTTCGGAGGCCGCATCTCCGGGGTTGGCGTCGGGGTGCAGTTGGCGCGCCAGTCGTCGATAGGCCTTCTTCAGGTCCTCTGACGAGACGTTGCGATCGACTTCCAGGATTTCGTAGAGATCAGTGGTGGGCATGTTCCTCATCTCCACCGAAGTGGTGTGCTAAGTGTCGTGAGACCGCGCCGGCGGCGGCCATTGCTTCTTGGTACTTCATTCGAGTGGGACCCAGCACGCCGACCGCGCCGGCCGGCGTGCCGTCGATGGTCACCGGAGCCACGATGACCGCGCACGTCGAGAGGGGCTCGAACCCGTTCTCAGAGCCAATGGCGACCGACAAACCACGGCTGAGCATGTCCTGGACCAGGGTGACCACCAGGAGTTCTTGTTCGAGGATCGACAAGACCTTGCGCACGGTGTCCACACCGTCAAAGGACTCGGCGACGCGCGAGCTGCCACCGATGAAGACCTTCTCCCCGTCGGCGGTGGGCTGTTGGGCGTGCAGAGCGGCGACCGCGTCACGCACGAGATGGGCCACGTGGTCCGCCCGCGAGGGCACCTGCACGACGCTCTCTAAGGAGGTGCCGATCAGGAGGGCGTTGAGTTGTCGCGAGGCTTCGGCGCACGTCTCGAAGTCGACATCAAAACTTGGCAACAGCGAGTGCTTGACGACTGAGCCGTCGGAAAAGACCGTGACGACCAGTTGGTGGTGAGCGTCGATGTTCACCAGTTGTGCCGAGAGGATCGAGGCGTGCGCGTGCGTCGCGGCCACCACCACCGAGGTGTAGCTCGTCATCTGGCTCAGCAGCGTCGAGGTCTGTTCGAGCACGTCTTCGACCTCGCCGCGCACGTTGGCGAAGAAGTCGCTGATCTGGTGCTGCTGGACCGTGCCGAGCACGCCGTTCTCGAGGTGGTCCACGAAGTAGCGGTACCCCTTGTCGGTGGGGATGCGTCCCGCCGAGGTGTGCGGCTGGGCCAGATAGCCCTCACGCTCCAGGGAAACCATCTCCGAGCGCACCGTGGCCGGCGACACCCCGACGTCGGCGCTCGAAGCAACGGAGGATGAACCCACGGGCTGATTGGTGTCGATGTGCTCAGAGACCACGGCCTCCAAGATGGTGGCCTTGCGGGCGTCGAGGTCATCGGTTGCGGGTGCGGTCGCGCGACGGGCCATATTTCCTCCTTGTTAGCACTCAATTGTACCGAGTGCTAGCCACGAGGCGTCCGCAGAGCTGTAGTCGTAAGTCCGCAGAGCTGTAGTCGTATATTGGCACGCAGACGTCGTGCCCACAGCGAGGAAGACCATGATTCAACAGCCGATTCGCCCGCCCGAGCCCGCCGCCGGACCCGAGCGCGAGCAACTGGAGGGTTGGCTCGATTTCCACCGCGCCACGCTGTTGATGAAGTGCGCGGGACTCGACGACGACGCCCTACGGCGCCGTGCGGTACCGCCCTCGAACCTCTCCTTACTCGGACTGTTGCAACACATGGCCCTGGTGGAGAGCTGGTGGTTCGACGCGATACTCCTCGATTCCGACGCGCGCACGCCCTTCACGAGCGACGTCGATCCTGACGCCGAGTTCAACGACGTGGACTCCCTAGCCCCCGAGGAAGTCGCCGCCGTTTTCCTCACCGCCTGTCAGCGATCGCGAGAGGTGGCCGCGCCACTGGCCCTCGCGACCATGGCGGCGCGGGACCGGCCGGGAGAATCAGTCGACTTGCGCTGGATCTACTTGCACATGATCGAGGAGTACGCGCGTCACAACGGCCACGCTGATTTACTTCGAGAGGTTCTCGACGGCACGACGGGGGTCTGAGGAGGAGGCCAGCGAGTCAATCTACTGGTGCCGACCCGGGGCGCAGAACGCAACGATCACTCGGGGGCAGCCCAAACGGTACGGCGAACCTGTGTGGACCCCGTTCTCAGAGTTTCGGCGCGTGCGTCTCGTCGCGCTTGGTCCCCGCCACGCGACGGATGTATTCCTCGAAGACCTCTCGTTCGAGTTGGTGCACACGTTCCTGGCGCACGTGCATTTCGTCTCCGCGCACCACCAGGTACAGCAGGCAACCGATCAGCGGCAACACCAAGATGAGCAGGACCCACAGTGCCTTCGAGGAACCCGTGAGGTCGTGACTTCGCATGATGTCTTGGAAAATGTGAAAGACCAGGATCACCCATCCGATCAGTATCGCGAAGAACAAGGTGGATGCGAACACGTCAAGAATGGGATAAGCGGTGGCGGCCATTTTTTGGTCCTCTCAACTGCGCAGACCCACCCTTTCACGCGAGCGTGATGACCTAGGACCCAACATTCTGAGTGCTGCCTGGGCCGGTAATGACCGACTAATCACGGGCTGGCGAACGGTCGCGGATCGTCGTCCCGCACGAATACACGGTTAGCTCTCCCACGTCGCGGGCGTTGCTGCGCTGACTCATCGAACTCGACGGCGATGACCGGCTCCTTGACGCGTCCAACGTGGGGCGCTAGATCCGACACGAGAACATCGCCTTTCGTGGTGAATGCGGTATGAACTTCGCCGCTCAGTGATCCGAAGAGACGGCGCGACTAGTCCTCGAGTTTGAGCGCGGCGACGAAGGCCTCCTGGGGCACTTCGACGCGGCCCAGGTTCTTCATGCGCTTCTTACCCTCTTTTTGCTTCTCGAGGAGTTTGCGCTTGCGGGTGATGTCACCGCCATAGCACTTGGCGAGCACGTCCTTACGACGGGCCTTGACGGTCTCGCGAGAGATGATGCGGCCGCCGACGGCCGCCTGGATGGGCACGTCGAACATCTGTCGCGGGATCAGCTCCTTCAAACGTTCGGCCATCTTGCGTCCGTAGAAGTCGGCGTTCGAGCGATGCACGATCGTAGAGAACGCGTCCACGGGCTCGTGGTTGATGAGCAGGTCCACGCGCACCAGGTTGC
>VFSW01000466.1_pt1 | contig 59623 bp, 104 predicted proteins | sample 5358111 | NCBI WGS metagenome assembly VFSW01 (sample SAMN11554181, study PRJNA540505) | mine drainage metagenome | isolation source: sediment from site ElyBrook_90M | place: USA: Ely Copper Mine, Vershire, VT | collected 2017
CACGCGGATTTCCTTCTGATTGATAAGCGGGTCGTCTTTGAAACCCATCAGTATCTGCGCGCGCCCGAGCTTCTGCATGTCGGTCGTCATCGTTGGGTCGGCAATGGGTTCCACACCGCCGCCCAACCGATAATCATCCGGAGTCACCTCCCTCCACTCGTCGCCTATACGATAGCGTTGGTTTTCGGTCAGGTAGAGCCGATTGAGCCGGTAAATCTTGGCAAACTCGGACTTCAGCGCCCGATACACGCGCTTGTGAATCGCGGTGTAGACCTTCAGCCCTTGCTCAATCAGGGCGAGAATAGTCGTCGGTGGCGCGTTCGCGAGCGCGGCGTCGCCGGTCAGCACGTTCTGTACCGACGCGACCTCCTTGCCACAATTCATCAGCATGCCGAGCAGCTGGAACAGGACGGCCGAAGGCCCCAGGAACGGGATCGGGAAGACCGCATCGCGAATCGCTTGGCCCTTCGACCCGACGCGAACGTACTTGCCAACCTGGAAATTAACCGGCCCTGAGTGGATCGAAAGTTGATCGGACACGAATCCGCCGCCAGCGTTCTGCAGGTGGCCGGCGTCGAACATCTGGTTCAGCGTTGTGTTGATCGCTTCGTTGAGGGGCCGCAGCAAATGCCCGAAGCCTATCGGGTATGACCCGCCGTCCGGGTTCGGCAGGAACGGGATGAGCGTGTAATGCTCAACTGGGACGATTTTGGTGATCTCTTCCTGGTCTGGGCCCTCCTGATCAGTCAGTTCACCTTCCGAGCCTTCGTCGACGTCCGCACCCTCCCCGGTCTGAATACCTTCTTCATCGTAGCGCGCTACGATGCGGACCACCTTCGACGACCTCTTATGGACCGTCACGATATAGGGTTCGGGGTAGCCGTCCTCGTCGAGGTCATAGCGCCGGTGCTGCTCAAGGAAGGTCTGCGGCGCATCCTCATCGCCCGAGGTCGACTGCTCGCCGTCCTTTCCGCCGTCGCCGTCCCCGCCCGGTCCGTAAATCTGCGGCAGGAAGACTTCGCCGCGCTCGAACTCCTCGATCTGGTGCGGGTAGAGCGTCAAGATTTCGGTATGCCGCGGCGCGTCTTCGAACGACGGGGCGTGATAATTCCAGACGATGTGCATCAGCGAAACGAGCAGCGACCGGTTTCGGTTCTCGATTGGGTCGCGGTAGGTCTTGCGAACGGCGCCGCCGATAACCGGGATTTGCAGCAGCATCGAATCGGTCTGCGTCTCCCATTCCTTCATCTCTTCAAGCAGCTGCCAACTCATATGTTCGCCGATGCGGTCGGCGCGCTTGCGCTTCTCTCCGGGCGCGGACAGCCAGACCGGGGTGCCATCGGGGTGCACCTGCGGCTTACCGTCAGGCTTGCCATTCTCGGTCGCCGGCGTTCCCTTGTCGGTGCCCCACACGATGCCTTTGACGACGTTCCGGTTCTGGATGATCGCCGGGTAGGTTCGCGCGTTGAACTCGACGGCAGCCTGCGTGATCAGCGGGTAGACGATATTTGACGCCTTTGGCCACGGGTAGGTTTTCTCCTCGGCCTCCTGCAGGGCGAACTTCATCGCCTTTTCGGCCTTGTCCTTCCAATAGGACCGGCTGTTTTAGTCGATGTTGAACTCGAAGACTACGAGCTGCCCGAGCTTGTCGAGGACGTCCTGCGCGTAGTCTTCAGCGAGGTTTGTCTCGTCGATCTGGTCGATCAGGAATTGCTTGACCGGGATGTCTTCGCCGCGGCCATAGGTGCCGTCGTCGGCCTTCTCTGGCGCCTCGGCTGGTTCGGCGGCCGGTGTTTCTGGGGTTGGGACGGGCGTCGCGGTCGGCGGCGCGAGCGGTGCTTCGAGCGATGATGTGACGGCCACGCGGGGCTCCCCGGGTCAGCGGAATGTGCGCCGACTATAGTTTAACGCCTTCGCTCATGCAAAGGATGCGAAACTTCTCGCGCTCGAGCATGGTCAACGCCTGCTCGACAGATAGCCCGTTGTCGATCGACATTCCGGCGTCGGTGATCAGGTAGAAGCCATCGACCTTGAGCGATCCGTCCTCTAGGCGCGCGGCCAGCCGCTTGAGCGCGCTGAGCAGGTGCGGGGCGGCCGGTGCCTCGGTAATCTTCCGGCCACTGAGGTCGACGACGCTCATTCCGATACATTGCGGCCTGGATACTGGCTCTTGATCCGTTCGTTGAAGAAACGCCCAGGCGACTGGTTTCCAGCGAACGCCTCGTGCCGCTCCATGGGAACGTCGTCATAGACATACACCGAACCGTTCTTGAACTGAACGGTCATTTGCCGAGTCGCCGGATCATAGTGGTGGGCGGTGAACATTGAAGACTTGATCTGGGTTAGCTCCGGGTGTTTAGACATTTGCCGCTTCCCTCAGTTTCGTCCCCGAGATTGATTCGGTCGCTTCGTCGAGCACTATCCGTTCGACGTTATAGCCCACATCTCGGCCGTAGAACACATCGGTTATGTTCGGGACCGGCATAACTACGAAGCGGCCGGCGTGCGCCACGAGCGCCGTCTCGATCCTTTGCTTGACCGCGAAGAACGGCAGCGGGTCTTTCACCGTCATCCCGTGGGTGCATCGCACCGCAATACAGACCTGGCCGACGCGGCGCAGGCCCTCCTCGATCAGGCGCTGGTGCCCGAGGTGGAAAGGTTGGTAGCGGCCGACGAACAAGGCGGTGGGCATCTTCGGGTCAAACACCGGCACCAGCGCGCGGAGCGCGAGCTCGGCCCAGTATTCTGGCGTGCCGTCAGGTGTGACGTGCAGGTCTACTGCGCCGAGGCGCGGCGGTTCGAACATCCGGTTGGTGTCCGCGAATCGCCCGGCCACGATGCGATCGGCCCAAATCACAAAGGTCTCGCCGATAATGCTGCCGAAGGCTTGGCGTGTCGCCTCGGTCGGGCAGATGAAGTCCGCGATCGCCGTGCCGCCGGCGGCCACGACCTGATCGCAAAGCCAACCCATGCGGCGGGCGTGCTCGAGCCGGTCGTCGTGGCTGAAGCCGAGATCGCGCGATATGGCGGCGCGAACTTCGTCGCCGTTGAACACCGCGGCGCCGAGCAGTCGGGCTAGGACGCGGGTGAGGGTGCTCTTCCCAGCGCCGGGGAGGCCCATGACGAGTATCTTGCGGGTCATTGGCGCGTCGGCGGCTTGGTCGAAAGCCGTCCGTCTCTGATGGCGCGCGCCAGTTTCCGGATCAGCCCCGGCGGGTGCGCCATGCTTTTTAACGCTACCCCGTCCCCGATTCGCGCCTCAATGTCCGCCTTTGTCAAAACAGACAGTTCAACCTCTGGCGGAATGTAGAGAATGCGGACGTCAGCGGGGATCATTCGCTTAAGCATTGCATTGCGCTCGCTCATGTCTGGCACCGACATCCATGGTCCTTTCACTACCAAGATGTCGCCGGGTTCCATGGCAAGCCGCGCGATGGCGATAGTCAGTTCTCGATCAGCTTCCGAAGGGCGCAGTTCGATCCAGACGCCTTCGCGGCGCACCAGGACCGCCGAATCGGTTAGCTTTGCGCGGTCTACTTCAATCTCGTCGCCGACATCGATCTTTGTGATTGCGTTCATCGTTTCCTCCTTGCCTAGTAGCCGGTGACGTCGGACCTGCCTTGATCGCTTGTGCCATTATAATTTACATCCGGCCAGTCGTCACCGCCCGTGGGCGCGCCGCGTGTGAGCGCCGGCGCGAATAGCTGCGCGCCAGTGTATTCCATCGCGTTCATGATGTGGCTCAGATTCCCTTTATCTGGGCGGCTCGCATACCGCTCTGGGCCCGCCACCTGAATGCGCCGCATGTTGTAGCCACCGAGGAACCCCTTGCGGATATTGCGGCAGCGCGGGTGCAGGATGAATTGCGGTTCGCCACCGATCAATGTCCGCAGCGGCTTACGGATCGATTCCATGCGCAAGGTTGGGTCCTGAATGCTGGCCTGCATCTCGATGCCCTTGGTCTCGGCAATCTCGTAGCAGGTTCTCTTGTCGGTCTGCGCGCGCTGATTGCCGGCCGGGTCGGCGTCATCCTCGTACTGCACATCGCCGCGGAATGACCGGCGGCAATGCTCGAGCACGTCGTCGCTGAACTTATCGAAGCCCATATCCTTCGATACCATTTCGTCAAACACCAGCCATCGGCCATCGGGTAGAAGCTGGGAGAAACAACACGCCGGCGTAAGACCAAAATCCCAGCCGCGGTGGATGCGTACGCCCGGCACCGGATCAACCTCGCGGCGGTGCAGCGTGTCACTGTATTCCTCATAGACCGGCTTGCCGTCGACGACGAAGCCATACTCGCCGTCGCAATATACCTTGATCCACTCGGGCTTCTTGCCTTCCGCGAGCAGCTTGTAATAGTTCGGGTTCGTCAGGTTGGGGATGTTCTCGGCGTCTGGACCGCGCCCCGACGGCTGGCGGAATATCTTGGCGAACCACTCGGGGTGTTTCTTCTCTTCGAAGAACCGATACCAGTCGGAGTCCTGATCCGGCGGGTTGGTGTCCATGAACAGGCCGCCCCAAGTGCATCCACCTTGTGCCTTTGAAGGGTACTGTTCGATGCGCCCTTGAATTGCATCTATGATTGCCCACGGGCACTCACGAGCCTCGTTGATCCATGCGCCGGTCACCTCGAGCGACAGAAGATTGGCGACTTGGTCAGGCTTGTCCAGCGCGCGGAACAATATCTCAAACTCCGCACCCTCGAAGCCCTTCACGACGTAGCGATGGTCGGTGTGGTAGTGGCGGCCGAAATGCTGTGGCGGCAGCCACATATGGGTGGTTGGGATGGTCGTGTCGGAAAGCTGGGAGTAGGTCGAGCGCACGACGAGCCACTTTGTCCGCCTTATCCCATCCGGTCCCGGCCGCTGCGCAAGCGCGCGCCGGACAATCTCTACGACGCAGCCCGAACTTTTCCCGGATCTGAATGGTCCAACAAGACCGCGCACGCGAGCGTTGCTCGCGGCGAACTCTCGGATGGTCGGGACGTGGGCGTAGCTGTAGCGGATGTCCATGCTAAAGCGCCCAGCCTTCAACAACCTCATCGTAGGTGTCAAAGTGCAGGACTGCGCGGAGCCAAAAGCGGCCGCATCCATGATAAACGCTATGGTGCACGGCTACGAACTCCCTGCCGTCGCCATGTCGAGCCTGCGCTCGTAGACGTGGCAAGCCGACCGATCTTCTTTGACCTTCGGCACCATGGCTTCGATCCGTAGCGCCGTGCGTCCGAGGGCGTCCTGACCGGCGCCGAGCACCAATGGGACCGGAGGGTTGCCGTAGCAGTCAGCCATGCCGGCCTTGAAAGGGGCTTGGGCGAATCGGCAGGTGCCGCACTTGGGGAAGGTGATCGAGACGATTCGGTCGTTCATGATTGTTCCTTCAGCGCGGCGTCGATCATGGCTTGCCATACCTCAGCTGCCTGTTCGTCTCTGGCACCATCGCAGAGCTGATTGCCACCCATCGGCTTATGCACTGCAGTCATCGCCGGGGTTGGATCGCGCATAGCGGCGATGGCGGCGTGGGCTTGCGCGAATAGTCTATCGCGCTCTTGTTGAGCTGCCTTCGCGCCGAGAATGGCATCTAAGCCATCGTAAGGAGCGGCACCGTCTTGCTCGCTGACCTGCTGAATTGCCCGCGCTACCCGTTCTACCATCTCGTTCATTGCTTTGCCTTCGCTCTCTGCTCTGCCTGTTTTCGCATAGCGGCGACATTGGCGCGGGCTTTGCGCATGTACTCACGCTGGTAGGCTTTCCGGTCAAAGGTGCCGGCCGGTGCACGCTTGCGGCTTGGTTTAGCTTCGCGCGGGCCGGGCGTTACCCGATCTTTGCCGACCACCGTTGCCTGTCGGCGCGTTGGTCTAGGAGGGGGGCTCCCTTGCAACACGCTCTCCTTTTCAGGAGAGCCGCGCGAACTCTGGCCCGTCGCCCGCGCAATGCGCAGCGCCTTGACCTGATCTAATTTTGAGACCTTTTCACCCATGCCGGTTAGACTAACTTGTTAGTCTAACGATTGTCAACTCGGCCGGTCGTGGGCAAACTTATGGCCTTGGCCGATCCCTCGCCACCGCGCTGCTTCGGCTCCGAAGCCTTAGCGTCTACCTCGGGGCCTTCGAACTCGCCGACCTCGATGCCGTCTTTGCTTTCAGCCATCACGTTACTCCTTTGGCAGCACCGGCCGGTTAGGGATGTAATTCGCCCAACGCGGCCGGCTTCGCTGCTATGTGAGGCGCGGACTGTATCCCGCTCGTCCCGGCTATCTTGCGAGGCCACCTACTGGCGGTCACATCCCTCGCCACTTCGCCGGAGGTCCTACCAGATGATAGGACGCTGGGGGCCTTGCGAGCCTTACCAGACGCCTCTGGGGGTATTTGTTAGACCTTGCCGCCGCGCTTGTGGTCGCCGTAGCCGCCGGGGTGATGCGGACCGTGGCTCGGTGCCGCCTGCGCCGGGTGATGGCCCTTCGTGTGATGGATCGCCGGCGGCGCAGCGCGCTCGCCATCGCCCATGTGACCGTTTGCGCCTGTGTGCGCGGTGTGATCCGGATGCGGACCCATGCCGCCCGGGAAAGACCCGGCGCCGAAATTGCCGTCGCCCGTCTTACCGGACGCCATCGCCTTGCGCGGGCTCATGCCGAGCTCGCCTGCCATGCCCTTAGCCATTGTCGTACCCTTTCCGTTGGATTTGCGCGCGCTGCTGAAAGCGACGGCCTCGGCCTGTTTGTTGGCGCGCGCCGCCCCGAACTTCGCCTTCGTCCTCGCATAGGTCGGTCCCGAATGAAACTCGCTGATTCGTTCGGAGACTGTCCCTTTGAGCGGCATGATGGCGTTCTCTTGCTACGCCGAAGAACCTACGCCGATGCCGGCTCATTCGCAACAGCGTCGATTATCAGCGGCGCGTTCTCTACCACAAATCGGACCGCGCCACCCTTATCGACCACGTCCGATGTAACCGCGATCGCGCGGAATGTGGGGCTCTGATAGGAGGCCAGATCCTTGGCGCATTGCACCGCGAGCCGCGCATACTTCTCGAACTTCGCCTCATTGGGCGTACGGCCCAGCGGGACTGGCATCCCGGACGGCAGCGGCTGATGCGACGCCGCCATCCCCGCGAAAAGATGCATAAACTCGTCGAGGACTTCCTTCGCTAGCTTGCGGCCCGCCATGTCTGCCCGGGCGACAACCTGCTCGGCGATGATTGCCTTCTCGACTGTTGCCTTATTGGGCGTACCTTTTTTTCGGCCGCCGTACTTCTTGCCTATAGCCATAAAACTAATTTAGTCCAAGTGGTGAGCGATGTCATCTCCCCCACAAATGAAGCGCGCCCCGAGGTCCCTGACGGAGGCAACGGAGCGCGCGCTGAAATCTGAAGGGGCTGTGATCTGCTGGCTGCTTACGGCGGTCGGTTAGCCGCCCGGCCACATGATTCTACCTCCAAGGCTAGAAGGTCGATGCGCGAGGAAAGGCTAATCCGATTCCAGCCGCCGCGCTAGATGTGTCTCGGCTTATCCCTGTGCCCGCCACCGTTCCAAGTCTAGCTCAAGACGGGCCTGGAGTTCTATTACGGTTTGGCAAAGTGCAGCGTCAGCGCGCAACCGATGTGATATTTTCTGAAATGCGTGAACCAAAGACGAATGATCCTTCCCACCAAAGGCTCGCCCGATTTCAGGATAAGACTTTGGCGTAAGTTGCTTGCAGAGATACCATGCCACATGCCTAGGGATAAATAAGTTTTTGGTGCGCCGCATAGAGTCGATTTCCACAGGCGTTATCTTAAATTCATTCGCAACTACTTGTTTTATATGCTCTAAATATTTCGGTGGATATTTATTAGCCCTTGGATTGATATCTGCGACTATGAGCCAATCGCGTTCGGACCAACTCGTTATTTTGGTTGCCTCTAAAGCGTACAGCTCGGCTAGTTTTTTTTGCCGGTCTAGCGCGGCTTGCTTCCTAACCTCCTCTGCCCTTGCGGCGGCTTCCTGTGCGAGTTTTCGAGCCTCTAGGCCAGTTATGCCGCGCGATGGTCTTTTAAGCGATAGGGGGCGGTCCTGGACGGCATTGGGAGGGGTTTTAAGACGATCTCGGATAGCCTTGGCGGCGCGGGATTGTTCTAGCTGCATAATTGTTGCATCGCACTCTAAATACATTGTCAACTCCTTTACAGATTTTAAGCGGCCAACGCGGCGGGAAAGTATTTATGTTCGATGCCGTCGATTAAGCAGCCGGCATCCTTGCCACGAAAGCCGCCGTTCTGTTTATGGTGAAACGTGATGCCGTTGCGAGCGCACTGGTCGCGTAGCGAGCGTACCGCGTTCATATCGAGCGGGCGGAAGCCGGGGCCGCTCTCACCCCCAGTGATAATCCAGTCCGGCTTCGCATCACCTATGTTGATGTGCCCAAGCAACGGCTCTGCCGATACCCCATGCCATGTTGCTGGTGTGGCAGCGAGTTTGTGATAGTCGCGGTCCCATACTTCCTGATTTTCAAGCGTGGACATGAGGCCGGCATTCGGGAATGGCCAGTCAGCCGGGAGCATCTTGGCGGCGTTGCCAATGCGCTTCGTGAGCAATATCCAACGCAGGTTCGGCGTGTCGCGTAACAGCCCCCACAGATCAACACGCCAAGCGTTATCAACCTCATTGTCGAACACGTCCGCTAGAGAAGCGCAGAACACGCGTAAAGGCCTGCCGGTCAAAGCAGCCTTGCGATTCCATTTGAGCGGGTCGCCCCACGTCTTTGTGCGACGACGCGGCACCCCAGCACCCCAGCCTTCAACCCACTTGCGGCGCTCATTGTCGCGAGCTGCGTAGCAATGGTCGCAGGCTGGTGATACCCGCGTGCACCCAATCCACGGATTAAAGGTTGCGTCTGTCCAAGAGATTGCGGATTCTTCGGCCATTCTACACTCCCCTTTAACTTTTGCTCATTAAACTGGCTCTAAATCAGGAGCCTAGTCATGAACTTTCAGCGCGATTCCAGTCCTGCGGTTGTCGTCACCCGGTTTATTGCCGGCGAGGTAGCGACGTTAGTTGCTCTCGGGTTATTCATGGGGATGATTGGGGTTTGGGTGGCTATTCTGACCTAAAAGCTCGGCTTCCTCGGCGCGCAACGCGGTGATCTTTGCGTCCTTAGCCATCGCTGCCATAAGCATCGTATCCCGGCATTGGCACTCGACGAAGGCTAGCTCCTTGTCGTTGATCCAACCCTTGGCGTGGTGCTTAATTGCGCGGTCGAGCGAGCAACGCGCCTGCCTCTCGTTTCCTGTCATGTATTCTTGGCTCAAATGTGCCCTAGAGAATAGTTCGCGCGCTGGCCAAGAAAATGGTCCTGGCCCGAGCTGCGCAAAGACAGAAACGAGGCTTGCAACGCTGATCGTCTTGCCACCGCTCTTGATCTCGCGCTCGAATATGTCGCCGATGCCGGTCATGGATTCTGGCCTAGCAATTTCAGCAGCGATGGCGATACGCCGCGCGCAGGATCAATGCCAGCGTCGGCACATTCGCGGGCGAAGAAAACATCGTTTGCCTTCGCGATTTTGGCGAGCGTGATCGCCTTTTGTTTTTCTTTTTCAGCCTCAGCCTGCGCCTGCATTTCCTTATAACTAAGTTTCATCGTAGCACCTCGTCGAGTGGCTTTGCTTCAAGGAGACGGCCAAGTTTTTCTGCCGCTTCGGCGTATGGCTCGATAACGTCGCGCGCTGCGCGCAGCAAGACGGCCGGCGATGGTGCCCACTTGAACTCCTGCTCGTCGATGCCTTTGACAGAGCCGCAATACCATTTATCAATTGCCGATTTTACAGCCCATGCTGGCATGTCAGCAACGGCGAACAGGTATGCCTCGCCCTTCGACTGCGCTCCCAATTCAGACATTTGCGCGCCGCCGAGCGCCATCAACATTCCGACAATAAGTGTTAGTTTTTTTTCATCGTCACCTTCGGCCGGGCACGCTACGGCTTCAATGCTTTGCTTCTGTGTCTCGATGGTCAATCGTTCTTGTTCCGTCAGTCTCGGCAATCCCGTTGTCAGGTAATAAGTCGTCTTTCCGTCCACCGTTACCGTTCCTAGCCATCCGATCCGCGATGCGGCCCATGCCGGCAAGGATAGCATCGTCTCGCGTTTGGCCTCTAGTTCGGCCCGAGGTATGGCGAGAGCCGTTGAAGCCGGCCGCTCCGTTCCGATTCGTGGCATTTGAAGGTGTTGCATAATTTCCCCCGTTTCTATCAATCACCGTTCGCACTCTATTCCGCCAAGTCGCAAACCAATTTAACTTCACTCCACGCTGACCAGGCACACCAATCCAATAATCAACAAATTCAGCCCAAAGTTTCAACGGATCACCAATGCCGTGATCCATCGCATATTTTTTATATTCATCAGCAATGGCCATCCCCTCGACAAGGCGAGTACCTTTCCGCCTTTCAACAACTGATGCCGTATTCTTTTTCCTTACTTCTCGATTTCCACTTTGATAATCATCAGAAGTAAGGAAGAAAGATTCGTGCCGTTCTTCTATTTCGTCACGTGACGCGTCACGGTCCTTATCGGCGGGGTCAGCGATATCGTTTGCTTTCGCTAACTCTATAATTCTTTTCATCTTTTCACGATGACGGGCTGCTCTGATAGCGGCGGGTGAGCGTGACGTTTGGCGTGACGCGTCACGTGACGCGGATTCAACAGCACGAACGGCAATAAGTATTGCGGCGAGAGGAACCTCTTTAGCCAACATCATCTCAATCATATCGGCGATAGGCGTCATGCTGCCAAATCCCGATGGTATTTGCGAACACGGTTTAAGAGGCCGGGCGTAGAGTTGATAATCCGGCACTCAAGTTCTAGTGCCGCCGTCCGATCAGCGCACCACTTATAAAGTTTGAAAATTTGGTCCGGCGAGAACGTCTTTAGATAATCATTCAAAGGTTCGTAAATTATAGACGCGCCATCAGTTCGATGTTGATTAAATCGAACCCGTGGCAATTTTGAAATACCTACATAAAATGGCAAGCGTGTCCTCGGATCGAAGAGACAATAAACCGCACATGGGCCAGACAAATCTTTTGTGTTAATCGGTCGATTCAAGATCGCTCCCCCGAGCGTAAAAGTTGCCAGTAAGCGCATCGGGCGCGCAGCGAATGCGGGGGCATTCGGTGTCCTGGCAGAGACTAAAGTCGCGTATTTCTCGACATTTGGCTAGTCGCTAGGTATTGCTGTGAGTAACTAAAAAACCACTACAGGTTGGGTCCAGTCTGTGTTTTCCACTTCAACAGCGTGAACAGGCCGCCTGATCGGTCCCGAGGTGGCTGGTACGCGGCCCTGCAATGGAAGGAACAGTAAGAGTGATCTTCAAGGGCCACGGCGCCGCAAAAGAAAAAACCGGGCGATCCCACATCCCCAACCGGCCAGCGGCACGTCTTTTCGGTAAGCTGCGCAAACGTCTTGCGTTGCTCAAGCGGAATTGCAGCATCAAAATCGGCCGTAGATGACACCGCCTCAGTTTCGATAACCTCAACCGCGCGCATCATGTTCGGGCCGGCGATCCGCATTCGCGTTGATCTGCTGCGCTCGCGTTTCTCAAGTTTAGGCTGGGTAGTTCCCTCGCGAGGGCGTTGCTTGTGCGGCGATTCCCAGCCGTTGCGATGCATTAGGCCGATGATAGCGTTGCGCGAGACATGGAATATAGGTCCTATCGCGCTGGGGCGGTCGCCTCTTTCCAGCATAGCCTTCACGGTAGCCTTGTCGTCTTCGGTCCAGGTCATCATCCTCTCCTACTGATTATCACGATGAAGCCAGCCTATTGTGGCTGGTCCGGTATGGTGTCTGTCCCAAATCAGCCAGCAAAAATCCTGCTTACCGCCGCCCGGCTTCTCGCCTGCGGTTATCGTATGACCAGGCGGCATGGACGGGCGCGGGGTTAGTAATAGGATTTTTGATAGCGGCGTTTGTCGTAACCAGCGGGCAGCCGGCAAAGTACGAACAAGCCAGATCATTGCAACTTTGCCGCGCGCTACTCGTAAAGCCTGTTCTGCAAAATTACGGAACTCATCAAATGGCGGATTACAAACGATGTCGGCTTCCGCAAAGTTCTTGCGTAAAAGAAAATCCTCGACTTGTGTCCCATGGTAACCGCGATCAACTATATCGTTACCCCATGACTTGTAGCCGGCATTAGTGGCCGATTTTAAGATATGCCCGAAGCCGCAGCATGGATCAAAAACTACGTCTCCAAAGGTTTCAACGGCGAACAAACGTCGCGAACACCACTCTGGCTCGACGTAATGTTCATGCTGTTCGCGCTCCCAAATATGGGATTTTTCAGGCCGTTTGATTTTGAGCATCACTCCCCCTACCCTATTCCACCGATTTCAGAATAAGCCTTGCGCCTTCCGGGGCGTTGGTGTCGTCGCCCAATTTTATGAGCAACTGGCGCATGTATTTGATCGAGTCGTCGCGGATTAGGCCAAGGCGTTTGGCAAGGTCAACCGTCGACTTTGCGGCGTTGTCCAAATCAGCGTTCGCGCGCATCATGCCCTCATTCAAAATCAGCGTAGCGTGAAATCGACAGGGGATTACCTTCCCGCGCCAGCCGGATTGCGTGAGTAGCAATGCGTCGGCTTCATTCTGCCATTTCGTGTAGGCTGCCGAGCGATGAACGCGCCCGCGATTGGATCGCCAAATGGCGTTGACGGAAATTGGGAATGGCAGGTTCAGCACGATTTCGGTCATCCGGCCGTCATGATGTTGCCGATGTCGCGCTTGACGGCCGCGTCTGCCAAAGGAGTTCCGACCAGCATACCCAAGCTCGACATATATAGATCGACCATAGCATCGTGCTCCGCCTGCTTTTCCTTATCGGCCTTTCTGCGCCTGATTATCTCGCGTAGGGCCGGGACTGAATACCCATTTGACTTTGCCTCTGCGTAAATGTCGCGAATGTCAGAGGCGATGGTGTCCTTCTCCTCAGAAAGTTTTTCGATCCGCCCCACTATGGATTTGAGTTGATCTTTAGCAACAGCGTTTGAGTTATCTCCTATTTTAGACATGACGCCATATCCTTCCTAGTTTGATGAGAGAAATAGTGCTTATCGAAACGCCGTAATCTTCAGCGATGTTCTTGTATATTTCGCCACTTAAGGCGCGCTTTCTTATCGAAGGTATCTGTTCTTCTCTCAAAACAGCGAGATGAATGGCAGATCCTTTAAGACGGGTACCATGGTGATCAGCGTCGGCTTGATTATCTAAGTTAGTTGTCCAGCGAAGATTTGAAACGTTATTATTGGAACTGTCCCCGTCATTATGAGCAACTACCGCACCATCAAACGGTTGGGCACCAAGGAAAGCGGCGGCAACCAACTTGTGAACGCGCATATTTGTTATCTTGCCGTCTTGGGAAAGAGAAACATGTAAATATTTACGAGAGCAAGCCGGCTTCAAAATATTGACGTGTTTGCCTCTGACGTTGCCCCATGAACTAACCTCGTAATCAGAATAGCCTTCAATTCTACGCCAAATCTCATAGGAATCAAAAAAGTTAAGAAGGTCGCGCACAGTCAAACGTTGCACCTCAGCGGAGGGAGGCTTGCTTTGTTTTAGTGCCGGTCCGCGATTCATGCCTGATGCTCGTTCGACCAAATCAAGTACATTGCCACATCCCCTACCGATCAATTCTCACGTCTTGCTCAATCTCATTGTCGCCGCGCGGGAAGTTTTCTTTCAAGTCCTCAACCGCGTCTTCCTCTGTGCGGCCCCACCCCATATCCATGTGTTCGTCTTCCTCGCCGGCATAGTGAGCCGACCAGTCGAAAGAACGGATCGGTATCGGGGGGAAGACGTGCGTGGTGATGATCTTGGGGGCCGTTCTCATTTTGCCACCCATTTCTCTGCCCATGCCCTACGGCTAGGGGGGAAGTCGTTCCATTGCCCTACCGCTTGACGTTTTATGCCGAGCTTTTTGGCTAGGGCGGCATCCCCACCGGCCTTCTTTATGACCGCCCGTAGGAGCCTGGATCGTCCGTTTAATCTAAATGGCCTAGGCATGAATTTTTCCCTTGACAACCTTGTCAACGGTTCTAAAGTGAGCCATATCGAAAGTCAAGGGGGAACACCATGACCACCGAAACCCTAAACGGCGCGATGATATTCGACACACCGGACGCGATGATTGCAGCCATGTTCGGCGCGCCGCAGAACGACAGGCATGTGCAGCGTTATCGGCAGCACCAGTTCCTTGCCGCGCAAATGGCCGCCTATGATCTAGGCGATGCCTGTGTGCGCAAATTGCTCGCCAGCAAGAGGGTCGCGTCATGAGCGTCACCAAACAAGACATCGACGATCTGCAACACCTATCAAAACTGGCCCCAATGTCGATGCGATCACATACAGTTTTGCGCCGTCTTTCCAGTCTGGAGGAGAGGGGTCTTATAACCTTCGACCCATTCGCTGGAGAAGCCGCGTTGACCGAAGATGGCCGACAGGCCTTATCATGAAACACTTCCCCGACCATCCATTCGTCCGAGAAACGTGGGAATGCCCGATCTGTGGTGCGACTAAGCGCGCCGGGCTGGTCGCATGCGATGATTGCGCCCAGGAAATTTGGGGTGCCGGCACCGACGATCAGCGCGCTGAAGCCGAGGAACGGCTTGATGCGGCGGAAGAACAGCATGCGGCAGACAACGGTCAATTTGGGGTAGGCGCATGACCACTGCAACGCATACGCCGGGACCGTGGCACCTTGACGAAGAATTAGACCCTACGGCAGCGGATGGAACAACAATTTGCGTGATGCTAGGCGGTGCCGAAATAGAACCAGCCAAAGCCAACGCCCGCCTGATCGTCGGTGCGCCGGATATGCTGGCGGCCCTACAAGACGCAGTAAATACTTGCCTGCGCTGCGACGGCAAAGGCAACGCCTACACGATGCCCGACGAGACTGAAATTGGACAGCCGCCCGGCTCGTCGCGAATAGATTGCCCGAACTGTGCATCGTGGCGCGCCGCCATCGCCAAGGCCACTACGCCATGAACCGCTTCCCCGACCATCCATTCGTCCGCGAGGCTATCGAGTGCCCGCTGTGCGGAAGCCCTAAAAAAGTCGGCCACGTTGCATGTTACGAGTGCGGTGTTGCAAACTGGACTGACGGAACCGAAATGGAAAGGCATGATGCGGAATTGCTACTAGACGCAGCGGAAGAACAGCACGCGGCGGACAATGAGCAATTTAGGGTAGGGGCATGACCACAGATACAGTTACGCCGTTCATTCCCGGCGCCCGCGTGGCCGTTGAGCGCGGCACATGGTCAAACATTCCTGATTACATCGAGGGTATTGTTGAGAAGGTTCACAAAAACGGGAATTTTGTTTTGCGTGGATCAAAGCAACAATGGTCGCCGTGGAAAGAAGGCTTTGGGGATATCCGCCGCTGGCGTGCGCGAGCTACCGGGGAAGGTTATCGGAAGCCTCAGCTCGTTCTTTGGGATTCCGAAACAGACAAAGAAATTCAAGAATGGATTGCAAAGGCAAAGCGCGATAAACGCTACCATGCAATACGCGATCAGATTTGTCGCATGTCGTCAGATCAGTTCACCGAAATAATGCTGGATCAAATCGAAAAAGCCTTGCCTAAGAAGGTACCCGAATGATCACACTTCAATCACGGTTCGAAGCCGAGCGCGACAAACGCCTCCAGCAACTCACCGATGCCGGCATTGATCCTGACTTGGCATTCGAGGTAGCGCACGCAGCCGCGATGGATATCGTCGTTAACAAAACCGTCGAGGCATTGTGTGGCGACCGGCCATGTGAGGCTAAGCCATGATTAAAAATCAGACAAAACCAGATAATTCTTCCAAAGGCCTGCGTATCGGCCTAGCAATCTTTTCGGTTGTGGCTGCTTCCATAGGTTTATTCATGGCTGGCAGAATCAGCATAACAGAAACGATTGCCCCAGTGAAAAAAGATATTGTCTTTCGCGGGGAACAAAGTTCCTTAAAGCTATGCGACGGTGACGATTTGGAGCTGTCAATATTCGATGGAAAATTGCGGGTGGACTGTGCCGACCGCCGCAAGACGCCCATACGAATTGTTGGGCCTGCGGTTGTCGGGAATGGATATATAGATTGTGATGGATGGTGCAACTCAGGCGTTAACATTGAGGCCGCTGGCCAGGTTTCCGTAATTGGAATGACTGTTCTAAATTCTGGCGTTGGTGTTTTCTATAAAACAAACCTTGCCGGTGTTAAACAATAGTAAGGGACGGGAGGAGATTAAGACATGGATAGAAATGAAATAATTTTATCCTTACGTGGGGTCAAATCCTATAACCTCATAGCTGCTCAACTTGGTATTAGTAGAAATGCCGTTGCGGGGGTTATGTGGCGCGAAAAATGGTCAAAAGACCTTCGTAAGAAAATTGATAAGCGCCATAATAGAAGTGGGACAGGCAGGCATGGACCAGGGAAATACGCGGATTTAACAATTCGTAACGATCACTGACAATAGATGAGCGAACCAATGACCAGACCCCCTGTTGAACAAGAGCGCGAAGGCTGCGCCCTTTTGGCGGATGAATTAGCCGTCCGGTGGGAAGCGTCCGCAGCGAAGCTACGCAAGCGCACAACACGGTTTTTCTTTTTCGGACCAAGGTACGCACTGCCGGAAGCCGAGCGTGATGCAAAGAACATTGACGCCGCAGCGCACGGCCTGCGGGCAGTCGCTAGGCTAATTCGCGAAGGATACGCGGCTCAAGCTCTAAAAGGAAATCGAGAGGGTGTGGCACTATGACCGCCACCTGCGCCCGCGCTCTATTCGCCGCCGCTATGCTAGTCGGCATATTTGCTGCAACGATTGCCATTCAAACGCGCCATACACCAGAGCCGAAAGCGTGGTGCGATATTCGATCCATGAACTGCTATGAACAATTGGGGAGTGTGAGATGAGCAACGCTGCACATAAACAGGAAATTCAGATCTCGACCGAAACGACGCCGACAGCTCCGGCCACGGAATCAAACGCGCTTATCAGCATGATCGAGCGCGCCGCGCGTGATCCTGCCGTCGACATCGACAAGATGGAACGGCTGGTCTCGATGCAAGAGAGAGCCATGGCCCGCAATTCCGAACAGGCGTTCAATGACGCCATGACGGCAGCGCAGGGGAAAATGGTGCGAATCGCTGCGGATAGCACCAACCCACAGACGAAAAGCAAGTATGCTTCCTACGCCGCGCTCGATAAGGCTATGCGGCCAGTCTACACGAAACACGGATTTGCATTGAGCTTTGGAACCGAGGCGGACGCACCGACTGATTTTGTGCGTATTACGTGCCACGTTTCCAACAGCGGGTATACTCGCAAGTATCAGGTGGACATGCCGGCCGATGGTAAGGGCGCCAAAGGCGGCGACGTGATGACCAAGACGCACGCTGTTGGGTCCGCCATGTCCTATGGGCAGCGTTACTTGCTCAAGATGATTTTTAACGTCGCCATTGGCGTTGACGACGACGGGAATGCTGCTGCCGATACAAGCGAGAAAATAACCGAAAAACAGGCTACCGATATCATCGACCTATTGGAATCAACCGGAGCCGACCGCGCCAAGTTTTTGAAATGGGCAAAGGTCGAGCGCGTCGATGATATTCCCACCGCCTATTATCAGTCATGCGTCGATGCCATCAAAGCTGTGGTGAAAAAGCCATGAGCATTGAAATAATCGATTGCGTGCAAGGCGAGACGGAATGGTTTGCCGCGCGCATGGGCATCCCGACCGCAAGCGAGTTCTCAACCGTCATGGCGAAGGGCGAAGGGAAGACGCGCCGCGCGTATATGCTAAAATTGGCTGGCGAAATTCTTACCGGCGAGCCGATGGAAAGCTACACCAACGCCAACATGGAACGCGGAAAAATCATGGAGGACGAGGCGCGCAATCTTTACTCGTTCATCAAAAATATTGAACCGCAACGCGTCGGGTTCATTCGCAATGGCAATAAGGGATGCAGCCCCGACAGCCTGATAGGTGCCAATCGCGGCCTCGAAATAAAGACAGCTCTCCCACATATACAAATAGACCGGCTAATTAAAGACGAATTGCCGGCAGAACATAAAGCCCAGGTGCAAGGCAGCATGTGGGTTGCCGAGCGCGACAGTTGGGATTTTGTGAGCTACTGGCCCAAGTTGCCGTTGTTTATCAAGCCTGTGGCCCGCGATAACGGGTACATCGCTAACCTATCTGGCGAGGTCGATAGGTTCAACGATGAACTGCAAGCCGTGGTCGATCGCATCCGTACATACGGCAAGCCGCCCGTTAACATTCTAGCGGCGGGATAGTCATGCAAGCGCCTATCATGGTTTTTGATTGGACTGGCGAGGCCATGGTGCCTCTCCCGCGCTTTCAAAAGTTATGCGACCAGCAATTTGTGATTGGCGAAAAGTACCGAATGGAGGCTATCGAAGAAAGGTCCATGGCCTCGCATCGGCAATACTTTGCTGCGATCCATGACGCTTGGCTAAATCTCCCGGAAAACATTTCTGAGCAATACCCAACGGCTGAGAAACTTAGAAAACAGGCGTTGATCGACGCAAACTATTACGACGAAGAAATACTCGACTGCGGCACACAAACAACGGCGATTGCAGTAGCCCCGGCTATTCGCAAGCGTGATGACTTCGCAATGATTTTTGTACGCGGACAGTTCGTCATTATCCGTAGCGCAAAATCTCAGTCCATGCGAGAAATGGGCAAAGACGTATTTCAAAAGAGCAAGCAAGATGTTCTCGACACTATCGCTGCCATGATAGAGGTGGCGCGCGGGACGCTACAAAAAGAGGCCGGGAGATCAGCATGAAACGATACGATGAAATAGGCAGCCTACGCGCCCGCTATCGCCGGCTCATGGCGCAGGGAAAGACCGTCACGGCCAGGATGGTGATTGTGCGGCTGCGCACGTTGATGACGCAGCAGATCAAGGCAGAGGACCGCCAAGACCGAAAGAAAAGCGCGTGAAAAATCCAACTCCTAAGATGGATGCGTTGAAGAAATGAGGGAAGCAAACTACGCGCGTACACATAAGCCGCGCCAGTCGATTGCCGAGATCAAGGAAGCCGTTGCTGCAATTCCGGCCAAACGGCTCGGCAGACCTCCAAAGCCTAAGCCATGAGCCGTGCGCCTATCGGCTCATTGCTCGACAAGACACAAACCAGATCAAAGCGCGAGCAAAGGCATTTTCCAAATCATCTCGCGCTGATTCGACAATGCCCATGTTTGATATGTGGACAGCAAGCCGAGGCCGCGCACCTCAGAATGTCATCGGCGGAATATGGAAAGGTCAACGGAAGACATGATCAATGGGCTTTGCCACTCTGCCCAGGACATCATAGGCTTTATCCAGACGCACAGCACAACGGGTCTGAATATGAGTTTTGGAAGAGACATGGAATAGATGCCTGCAAAGTAGCAAAACAGCTTTGGGATGCGACTGGAGATCTGGAAAAAATGCAGGAAATATGCCTTCATGTCAAAAATAGTTGATAAGCCATGAGTGACGGAGGAAACTAAAATCGAATAGTCGAAGTGGTCTGTTCATCCGATTATGCCGTTTGATTGGGGAATCCCGATCGCCCATAGGGCAGCGGCTTAAAGGACAGAATACGGCGGCGCTGCACCGGGGCGCTGCAAGAGATTAAACCCTTCAGGTTGATTCCAGTGGGGTTAGCCGGTGCTAAACAAGGACTGAGACAATGGCGACGGAACGAGATAGAGTTGCGTGGAAAATTCAAGGGATATTTGCAGAATACCTTGGCGTTGGTGGTGACGGAGAGATCAACGGCCTTGGCACGGCATCATACAAGATTGCAGACATTTTCGCTGCCGAGCAAGCCCGCGCGAGTGATCACAGATCAACACTAGAGCGTGGCGATGAAATCGAGCGCGACTTCTATCGCCTAAAAGCTCAGGAATGGGCTTGTGAACCGGATGACGCCAAGGCTCGTATCGTGACGGCTATAGCCGCCCTCGATGTGAACAGTTTTGATTGAGATGTGATTGTATGTGCGCTAACAAAAAACCACCTGCCTACAATAAAGGGAAGGCCAAGGCATTTGCTTGGCTGCGCGCTCACGTCAATTACCAGGGCGACGATTGTCTGATTTGGCCATTTAGCCTCGTCAACGGCTATGGCGCTCTCGGGGTGGATGGCGATCACTACTACGCGCACGTCTTGATGTGTGAGCTAGTGAATGGTCCTGCACCACCTGACAAACCCATCACTCGGCATACATGCGGCAATGGGCATCTGGCCTGCGTTCATCCTCAGCATGTGAAGTGGGGCACCTACTCCAGAAATCAACTTGACCGCGCCATCCACGGCACGCGGAATGAATTTGGTGGGCGCGGGAATCTAACGCCAGACGAAAGAATGCAGATTGTCGAATTGCGCGGGAAAATGTTGCAGCGAGAGATCGCAAAGATTTTCAACACCACCCGTTCAACCGTCTCCAATATCCAGTGTGGCCGGTGGGGCAACGTCCCCTTAAAAGGCTACGCAAAAGACGGCAATCGGTTTCGCGCACGCATCATAGTGAACAAGAAAACGATCTGGCTTGGCGTTTTTGATACGGCCGCAAAAGCCCATGCGGCATACGTAGCCGAAAGTGCAAAAGTCAGAGCAAAAATCCGCAACAAGAACAGTCTGGACTAGTAAATGACGGAGGATGAAATGACAAAACGCAAAGAACTTGATGGCTATTGGGGCTGGCACATCAATGCCGCTATTGCTGACCTAATCAAGAAGGCCGCTGATGGTCCGGTTCAGACCGAATTTAATGGCGTCACCATTTACGCCGATGCCAATTCCCACGCCGACTTGCTCTATCGCGACTGGAACCGCGCCCTTTTCGGTTACATCAAGGGTCCAGTGGGGCCGCATCCGGCAGACCGGCTTACGCCCGCCGAATTGGCTAGCGATGCCGAGGTCGAAAAGCAGAACGAGAAGCGCCACGAGGAATCCGACCGCCAGTACCGCGAAAAGGCGGTGCGCGAGAAGGCTGAGTACGAAAACGCCATCGCAAGCGCGCCCGTCATGGAGAGGAACGAAGCTGAGTGGAAGAAGGGCGTCGAGGCTCAGAAAGGTGACGGTTACGGTCTGGGCGTCTACGGCTTCGCGGAAGCTTGGGCGCGTTTGATGCAGGCCAAGCTTGCTGAGGGCAAACAGATTGCCGAAAGCGCCGACGAGTGTTGCTCACTCGCAGATAAGGGCTTCGGCATCTCCGGTTTCATGTATGGCGCAGCCGTGAGCGTGCTGTCGCATTGCTGGAAACATGGCGAAGAATTGCGCCGTTGGCACAATCTAAAAACGCAAATCCGCGACGAAGGCGAGCGCGCCAACAAAACTGGCGGCGTTCTCAATCCGGCTCTTTTATCCATCGGCTGAGTAAATCGCTTATCGACTGTCAATGATCTTGGCGAAGGACACAAAATGACTTGGAAGCCGGATATTTGTATATACCATTCACCCTGCGATGACGGGTTCGCCGCCGCATGGGTAATTCGCGGCCATTGGCCGGATGTTGTGCTGGCACCGACGAATTATGGGTTGCCGCTGCCAGACGTGAATTACTCCGGCAACAATATTCTTGTCGTCGATTTTTCGTTCAAACCACAAATCGTCGGAGAATTTTTCAGTCGTTTTGGCGCGCGTTCGCTTGTGATGCTCGATCATCATAAGACTGCCGAAGCTGATCTCGCCTCATTCAAGGTGGCACCCACGGGCGGCATCCTGCGCGCCGACGCAATCGAAGGGATGATGGGCGAGCTGCACGATATTGACCGGCCGCCGGTCGTGGCACATTTTGACATGGATAAGTCAGGCGCCGCGCTCGCCTGGGAGTTCTGCTACGGGCGCGAGATCATGCCCATGCTTTTACAACATGTGCAGGATCGCGATCTATGGCGGTTTGGTCTGATCGATACCCGCGCCGTCTCACTTCTCTTGCGCTCATACCCTTACGATTTCCAGACGTGGACCGATCTGGCGCACCGGCTCGATTCACTTGGTGAAGATCGTCGCGTCATGATCGCGGAGGCACGCGCGATTGAACGCTTTTACGATCAGAAACTCGCCGAAATGCTTCCGACAGCGACGCTCAAAAACATCGGCAAATGGAAAGACGTGCCAACCGCGCACGCGCCCTATGCCTTCGCCAGCGATCTCGCGAACGAATTGCTCAAGAAATATCCCGCTGCGCCTTTTGCTGCGGTCGTGGTCGACTCCTACGGCGGTCGCACCTATTCGCTGCGTTCGGACGATAGCCGCGAAGATGTGAGCGAAGTTGCCAAGACATTCGGCGGTGGCGGTCATCGCAACGCGGCAGGATTTCGCGTGCCAACCTAATACGGAGTCGCGGTATGGCAGAAACGATCACTATCCCAAAGCTGCCGCACGATGGCAGTGTGTGGGACAATTATACGGTTGTCGGGAAACAATGACGGTTCGGATTCTCAAAGGTGATTGCCGCGACGTTCTCAAGGGGCTGCCCGATGAGAGCGTGCATTGCGTTGTCACCAGCGACTTCGGCACAACAATTTGTGATTGCTACATTATGAGCGAGCCGAGCCTGTGGTCGACAGCGAATGGCGGCAAGTCTAGGCCAATACATCATCTTCATGAAATGGCTGACCCCAACGCCCGCCTGATCGCCGCCGCGCCGGATATGCTTGCAGTTCTGCAAATAATCAGTACCAGCCCCGGCTATGAACCTGTCGATGGGACACGTTCCGCCAGCGTCATTCTTCACATCGACGTTCTGCGACAGATGCGCGCCGCCATCGCCAAGGCCACCACGCCATGACCGCTGACAACCAGACAACGACGGGATGGCAGCCTATTGAGACGGCGCCGAAGAAACCGTTAGACGATTGTCGGTATGGTCCGCGCATTTTGTCATTTAACACCCACGGTCATTGTTTTTCTTTTTGGGATGAGGACTTCGATAGATTCTTCGTGGTTGATGAACATGAAAATCATCAACAACCGACCCACTGGATGCCACTACCGAAGCCGCCGAAATGACAATCGCTCACAATCTCACAATGACGGGGAAGTGAAATGACGAAAGATAAACAGGGCCGTCCTTACGCGCGGTTGAATGATCTCAAGGCCGGTGACACCGTTACGATCGATGGTGACTTTACCTGCTTGCCGCCGTGGTCGCAGCATGTGGTGAAGTCGGACGACATTGGCCTCTACGTTGAATGCAAGGAAGGCGAACACCACCTCGCCGGCCAGCAAGACGGTCCATGCGATCATCTCACCGGCGTTTACAATGGTGCTGTTCGTGAAAAGCTGACGGCTTGATCGCATTCCAACAGAGAGCGATTATGCCGAGATTTGAAACCGCAGTAGTGAAGGCACTCGGAACTCTGCCGAAGGGTTATTGGCAACGTATCGACGGCCTGCTTACCGAGTCGGTCGTTATGAAGGTGCCAGATCACGCCTGCTGGTTTCGTAGTCTGCGGCTTTTGTTGCTCGAATGGCGCGGCATAATCCGCAGCCGTCGCACCGAACATTTCTGGCGTTCGCAGCGCGGAATGAAAAGCTACCAACTCACGCGGCGTTGATCTCTGCAATGCGACGGAAGGAACAAGATGGCTGAATTGATGACATTCACGGTCGGGCAAAAGGTGATTGCCGTTGCAGATCGTAAACTGCCCGACGACTCGAAGAACGGGCGCGAATTTACAATCTCAGAAATCAAAGATCATGGTCGAGTGATCCCCGGCGTGAGCCATCGCTATTCTCTCAAAATGACCGACGGCAATTGGTATTCGGGATGGTGGTTTGATCCCAATGCCGAAAGTGTTTGGGATGATGGTGACCAGATGGACGACTATCCCTCTTAGCAGGACATGGACGATATGCGCTACGGAAGTTTTAGAGGACATCGCCGCCTTTCCTTTGACGCGGGAGTTTGAAAGAGACGAACGCGGCGACACCAAACATGGTGCCAGTTCGTATGGTGTTGGCTATTCGGCTTGGCGCAATCAGAAAGTTGCTCAAGAATGGCTCAAAGAAAATCAAGATCGTTCATGACGCGCGTCTATGAAATTCGGCCCTAACACAAGGATGGCCGCGATGAGTGGAGCGAGGCAACAACCGAACCCAGGGCCGATGGTTGCCTCGCTGCCCGCGCTTATGCGCCCTCAAGGATTTTGACGATGGCAAAGACGAAAACAATAAAGCGGAACGGGCAGCAAAAAGCTTCCGACCCACGGACGCAGGAATCACAACGCCGTCACCGCGTTGAGGGCGTTGTACAGGAAATTATGCACGACCTTTCGGCTAATGGCGTTCACGCGGGGGCCGTGCTCAACGAACTTGTTCTGGAATATATCGCCGCATCGTTTCGTTCTGCTATCTCAAAAGCCGAGCGCGGTGCATATATCAAATGAACGCCGGAGAAGCCATGATCGACCTATCAAAACTAGGGGAATTATATACATTACTCCCTTGACAAGGGCTAGGGAATAAGCTACATAGGGAAGGTAAGACCAACCCCTTGGAGAGACAAATGACCCACCAAATCGGACAAAAAGTTAACTGTAACGGCCACAACGGAACAATCACCGAAGTCTGCACTGGCAAGCTTTTGGGCATGGTCGTCGTGCGGCTTGAGCGTGGTTCGGTTTGTGTTGCCGCCAGCGAACTCGATAAAAACTACCACAACCACCACGTAACGGCCCCAAAAGTGACCGGATCGGGCCGGTATGTCGTTAGCCGCCACATGACCCTGCTGGCCGCTCAAAAGGCCGCACACCGCTGCATCGGCGGCTTGGTGGAGCAGATTGAGTCATGAGCAAATCGACCATTTCCACCTTTGAACTGTTCGCGCTGTTCCCCGACGTGGAAACGGCGCGGACCTATCTGGAAGGCAGGCTTTGGCCGAACGGTCCTACATGCCCTGTCTGCGGGCTTGGCGAGCGCATTACAGCGCGTAAGGGCGGCTTCTATAGGTGCAACCAGTGCCGAGAGGATTTTACGGTTCGCACGGGCACCATTTTCGAGCGCAGCCACGTTCCGCTGCACAAGTGGGTTTATGCCATGTATCTGCTGGTCACGGCGCGGAAGGGAATTTCGAGTCTGCAACTGAGCAAGGAAATTGGCATCACGCAAAAGTCGGCTTGGTTCGTGCTGCACCGGCTCCGCGAAGCCTGCGGCGGCGATCTGGAAAAGCTGCAAGGCATTGTTGAGATCGATGAGACTTACGTTGGCGGTCTGGAAAAAAACAAGCATGAAGCCGACAAGCTGAAACTCGGTCGCGGCCCGGTCGGCAAGACTGCCGTGCTCGGCATGAAGGAACGCGGCAAGGGTGGCCGCGTGAAAGGCATCAAGATCGACGCGACCGATGCACAGACAATTCAGGATCAGATTGTGCAGAACGTCGAGATTGGATCGACGCTACACACCGACGAACACCTTGCCTATACCGGCATGGGCGGATTGTTTTTCGACCACGATACCATCAACCACAGCAACGGCGAATATGTCCGCGACGGCGTGACCACGAACAGCATCGAATCCGTTTTCGCGGTTCTCAAGCGAGGGTTAATCGGCGTCTATCATCATGCCAGCCCGAAACACCTTGGCCGCTACGTTGATGAGTTCGCGTTCCGGCTCAATGACGGCAACGTGGCGCGTCACACAATGGAACGGCTCGACAGTTTCGTGCGGGCCGTGGCCGGGAAGAGGCTGACCTATAAAGCCCTCATCGCATAGGAGTAAATCAAACATGCCAAAAACTACACAACCAGCCAACCAAAGATCGGATATTATGTGCGACGCCGACGGCTGCACATGCGTTATTGGGTACGAACGCAACGGTAAGCCACATTGGTTCGATGGTGTTCATCAAGTCGGATATAATTCTTATTGCTCAGCGCGTCATCTGAAATCACAATGGAAATGGAATAAAGGAAACGGTCGTTTCGTTAAGTGGCAGGAGCAGCAAAAATGAAATGGCGGACGCCGTTAGCTGGCGACGAAAGAGAATACCTAAATCGCGGATGGTCGCGCGCAAACCGGCTTTTGCGCCGCGTTTATAAAGAACTAGGCCCAAAGGAACCGCACAGAGGGAAAATCCGACCAGTGCCACCTAAAGAGTTTGCAGCAATAGGCGAACGTGAGGCTATCCGCCGTTGGAATGGTATGATCGATACTGACGTTCGTCTTATGCAACGCATCGCAAAACATTTGGAGGATGCTTTATGAGCATGGCTTATTCGTCATTCGATGGCATCCAAGGCCACATGCTTGAGATCGACCATTGCGGCAACGTCGCTCAGATCACTCTCTCGAATAGATTTGGTGAAACGATCACGGCTGAATTTAGCATGGCTGATACCGAGGAAATTGCCGCTGCGATGGGCCGACTATATCGCACCTTAAAAATAAAGAGTGCTGCACCATGACACCTAAAGCCCTCGACGCCATCGCGGACAAGGTTCTGCGATACCGGCCCAAGCCCAAGTCCGCACCCGCGCGCCGCCGCAAGCGGCGCAAGGCTAAACTGGATAAGTCAAAATGACCGTAGGGAGTCATCTATATAATTCCCAAAACTAGATATTCGAGACGGTGTGATCCATTATAAAATTCGCCAGCAAGATGGGTCGTTTGTTGCTATGACCGTGCGGGACAGCTATTCAATGCGGCTGTTCGTATCGTGGGTACAGATTCATGACTGAGCAACCTGAAACTTCACTTTACAAAAGACAGACGGCCATTCTCACATGGCTAAAGTCTCTCGGCCATCGCGTTGAAGAAACTGATCGCATTAAACGCGGATGCACATCAAAGAAGTATTTTTCTGCGCCACCGTTAGTTTCATCGCGACGGGCATATAAGTGTGAGTTTTGCGACGGCTACCATCTAACCAAACGTTTATAAGCGACGACTGATCGGAGTATTCCCATGCAGAATTTTCAATGGCGAGTGGTCATAATTCTTTTGGCTATCTTTGCCGTTTACACAGCAGAAACACGGGCAGAGGAAACGGCAATCTTGTCCTTCGCCGGCTCAATTCTAGTGGTTCAAGTTTTTCTGCAAATATTTGGCAGATTGCTTGATGGTCCAATCTTGGTGCTCAGTACAGATAAGAGATGACCATGTTTCGCGAGTTCTGGAATTGGTACACAAATTGGCCGGATGTCGAAACTCCGCTTTAGCTTGAAATGACACAAAAAATCGCTGTGTTTATTTTTGCAGCAATAATTATGTTTTTGCTACTGGAATATGTCTATGATCGATAACTTCAACCCAACCCACACCCTAGAAGCAGCGCAAGAGCTTTCCCTCGCGCTGCTGCCGCTTGTGTTCTCCGGGATTGGACTGTTTTTAATGGCGGCATATCTCGGCTAAATCATCGCTGCGCCGCATACCTAATGCGTTTGCCGTGATGACGAGCCTTGGCGTGATAGTTCGCAACAGCGCCATAAAGGTTGGAACCGCAGGCAGCCGCACTGACGCCCACCTGGGCATGCCCCATGTCCCCATGGCACCACTGGCCGCCCTCGAATAGCCCGTGACGCGCCGCAATGGCCGCAAGTTGCTGCCGCCCAGGTAGGTGGCAGTTCTTGTGACCGCTGACACGATCTCGGGCGTCCTGACAAACGTCGAGTGCCTTGCCGCAGGGGTGCATAGAACGTGCCGAACATGGCCCGCGCCGATACCCGCCCATGTAGTAAATCGATGCACCAGCGGATTCGAGATCGTTGATGTAGGCTTGGAATAGGTGGGAATATTGCGGAGATACCCGCGCCGTGGCGCCGGTCTTGTGGCTGCGGACGATGCCGTTGCCGCGTTCATGCGACTCGCGCGTAACCAGTTTCTCGTTCGGGGACGACGTATTGACGTATTCCTGGTCCTTATCGACCTGTAGGGCTGGTTCCCGCACAGACGGTCGCTGGTGCGTTATTTTGGCCTTCCGACTATACCTATACGCCCTAGCGGCTTTTACGTCATGGCTGACGGATTGGCTGTCATGCTGGAAGTGATCTGAGCACCCCCGCTGATCGCAGGTAACGATATTTGGCTGTGTGTGGTAGCGCCTTGCTTCGGCACCAGTGGAGATCAAGATGGCGACCGTAAGAGTCGCCGCGTATCGGATGGTGTTCATAGGCAAGCCCTTCTCTGGTTTGTCATGGACCGCAAACGGGCGCGGTTACGATAGGTCGTTCGATCTCCTTGCTGTGGGTGAAGTCGGCACAATAGCAAAAATCCGCCCCTAGGTCCAGCCTAAAGGACGAATTCCGACACGACTAGCCCCTATTGTGCCGCGCACGCCGCGCGCCCGGCATCGGTGATTTCCCACGTCAATGGAATGCCGTGGTTGGCAATGCGCGCAAGTCCATATTGAGCAAGCTTGCGCAAATGAACAACGCCCATCCCGCCGCGACTAGAGGACGGAAAGACGCCAGAAAGTTTTACTAGATCGCCAGCGGTGATGGGTTGCTCACAATTAGCAAGCGACTTTAGAAGTTTATTTCTTGTTTCTCCATACGCCACGACTGGCGTTCCTTGTTGATCTAAACAGGTTCAAAAAGTTGCCGATCTTTCCCGGCTGTCATCCAGTTCTGAGGGGGTCGTCTGGCTGCCTCCCGGCGCATCCTAAAATTTCAACCGCATCGTCAGCGTCGGTCGGTTTCCGAACTTTGCGGTCAATTCCTGTGGCCTCTGACGTTTAAGTGTCGCGGCGGCTCTTGCATCTGGCCCGCTACACTGTTGACCTGTCCAGACTTGATTGCAGGCAAAGCCCATAAAGCATATCAATCTGTACAAGTCAAGAGGGCGTATGCAGGCGCTTGACAAAAACAGTTTCGGCGGATATGTAAAATAACCATGACACAGGTCGAAATCACCAAAGGCGAGTTTATTGGCTATGCTAGGGTTTCAACTGCCGATCAGGAGTTGCGGCTGCAAACTGATGCGCTCGAAAAGATTGGGTGCCTCAATATCTATTCTGAAAAGATTTCAGCAGCCAAGAAAGAGCGACCGCAGCTTGACCTCGCCATTAAGGATTTACGCCCCGGAGATACGCTGGTGGTATGGCGGCTTGACCGACTGGCGAGAAATATCCGCGACTTTTACGCCCGGCTCGACGCCATCGCGGAAGCCGGCGCTGCTTTCAAGAGCCTAACGGAAAACTTCGACTTCTCTACAGCCAGCGGCAAATTCATTCTCGGCATATTGGCTCAGGTTGCCGAATTTGAGCGCCAGCTTACCTGTGAACGAACTAAAGCCGGGATGGCTGCATTAAGAGAAAGGGGAATAGTTTTGGGCGCAGAACGAAAACTAGATGACAAAATGAGGGCGGCAATCGAAGCTGCCGTGATTGCTGATCCATACATCACAATCAAAACAATCGCCAAACGGTTCAAGATTGCCACATCGACGTTCAATGGCAATTTTAAGAGAGGTAAGCGCGGCATCATCGCTGCGGCTGCCAAGAAGAACAAAAGCTACCATCTTCGTATCAAACATTGAGGGAGCAAATGCTGATTGCCCGAAGGCAGGTGGTTTGTGTCCATATGCAAAGGCAGTTAGGCCCGTTAGACCTCGGTCGTGAACGGGACCAACAATAGGGAGCAACCGTGGACGAAGCTACGCGCAAGATGTTGGCGAGAGAGGGGCGCACGGTCAATGATGGTTGGCCGGATATGTTCTTGCTCTGCGTATCGTGCGGGGATGTTATCGAGCGCGGGGTAAGGTGCGCAGATTGTGCCAAAGAATATCAATCATGCACTAGGAAAAAGAGATTTTACACCTGCCCGCAGGTCGGCCCTAAGATGGTGGCGTGCTCATGCAACTTTTGCGGCGGCTGGCACAAGGCCACGAAACGATAAACAGAACGGAGCACAGCAATGAAAGCATTTTTCGCATTCACGTTTGCACTCATTAGTGCGGGTGGCAGCGTTGGCCCGACCGAGACGGTTACTGGTCATGTTCTGTTTTCCGTGATCGAAGCGAGTACGATTGGATACTTGATCGGCGCGCTAATCGTTGAACTAACGGCATGGCGAAAAGATTCCAAAACTACGAAAGCCTAAAGGGGAGCGCAGCGATGGCTTTAGTATCTGGCCCGTGGTGGAACGGACTTATTTGGGGGAACGCAGCCGGACTCACGGCCATGCTGATCGTAATGTTTTTGACGCGGTAAACGGTAAAGGAGCGCGGCGTGGCACTTGAAAAGGTTGCCCTCTGGTGGTGCTACGGCTTCGGCGCAATGGCTGCGGTCGGCGTCTATGCCGTCATGTTCCTGTGGGTGGCAGATCAGCTTGTCGCCGCGTTTAAGGTCAAGAAAGCAATTCTTGATTGGGCGTGGCACCGAGCAAAGGGCTACACCCTCGTCGATCCGCACAACAAATGAGGAGACTTGGATGGATCGCGTGACTGAGACAATCAAAAAGATTGACGAGCTAATCAAGGAAGTGACCGCTGATGAGCGGTTGGCAAAACCTCGCTACTCGCCCTTGCGGGTTCTAACTATTGTCCGCAAGACCCTCACCCGTTCAACGCCGAAAAAGTTGATCGAACAATAACGGAGCATCGGCACATGTGGCAGGGAATTTTAATGAGTACGTTTGGCGGCTTGCTAGTCGGCATGGGCATCATGCTTCTATCTGGCGGTGTCAAAGCATATCTCTCGGTAATGACCATGCCAGAGAAACCGGCGCTAAGCGCAAGCGGTGGCGGCCAGTGGCGAGTGCCAACCGCAGAAGAAGCGCAGCGGTTAAATATCCCACTCACGCAAAACAACTAGGGAGAGTTTGGCGTGAAAATACTAACCGCTCTAGTAATTCTCCGGCTTGGTGCGTTCACGGTTGGGTGTGCGGCATACTCCGCCGCCTCATATTTTGGATGGGCCTATTCCGGCTGGCTTCTTGTCCCCACGGTAATCGCGGGGATTATGTGCGCCAGCTTGGGCGTGGCTGATACGAAAACAGCATAGGAGCGACCGTGCCCGTCATCATCGATATGACCCCGGAAATGATCGAGGAAGTTTATAACGAATGGACGAAAGAGACGGGGCGTCGGCCAACCGATATGACACCGGAAGAATTTTCCGCCCGCTTTATGGTCAAGGTCAAAGCGTCGGCTAAGGTTGTATCGCAGGACGAGTTTGATGCCGCGAAGTCAGAGAAACATTAAAGGAGCCGAGAATGAAACTGGCAATTGATATAATCGCACAGGCGATCCGCACGGCCCGCGAAGGCATGGGCGCTGGCGCGCTTGCAGAGGAAATTGAATTGATCTTGGGCAACGAGGGCTACAAAATCGTCCGCAAGGACGAGACAGAGCAAATGCTTGAGCGCGTGAAACAGATCAACAAGTAGGAGTCCCGTCGTGCCGTATCCGCTCTATAGCAAGATCAAGATCAACGATGGTGGCGATCCAGACTGCGATATCGACAAAGACGTGGTTCGTCGTCTCGACGCCGACGGCACCGAAACCAAGATTGTGCGGACGGTCTATAGCGGCAGGGCGCGGGCTAAGCTGACGCGGTTCGAGTTCGAGCAGGATTTCGATTGTGGCCCAGAAATTCTTTGCGGCGATCCGTGCGACCGCAAATCGTGGGATGACGTGTTCGTTGGATTTAAGGCCGCTGTCGACAAGCTGGCGGCGTGACCCATAACTGAGGAGCGCATCGAATGTGGCACGGGTGGATTGTTGATCTGATGTTCGGCGCGGCGATGTTTCTAGCGGGCTACAATATGGTCCACACAGTCAAACACTAGGGAGCGAACCGTGCGGCAGATTTTTGTTACGACAGCAGTATGGCTCGTCCTTGGCGTGATTTTATCCGCGACCACGGCCTACGCACCCACTCTGTTCCCTTGGGTGGTTGCGCTGATGCTCGCGTGTCTTGCTAACAATGTTCGCGTACTAACAAACAGATAGGAGCTACCGTGAGCAAATCGGACGCGGTGTTAATCGGATGGACCGCCTTTAGTTGGATCAATGTGATTGGCTGTTCTTTCTTTTTGTTCCTACGGTTTTACTAAACAACAGGGAGTTAATAAAAAAGCCGCTCGCCAAGGAACCCCTAGCAAGCGGCTAATGTCACGCGGTTCGGTTAGCGATGTGGTGGAAGCAAAGACACCCCACCCATACCGACTAAGCAACTTAGCAACGCGAAGATGATGTAAATTACGAAGATTGCTACGACGGCCCACAGAATTATGTTAATTGCCTGCGCAAGAAGCGGGATTCCTACTTGGCTCATAACCCAGGGGACGACGAGGCGGATGATAGCGATGACCGCGCCGACGACCACGCACCAGACCAAGAACTGTTGAAGCCAAGCGAGCGTAAAGCATCCCATTGTAGTCTCCTCGAATTGGTGCCAAGCCGGATCAACTCCGGCCCGGTCTTTACGCATTGCGCCTCACAGGCTTAACGCGAGAATACGGTGCTTTGTTCCATCACCTGCAAACCTGAAACGGTGCAGCCGGGATTTCTTGCACGAAGATTTTGCCATCGCAGTCTGCCCGCGTCGTGGCGCGGTAGACGTAGTGGCCGCATTCTATGCCATTTGGCGTCGGAACTTTTACCTTTATTGCAAGGTTAATCCCGAGTGGTGCCGGGATTGCCGAAACTGTATCGTTATAGACAAGAGATTCCGCACCAGTCTTTGGATCAATAGCTAAAATAAATCTATCCGTCTTTCCTAGACAAATGCGATAAACATCGCGGACCACTTGAACGATTAGCTCGTCGCCAGGCTCAACTGGGTTATTCAGCACGACTGTTCCGACATAACTCTTTGGCTGTAGGTAAGTGTCCGACCAATAATGAAACGAACCGAAGGAGGCCAGCGCCAAGAGGCAAGCCCATATAATTGCTGTCGATAGGTAGCTCATCGTTTTCAATGAAACCATGAGCGCACCGTGTTTCCGGTCGACGCCAGCCACCCAATGAATAGTCCAACACCGATGATGACGGCTGAACCGATCTGAGCCGCAAACACGCTTTTCTCCAATTTGGAAACGCGCTTTTCTAGTTCCCTTATTTTATCCTCATCCTGCTCTTGTTTTAGCAAGGAGATGGCAAGTCTCGTGCTATCCCTAACTTCATCAGATTCGCTCATGAGGAACCGCCTCAGCCGCTATTACCGTGATCCCCGCCGGGGATGTCAGTGGCGCATCCGGGTTGGCTGCATGAACTTTCGCCGCTGTTTCCGCGTCGGCCACGGCATCGGTCCGTACCGTCTCCTTGGCTACGATCCTCGCCGCTGCCGTTTCCTCGCGCATCTCTTGGCGCCCGGCTAGACGCCCCTCGGCACGCGAGGCCAACTCAAGAGCAGCGCGCATCGAGTTTGTTTCGTGACGGACCTTACTCACATCCTCGCGTATTTCGCTCACTTTATGTTCAGATCGCCATACCTTGTAGACGACGAAGGCAGCCGCAATGGCGATGAACCATTGCGGGACTTCGCCGATGTCGATTATAACGCTGCCGACAGGAATTGCAGTCATTGGCCACGCAACTGTCTGATGCGGGTTTCTTGCTGAGCGGTATCTCTATCGAGCTGTTCGATGCGTCTCTTGATGAGATCGTGGGCGGGGCTTTCAGGCTCTTTCTTGATCTGGATTTCCCACGAATCGCGCTCAGATTTCGCCCGCGCAATAGTGTCCTCAGATTTCCAGATCAGCAGCTCGTTTGTCGTTACCTGGACTTCCCAAACCTTTTCATAAACTAGCCCGCGATGTGCCGGGAACATGAACTCGATAACGGGCCATGCCTTTACGGCGCCCCCTAGAGCAACAAGAAGCCCCAGTACCAGGGATGCCGCCTTGATCCACCAATTAACTTGTCTCCACCAATCAAGCATAGCGCCCTCTGTTTAATGCATTACAGAGTCGGCCAGTTCGCGCGCGTTTACAAACTCACCCCGGTTCATCTCAATTGAGATCACGAAGTCACGATCTGGAACGCCGCCACGACGCTTAATGATTGCCATCGCGGCATCAATCTTGACGTCCGAATAACACGGCACCATTTCACCAGTATCGACGCGCTGGCAAAGTGGCGCAGCGTTCGCCGTTGTGGCAAACACCGCAATGATAAGGGATGCGAGAATTTTCATGGACATGCTCAGCTTTGAGTTCCGATGCCTTGCCAAGACCACCACCGCTGATATTCGTCATCAGTCCAACGCCGGCCTAAAATTGTGTTTCCGGCGAAGTGGAACATTTGATCGTCTGTTACATCGTTAGCCAAAATAATAGGCTTGCCTGCACTATCTGGGTCTGCATTTGCCGCAATGGCAAACAACTGTTTGAAGTTGTAAATCAACGCTGGCCCATGCTGCTGAATTGCCTCGGCAATCGGGACGCCCTGAGCGATAGCTTGTTCGATGATCGGCGCGGCAATAGCAACCTTCGCTACGTAGGGCGCTGCAACATCAAGCGCATGGACAATAGCCCCCACATACGGGATCGGTGCCCACGCGGCGATGGCGTCAATGACGGGCAGCGCCTTCTCGCCAGCGACAGCAAGGCGGCCTATTAAGTCCGTGAACGAGATCGCCGCCGCGCCAGCCGCTTTGATGTCGAACTGTGTCATCCGCAGGCCGCCTTGGCCGAAGCGAGTTGCGACTTGACTGACTTATAAGCCTCCCCAGCTGCGACAATCGAGGAGGTGATGTTTACCACCTGATCGCGCTGGCAAAGACTATTGATTGCAGAATTTCCTGCGCTCAGAACGGCCCCCGCCCGTGAGCATTGCCCAGAGATATCGGATGCGGTTTGCGAAATGGTGTGGATGTTATTGCATTGAGCATAAAGCGTTGCGCTGATCGTCCTGATAGTTTCATCCACCGCAGCAACGCCACGGTTGAAATTGTTAAGGCTGTTGACGAGCCTGTCGGTCTGCGCAGTAGAACAGCCGGCCGTCATAAGCGCAAGGATGACGACGGTGATAGGCGAGAACATGTTTCTCATGACACTGGTCCTATTGGAGGAATGGGGGCGACCGCAGCGGGCGCCGGCTGGACTTCCGTCACGGTCTTGCCGGGTTCGACGGTCGTCGTAGTAGACGTTTGTGATGGCGCATTACCAGTCGAAGGCGACCCGGCCATTTTGGCCATCACTTCGTCCTTCTTGGCCGATCCAGCAGACGAGCCAAAAAAGAAGCCGTACACATCCTTGAGGCAGGCCGCGAGAACGCCCAGCAGCGTCATAAACGCCCCCGCCACCTTGTCGTCGAAATGAACGGTACTCAACAAGAGCAGGAATGCTAAAATTGAAACTGCGCCGATGATCGCGATGGCAAGGAAACCCTGCGTGTCCGGCATCCAATACGGGTTTGATTTATCCATCATTGCACCTCTATGAATGAGCTACGGCCAACGCGCCCTTAACGTCGCCAGCAAACATTAGACCTTCGGCCTTGCGGCGTCGAGTGAGGCCAGCCATGGCCTTGCCGCCACCTCTATTCCACTTGGAAAGTTCGGCGGGGATGGCAGACTTGTTCCTGGCGTTCAGTTTTTTCCACAAGGTAGCCGTAGCAGGGCCACCCGTATTGAACGACCACGACACCAGCGCGTCGAACTCGTATTGTTCAAGAGACACCTTGCAAAGCTGTGTTACGTGCTGCTCAAATGTCTGCATATCGCCAGCAAGGGCGGAATCGCATTCCACCTGCGACCATACGGCGCTGACATCAAAGCGCGGCAGATGGTGGTTTGTATGGCCCCACCCAATGGTTAGAACGCCAACACCATCGTCATACGGCTTGAAATAGCCAGAACGGCCGGGAATAGCCTTCATACAGTTTTCGAAGGCTTTAACCAGTTCTAGCCCGGCTGGTCCTATTCTCATTTCTTTTCTTCCTGCTTGCCCTCAGTTAATGGTTCCACGCTCTTGCGCGAAGACGCCCATAAGCGGTTACGCCAGTCCCCGTGAACCCAATTCGACCAACTAAGTAATATGTTGTTGGCGAGCCAACAACAACGCGAACAACTGGAGTTTCTATGCAAGGATTTGGGTTTGTAGTGGCCGGGACTTCAATTTGTGAAGTGGCAAAGCTATCCGCGCTTGGGAGTGCATTGGTGGTAGCGCTGATTGACGAACCATAATAATTCACTGACGTTGTGTTGCTTATGAAGCAGACTACGCCAGAGATGTCTTGATCGCCAGCGGGGATAGACCCGCTGATTATGGTCGTTGCAGCACCATTACTCAGAGATATTGCCGAGGCAGAAAGTAGAGAATACTCAGTATATAGCCCTGTCGGAACTCCGGTGGCGTTTGTCAGCGTAATTGACGAAGGCGTTCCACCAGCGCCGTTTAATGTTACAGGCGCGCCAGGAGAGCCAACATTTATGGCAAGTGCTGTAGCAACGCCTGTACCAAAAGCCGCCGAGCATCCGCTGCCTACCCCACTCAGATCGCTACAGGCGAGTTGTCCGACCGTGAACGCGGCACCGGCCGAAACTTGCTTCACGACCTGCGACGTCCCGCCAGTGGAGGTGAAGTCGGTCGTTCCGTTCGGCCAAATCAACGTCTTGTTTGTGCTAGTCGGTGCCCAACTCATCGTTCCGGTTACACCAGCGCTCTGAAACACAAGTTGATTAGATGTGCCAGATAGATGGGCAATAGGAGTTGTAATATTAGTTGTAAATACCGGCGAGTCTTTAAGGGCGATTGCCCCCGTTCCAGTCGTTCCAGTATTTACCGCACAGTCATTTGAATGAACAGTCTTAAAGGTTCCACTTGCTGTATCACTCAATGCCGCAGTATTAAATCCACAAAGATAGTTTCCCGTAATCGTGTAGTGATCTGTCGCATCGGCGATAACCAGATTGATCTTTTGACTGTTTCCATTGTTTGCAGCAACACCACTGGTAACGCCCTCAACTTTTAATCCAGTCACATTTGAGAAAATCATTCCGTCGTAAGTACCGGAAGACCCCGACGAGTTTCCGCTAATTATGCCGCCAATGAATGAGATATTATTACCAGCTATCGCAAGAACACCTCTTTGCGAATTGGCTATGGCCCGATGGCCGACGAACTCGATACCGTCCGCAGTCGCGCCGACTGCTTTGTTGATAGCGATGCCAATCACGTTGCTAGAGGTCCAACATTGATGACAAAATACCCCTTGGACGGCGGCAGTATCGGTTGGCGAAATGTTTATCCCTGTTCCGCTGCCAGTATCAAACGCAGAATTGGAAATGAAAGCCCAACTTACAACATTTGTTCCAGTCGGAGCGATGTTAAGCCCGTTACCAGAATGAATCATGTCAGAGTTGGTGATCCAGACCGCTCCAGTTGCTTGAATATCAAAACCAGCCAGAGCATTTCCTGCTGTATTGTCACCGATGATGCGATCAAAATATTGATCGGTGCCGCCATTCACAATAACGCGGGTTCCTGCGGCAGCAATATCACGAATGTCACCATCACTAACGCGAGCTATCGTAGCTCCAAGGTCAAGTCCATTGAAGCCATTGACCATGTAGAAGTTAGATAATGTGAAAATACCAACTCCCGTCGTCTTGATGTACGCGCCCGCCGTGCGAGTGACAGTGGAATTAAAGCCGAGATTGGTAATTGTGACGTTGCTATTTGTCACCGGCAGAACGTCAGCCGTGGCCGAAGTCGTTTGCAGAATACCTATGAATCTGCTTCCACCGTCAATGCGCGCGCCAGTCGGCGGGGAGTTCAACCCCGTTACGTTGCAGGTTTCTGGAATAAGAAACCATTTTGCGCCAGACGCAAACGCAGTATTGATCGGCGTCGTATCATTAGCTGAACCATTGCAGAGTGCTCCCCAATAGCGAACGTCCGCGATAGCATTCGCTCCACAAGCCCAACCACCTGTAAACCGAGCCCACGCATAACCGATGGTGCTGGAACAGATATTGTCAAACAATGTCGGGACGCTTGTTGGAACATAAGCTGTCCTACCAACATTCATTACCGGAATTTGTCCATTAGTCGCCCCCTCTTGCGATCCGCCGTTGCCACCAGATCCTAAAGGAACTGGGAAGTCGGCAAACAAGGCACCTGTGATCGAGCCAGAGCCAACAAATGTTGCACCATTTCGATAGACGATGCGCCCAGTCATCGCCACGTTGGTGTTTATGCGATATGTTCCGCCAAGCGGAAAAATAATCGGAGAATTTGCCGGTACTTGCGATTGCATCGTCGTAAGTATCGGCGATGCGTCAACCACCCCAGTCTTATCGACGCCGAAATCGAGCACCGAAACAATGTCTGATAGTTTCGAGCTGACAGTGCGCGTTACTGCTCCTTGATAGGGTGCAATATATTGCGACTGAGCATGCGCAATGACGATGCCTGTGATAAGAAAGCAGAGAGCGAGCAGATAGCGTTTCATCATCGTATTTCCCAGTTATTCGGTGTGACGGTTCCGTCCGGATAGAACCAAAGCCCCTGATTTTGGCCGTCCATGAGATACGGCCCGTTGACGAGCTCGATGGTCTCAAAGCCGGCCGGCGTTGGCGTGAGCGGGTACAGCGCGCCGTTCGACATGTAGTTCTTGATGAAAATCGGCGAACCTCCGTATGCAAGTCGAGCAGCAACCGTCGGGAAGTTTATTACCGTCGCGGCTTCAATCGTCTTCTGCACGTTTATCACATAGTCGGTCGATGCTGAAACGGTAATTGCGCCAGCGGCGGTCACCTTCCTAACAGAATAACCCTGGGTGGATGGGAACCCACCGACGGGATCAGCCGTCCATATCTCGTTTCCCAAAGAGTCCGTGAGCACGACCTTATAATTAGCTAGTGCCAAGAAAATATTTGGGAAAACGCCGGCGCCGTTTGCTTGAACTGGATTTGAATTTGGCGTGGCGAGGGCGGCGTCTGAATATGTATTGAACGGCGTCGACGTTCCTGCAGCATAAAAGTATAGGAACGCGCCAGGAATTGGCACGCCGGAGGCATCGATGACGGTCTGATATGGCAGGACAAACCTCTGCGTGCTCATTAAGTAGCTCCGCTTTTCCGATTGTTCGCAGCCGCGACAGCACCGGCGGCGATTGAGCGGCGGATGGCGCGCGCCAAGGCGGCGTCCTGCGCCGGCGCCATCGCTGCGACTGGCGCCTTGTCCAGCAACCTTCGCGCCAAGACAGGATCGAGCATGGCCTTGGCCACCAACTGGTCGACGTTTGCAATCCCGGCGTCACGCAACGCCTCTATGGCTCTGAACCCAAGAAACCCGGCGATGGCACCGACAGGACCTCCGCCAATGTGCCAACCAGCAAAAGCTCCAGCGCCGCCGATCCTCTCTTGCCACAGCTTGTTCAGAATGGACGATTGCTTGCCGAGCGCGGCCGTGTCCTGTGCCGTATTGCTGCCGCCAGGGAGACGAACCGCGTTCTGCGATCGCTTGGCGATCCTGATGTCCTCTGCGATGGCCTTGAGCGTGTCCATCTCGGCCGGTGCGAAAACCTGGCGCAGCGCGGGCTCGTTGTTTCTCACGAATGTCTGGAATGCGTCGGCCTTGATACCGCCCTGTCCAGACGTGGCAACTTCCGTATTCGAAATGAACTTTTTCGCCATATAATCAACCACGGCTTGCCTCAGCCCTACGACAGCATCGGGGTCTTTCCTAACGGCATCCACCAATCCTTTCATCAGCGTTGCGCTTTGAATGGTTGGGCCGTGCATCGAACTCTGTGCTGAAAATGCTCGCCCAATAATATCGCTGACTTCTTGTGGCGCATTGGCTCCAAGAAGATCGCCAACTTTGCCTGCCTGCGCGGCCTTCATCGCGTTGGTGCGCGCCAGCGTGGCCTCGGCCACCGCCTGCCCAGCATTTCGCGCGTTCATGAACTGGTCCTGAACCTCTTGGGGCAGCGCCTGCAGCGCGTCTTGGTACTTGTTCTGCCACATCATGAGTTTGCGCGGATCGAGAATGCCATCTTCGGTCATCGCTGCACGGCGTAGGGAGGCAGCGGCGGCATCGGTTAGCATCGCGGTCGCCCGCTCTGGTCCTACCGCCTTGGAGAGGGCCTGAGCGTCTTGGAATGCCGTCGGCCCGGAATGAAACAGCTTGCCGGGAACGGCAGCATCGGCGACCCGATAAATGTTGGCACCGCCGGCCTGCCGCAGAACTTGCCCGACCGGCCCGTTGCCGAAGGTCGCGGCCCTCTCCTTGGTGGCTGCGGTGGCCGCCGCTAGGCGCTCGGCCGCGGCGGCGTCGAAGGTTGGAGCATTTTCCGGTAGTCCCGCAGCGCCCGGAGCGCCTGCAGGTCGCCCGCCTGGCGGAAGTGCTGCTCCGCCAGGGCCACCAGCCTCAACTGCTCCTCCGCCGGCAGGTCCGCTAGAGCCGCCTGCGCCGCCATTCCCGGCCTGTCGTTGCTGCATGAACTTGTCACGTTCGGCCTCCAAGTTTTGCCGCCACGCCGCAATGCGGGCCGTGACCGAGTCCTCGGCCGCTAGCGCGCCCGACGCGACCTTCGGCGCTTCCGCGACCGACGCGTCGCTGATCGTTTTCGCTAGGTTGTCCTGGATGGCACCGCGAAGCTGGACAAGCCGCGCGTAGGATGGCGTGCGCCCGCTCGACATCAACTCGTCGCGCATTGCCGTTGACACGCGACTGCGCAGCGCAATCAGATCGGCAACCGGCGCCACTTCCGGCAGATCGCGGGCCTGCTTGAAGACCGCGAGCTCCTCGCCCTCCATGGGGCGTTCTGTCTTGCGCATGGCATCGGTTATCTTGTTAGCGGCGCCGGTCGTTGTCTTGACGTTGCCGGTCAGATTTCCGTCCGGGTCGACTGCTTTCCACAACCCGCGCTCGGCGAGTCTGGCTTTGGCCTCTGCCGACGCGACAGCATCACGCATAGTCTGGCCCAATGTCTCTGGCGCAATGTCGCCACCAACCTGCGCCGATACCTGCCGCGCGAGGTTGACCCTTTCCTCGACGTTGGCCGCAGTCTGCGCGTCGATGTCGCGTAGCTGGCCGCGAAAGAAATCGGCTACCGCTGTAGGGTTGCCGCCTTCTTGGACGCCACGCAGCGCGGAAATCCTAGCCACGTTCTGCTCAGCCTCGCGGGCGCGGAACAACTCAGGATTCTTTGTCGCGGTCGCGCGCTCGAGCGATCCAAGCCCCATATCGCCAGTGGTCTGGAACGTGGTCGGCTCGGAGCCAAGAATAATTTGCGTTACGTCTTTTCCGCCAGTCCTGGCCGCAAGTTCTTTGACGTCAGCGCGTAGTGTCAGCATATCCTTGACACTCGCGACATCAGTCGCGTTCTCGGCGAGGACGCGTCCAGCCGTCTGTTCGGCCACATCGTTTGAAACGCCAGCGCGCGCCATCGTCGCCGCCGTCTTGATCTTCCCAGGGATTGTCTAGGCAGCGGTTGACCCCATCGATAACGGGATGCCGGCGGCCCAGGAGGCGACCAGGGCCCCCGGTGCCTTCATCCAGTCCGGTACGTGCTCGGAAGCCTCCCCGCCAGCGATCCCAGCGACCATGCCAGTAGCGGCGCGTCCACCGGCCGCAAGCAATCCAGCCTCGCCGGGGCCGGGGATGAGTGCCGCCGTCGCGCCTTGCCCAGCGAAGCGGGCTAGCCGCTCAGGAAGCGTCTTAGCCTCAACCGAGTCCGGGTCCATGCCGATGTGGCCGAGCAGTTTGTTGTAGAACTTCTGATCGGCAACCGGGATCTGATGCTCTTTCGGAGCAAAAGTGTTGATGAGATCGGCCACGTTGCGGGCCGGGTTTAATGCCTTGTCGAGCAGATCGAGGCCGCCGGTGACGCCCTCGCCGAATCCGGCCGCGAAGTTCGGCAGGTAGCCGCCGCCCTTTTCGTCGGCCGGCTGCGCGGTCGCAGGATCGAACTGCGACGCGGGTTTTGCTGTTGCTGGGTCGAAGTCGCCGGCCATTATGGTGCCCCGCCTTCAGCAGCCACCGGCTCCCATCGGTTAGCGCCGAGATACTTGGCCGAATTGCCCTTCGCGTCCCTGTAGATGTGACCCTCGAGGAATCCTTGCGTGCCGAGCCCGGTCTTTTTGCCGATGTCGCCAATGGTGGCCTGCGGGTTCTTGTCGGCGGCGCGCTGCAGGCGCGTGACGTCGTTCGGCGTCCACGGAACGGCCGCCTTGAGGTCCTTGATCAAAGATTCGGCGAACTCTTTCTGCTTCTTTCCAATCAATGGGCTGGTCAGAAGAGATTCGATGGCGTTCTCGGCGTCCTGCCGCATGGTCCCGAGCTTGCGCATCTTCGTCCAGTTCGAATCGCCTTCCTTGAGCGCGAGACCTTCGAATTTCTTCACTAGCGATTCGTTCGTTTGCATACCGCCGGTTTCGAGCGTGGCAAGATGCCGCGACATACCGATCATAGACGTGTTGAAATCCTGGACTTCCTGCGATGTGACAGTGTTCGCGAGCACTTCCTTCGTCGCCGACAGGAGCGACGGACCCTGGCCGCGGCCACCAAACCAGCCAGTGCTGGCTCCGATCGGGAGCTGGACTAGGTTGCTGATTTCGGACGTCGATCCCTTGGCACTGTTCAATATCCGCATAACCTGCCCGGCAAAACGACCGCCGCCGCCAGCGCCCATCGATTCCGGAATGATGATCATATTGTTCGCGTCGATCGGCGTGCGTTTCTCGTCCGCCGTTACCCACTGCCCGGACTTCTTGTTCTGCTGCGCGAGCACGCGGTTGGTTCCGCCCTTGCCATCGTCGGTCTCGACGAGCTGCGGCTTGTCATAGTCACCTTTGTGGAATACGCGGCCGAGATCGGTCGTCGCGACCGGATCGTTTCCGACCTGCTTGATGAGGCGTTGCGCGTATGAGCCAGCCGTTTGTCCAGCAAGTTCTGGGTTAGCTTCCATGACTTTTTTCGAAACAATGTCTTCCATCGGCGTGTTGGGTGCCGCGTTTAGAATCTTCAGCGCCCCGTCGGCACCAAACCTGTGTGCAAGTGCGAGCGACGTCGTGGTGACTGGCATCTTCGCATTTGCGAGCACGCCAGCGTTTTGGGTTGCGAGCGCCTTTGTCATATCGGACGAGAACTCTGGATCGGCGCGTAGCGCGAGCAGTTGCTTATCGTTCAACGTCTTGGCCAGTTCAGGCCGCGCTTCCTTGACGGTATCGAGCCATGTCTTCTCGATGAATTGGCCGTTTCCCATCGCGGTCGATCGTGGATTCGTCGCGGCTGGATTACCTGTTGTGTTTTCTGCCTTTTGGATACGACCAGCTGCGTCGGCAACGCTCACGCCGCCTCCAGCGGGGGCCAGCGCGCCGCGCTGTTCGGTGTAGAGGATAGGTCGCCCTTCGGCATCGAACGAATCCGGAATATGCTTGTAGATGTTTGGCGTCAGCGGCTTTGCTGTCTGATTGTACGGGTCGACGCTGTATTCGACCCCGCTCACCGTCTTCGTGTCGTTTTTGACCAGCGGGGATGGGATGCCGGAACCCTCGGCCGTCAGCCGGTTTTGAAGATAGGAGCGAACCGGCTGGATATTGGCATAGGCCTGCTGGACTAGCAGCGGGCTAAATGGTGCCTGCGCATACTGCCCAACTGGAACGCCGGCTGCCTGAAGGCGCTGGAGCGCGGCCTGCCATGACGGTTGATCACGAACGCTCGTCAGGGCGTTGCTGATCAGGTTCAGTTTTGTGAGGCTCCCAGCCATTCGTTCCGGCGGGATGTTCTGAAACCGCCGGTCTAAGTCATCCGCACCCAGGCCGCCAGCAACAGACCCACCGCCCCCGGCCGGCGCGGCACCAGTCGCTGCAGTGGGGCCGGTGCCAGGCGCAGCTCCGGCATAGGATTCGAACAGTCGCTGTTGCAGAAGAGGGGTATAGCGCCCGACGTACTGCGCCGCTTCTGGGGCGCCGCGCTTCGCCGCTGCCCGCATCGCGTTGTCCCACGATTCCGGGTCTTGCGCATGCGCGGCAGCGTCGCGGATAAGCTGGCTGCGGAATTGGATGTCCTCGCCAGCGTTCACACGGTTAAGGCGCTGTAGCTGCGTTTGGCCGGTCTGGATCGTCTGTGCCTCACGCAACGGCGTGCCGGGGTCGAATTTACTGAAATCCGGCGTTTGAGTGAGAAGCGCGATGGATTGATCGGCCACGGCGTTTATCCCTGTCCAGTAGATGGCGGAACTGCTGGCGCAGGCGGCGTGCCAGACTGAGACTTGCTTGCCATGGCAGCGGAGAACGCCTGATCAGGAGCGACCATCGTTTGCGGATCGCGGAAGGCCCGATCACTTCTCAAACCAAACGCTACGTGACCACCTTGTCCAGCGGATCGCGGTGCACGCCCCCCTAATACAGCTATCTTTGGTTTTCGCATTCTCATGATTTTTCCAATCAAGAATACACACCTAGACCGCTGACGCCTGGAAGCGATGGACTGCCGCTGCCGTTGCCGCCGCCATTGCTAAGCGCGTAGGCAAGCAAACCGCTGTTGAGCCCGGTGTTCAGGCCAGAATAGATACCGGAGTTGATCGCATTATTCGCTCCGACGATGCCGGAAGCAGCGGCTTGGCCGGCCGCAAGCTGGCTTTGCGCCACGCCAGCGCCAGTCTGGACGCCTTGATTACCGCTAACGGCTGCGGCGTTTTCACCGAGCGAAGAAAGACTGTTAAGTTGCGAAACATACGGGTTCCATGCCTGCTGCATCGCGTAGTTCTGACCAAACTGTTGCGAGTTTTTCAGTTGCGCGCCCGAAAGAAGCAGTCCGCGCGAGGCGGCGCTGCGATCAAGTGCGGTCTGTCCTTGGTTGAGTCCGAACTGATAGCCAGGGAATTGCGTTAAAGCGGACGTAGCGGCGGCAGCATTCGGCATGCCATTTCCACCTTGCCCAAGCCCAAAGATGTTCGCGAGTTGTGAAATCGCGCTCTGACCTGTCATATTATACGGCATCAGATCGCTTCGGGTCTGATTATAGATGCCGAGTTGTGTATTGGCCGCAGTATTGGCCGCGCCGAGTTGGGCGTTAGCCGCATCCCGTGCGGCATTTGCGCTGTTCATGCCCGTATAGACGGAAGCACCAACGCCGAGCGCACCGGCCCCGAGGATTGCAGCAGGAAGCGAAATGCTAGGCATGCTGCAGTTCTCCGAGCCACATGGAATAAGTGCGCTGAATCTCTACCGCTCCGCGGCGCCGATAGAACGCGCCAACCTTCGCGCTTCTGCCTTCAAGCCGATGATGCGGAAACACGCACTTGACGCCGATCAACCGTAGTTCGTCGATCGACAAATCAAAAAGCTTGGCCCCGAGGTTCAATCCCTTGAACTCTTCCTTGACGAACCAAGGCCCGTGTTGCGCGATCAAAAGACCGGCGCTTTCAACGTCATTGGCCAAGGTCCACATGCAATACCCGGCCAGTACGCCGTCGACTCTGGCGGTGAATATCAGAAGCGTGCGGGCCTCGTTCATCGCCCGCATCGCCGCGGCGTCAAGCTTGTACGGTCGATTTGGTTCTGAGCGCGCGCAGACTTCGCCGTAGTGCGCAGCCCCCAGCGAGTCGACCTCTGGCCATATCGAGTCCCACCGTTCCGGACCGATGACGATGCCGGCGCGCGCTATCCGCGCCGCGTCGGCTTTGAGCGCGTCAATTTTGGTTTTGTTGTCGACCAGATATTTCAGTCGGTCCCGAACGTCGACCTGTACGTTCACGTTGGCGAGGCTTTCCCACCATTCCCATTCGAACGGCTCCCCGAGGCAGTGTTCGAATAGCTGCTGGCAGGCATTGATGCCTTCAAGATCATCGAAGGTGAACGAACGCACTCCGGGCACCGCCGCCACCTGCTCGAGCATTGCATCTCGCTCGCGCAACTCGTCCATCAGGAGTTTTCCGCCAAGGCCGAATCGCGCGAGGCTGTTGTGAACTTCTTGCACCGGGCGCCGAACGACAGCGATCTTGGCTTCGGGCATCAGCGCGCGGATGGCGCGCCAGCCAACCACCGCCCCTGTCTCCGCGGTGCCCGCGTATTCCCCGCGTAACATGGCAGCAAAATCCGCCACCGATTCGCACTGCGTCGCCAGATCATGCCCGCACTTTCGGCCCCCATACGATAGGAAGGCCGTAATCCATGCGGACCGCGACCGCGGCAATGACAGGACGATGAATGGCGGTCGCCGGCTCATTGCAGCGCGGGCCTCCGTGCGTCGATAACGAGGCTAATCTGCGGGACGGGGCCTAGATTGATGGCCGAATGCAATAGGCGATGATTGATATAGGTCAGGTTGCCCACGCCAGGCGGCAGGCTATCCCCGCCGGAAAACCAGCAGCCGCCGGCGCACGGCGCCGCCAGCAGCCTAAATCGCACATGCTCCTTGCCATAGGCCGTGTCGTCGATGTGCCAGCCGATATGGCCGCCTGAACGAAGCGATTCGAGGTAGACCCTCCCGATCTGCAAGTTCTGCGCGCCGAGAAGTTCGCCGATGCGCGGCTGGACATCTTCGATCAGGCGCTGCGCCGACGGCCATTCCTTCAATAGCGGGTAGTCGATTTGATCGACATCAAAGTACCAGTTGGCGTCTGCGTCGTCGGCGGGACCGCGCAGGATGATGTGCCGCAGGTCCTGAAACGGCGGCTGCGATAGGATCGCTGGCCGGTCATTGTCGGAGAAGTGCTTGCCATACTTCAACGTCATCGTGGCTGAAAACACCGACACATCGACGAAGGCGAACGACGCTATACTGAGTTGCGGTAGATTCATTGGGTTTCCTTTATTTCCTGACGCGCAGATACGAGCCGCAGTGATTGGCAGCGCGGTGCATGTTTCCTGGGTGCTTTATCGGAATACGGACCGGCATCGGTTCCTGCTCTTGATCAGAGCGGACGCGGTGCCTTCGTCCGTGGTTTCGCTTCTATCACAATTACGCCAGCCGTCAAAGGCTGCTGTGGCGGAGATTCATCAATAGACCGGGTAGCCATAGAGATAGAAGTTGCCAAGCGACGCCGCGCCCTCGGCCGTGCCGACATTGAGGTAAATCGTCTCGTAATCCCATACGGCGGTCGTCCCGGGAGTAAGGCTGGCCAAAGCCCCGGGTTTATTAGGGCCTGTCTGGGTGATCGACGAAAGCGCCGTTTGGCCGACGAGCGTCGTGCCGGTTTGAAGGGTTAAAGAATAAATGCCGGCCCGAGCCGTCGCAAATGTCCCGTTTTTGCCAAAGACCATCCCGAGCTGCGGTCGCCAACCGATCGATCCAGGTGGCCGCGTGATATTGATCGCCGTGTCGCCCAGAACATTGAAGTTGATCGATTGCGCGGAACCCAACAAAAACAAACCTGGGATGACGGCTCCACTGCCAAAAACGCCTGTCCATATCTGCTGGAAAAGATTGAGCCCGGCTGGCGTAAAAAAGTGGTTCTCATCGACAATAGGCGTGTGTTTGATCGGGGGGAGAATAGTGCCGGGTGCACCGTTACCGGATGATGTGGCCATAGATCACATTCCGATGCTGATGTCGGCGTGGGCGCTGATGATGACACGAGGAATCGGATCAGTTATAGAAATACAAAAAACGAACTGACGTCCTTGCCCCATCCGAAGCCAGCGCAGGCGCCGTAGATATTCACCTATTCTTCCCATAGAACGCCACGGCTGTAGCGGCTTGAACGTGTTGGCACCATCGGTAGACCAGCTGAGCATGACTTGAGGGTCTGATCCTTGCCCGGTCGTCAATCCGACACCGGTCTGAACATCCAGCTCGAATCGAGAGAAAAAAAGTCGCTTGCGATCCTGATGATACGGGATCGAATAGGCAAGACCGCGCATCGTGTTGCCAAGCTCAGTGTAGGTCGTCCAATCGAGCATACCGACCATGCTGCTTAATGACTCTCCAAAATAAATGTTGTTGAACGCGCTGAACGCCGTGTTCGTGCGCCACTTTCCAATCGACACATTATTCTGGTCCCACGATTCGCGCTCGTGCCATCGGTTTGTCGAGATGTCGAAGACAAGCGTTTTTCTCGACGCGGAAAGCTGGAGAACGACAAATTTATGTCCCTCCAATGTGTAGGTGAAGCAATAGGCCTGCGTTATGTCTGGGTCCTGCGCGATGATGTGCTCCATCGCGTGGTTGCTTATCCTTATCGGGGCAGTCGATTGAAGCCGATAGAATATCTTGTCGCTGCCAAGGAAAAAGATCGCGCCGTCCTGCTTAATGATCGAGTGCGGCGACACGCATCCGTAGCTGATGCCTGAACCAGTATATCGCTGGAATGGAAAGTCTGCGGCGCCGGCGTCGTACCAAAGCTCAAGATGTTTTTGACAGATGATGAAGAGGAGCTGGAGATTTTGGACCGTTCCGGTGACAAAGTCCGGCTGCGTTTCGGCCGACGCAAAGTCGAGGCCGTTATACGTCGTGCCGTCGTAGAGTGCCGAAATGAAAAACTGATTTGTCCCTATTCGGTCGAAGACGAAGTAGCCGTCAAAAAAACTGACGGTGTTAGCTGGGTAGAAGGCGGAGGACGTGATCTGCTGAAACCCAAAGGTCGGCGATTGTGGATTGACATCGAGAATCCATCCAGCGCGAGCCTGCCCGCTGACGACGCAAAGCTGGTATCCGTTGTCGGACATCCCCACGAGATCGGTGCCGCCGATCCCGCTTCCGACCAACAAGTTTGTACCGTCGGAATTGATTTGATAGAGCGAGTTTCCGGCAACCACGTAAGGAATGTCTGTCCCGGTCACAGGGTCAGAACGAACCCATGACCCGCGTATCGGTCCCGTAGTGTTAGTCGTACCCACCAAAACCGAAAATCCGGAGCCCGTGCCGCCCAGGTTTGCTGCGGAAGCGGAAAGAACATCGCCGGCGCGATAGTTAATGCCAGGGAATGACACCACAGCTGCGGTCACCGCGCCGGCAGACACGCTGACGGTGGCGATGGCTCCGCTGCCGGACCCGCCGGTCAGAGGGGCGTTTTTATACACGCTGATCGTCTGATCATAACCCGAGCCGCCGACGAGCGAGCCGAGCGTCGCGATGGCGCCGCCCGACAGAGCGGTGACGGTGGCCTCTACCCGCCAATGACCATTCAAGTTTCCCGTGAGAACGTCGCCAACTGTATAGCCGGTGCCGCGATTTATGATCGTGATGTTGATCCCATTAACGAAAGAGACATAACCTGTAGCGCCGCTTCCAGTCCCGCCTGTTAACGGGACAGTGGCTGATGGCGTATCAATAATGACCGGACCAAGGAACGAACCGAGTGCTCCGATCCCGCTCCCGGTGATGGTGGCCACCGTAATTGAGAACCCTGAACCTGCGCCCCCCAAATTCGCGTTGGAAGCGGAGAGGACGTCGCCGGCGATATAGTTGTTTCCAGCGAAAGTAAGGGCAACGGCCGTCACCGCGCCGCCGACAATGGAAACGGTACCTAATGCGCCGCTTCCCGAACCGCCCGTCAGTGGGATGTTGGCAAAAGTGCCCTGGCCATAGCCAGACCCGCCCGTGATCGCGCCGAGCGAGGAAATGGCGCCGATGATTGATGACATGTCGGAGAACGGCGTCATTCCAGGAGCACCGAACAGCGGCGTCTGCGACTTGGCTCCTTGCGGCTGTTTCTCGGTGAAAAAGTTGACTAGCCTTTGCGCGTCAAGCGGAAGGCTTCGACTTTCAGAAGATTCAACCGCGAAAAGGATTTGAGGCATTTGCCGTCACCTCTGCGCTTCGTCGTAGTCCATCCCAAAAAGAACAGGCTCCGGCTCACGATCGTAGCCTTGGATCAGGTCTCTCTTTTCCGCGGCCATCTGCTGGATCATCGCCCATCGCTGCGGCGGGCAATCGAACTCCGGCGCCATCTCTTTGGCAATGTTCCACATCAGGCCGTTCACCCACTCCTGCGGAAGGTCAGCTGTGTTGGCCGGTGTGGTCAAGTCCATCAGCGGCCGATACCACGTCAACCGCGCGCCAAAGTTGGCGTTCTGCGGGTTTGGCCACGCATAGAACTCCCCAGACACAAGCTGCGGCGTGTAGAAATACTGCGTCGAGATGCCGGGGTCATCCGGCTGCGGCAGGTTCATATATTTCTTGCGCGATAGCACAGACATCGGCGTCAGCCGCGGGCCGCTTTGGCCGCCCTGATAGAATATCTGGCGCGCGCCTGGCACCTTAAGTGGCCGCACGATTTTGGTCGCGTAGGCGAAGGCGTTGGTCTGCGTCGACGCGCTTGCCCCGGCCGGAATGGCGGCCGTCAGGTGTATGCTCGTAGCGCTAGGCGCTCCGTTGACCGTCGTCCAGAACGCAGCTCCGCTGTCGAGCACAACGCCGACGTAGTTGCCGGTGGCCACCCCGACCGTCGTGTCGACCGTGATCGACGTGTCGCCGGCGCTGGCCGGCGCCGTGAGTTGCATCAGCACGTAGGCGTTGGCGTCGCAGCAGTTGTCGGTGTTCGTGCCGCCGAGCAGGTAACGGCGCTGGCCCATCTGAAAGAACAGGATTGCTTCTTCTTCGGTCCAGACGTGGATGCCGAGCGCCATCCATTCCTTGAGCAGCGCATTGCCGGCAAACAGCGCGTCTTGGAACATGCCGGCCGTCGGCGTCTCGTCCTCCGCGATCGCACCAATTTTCCTATACATCGCAGAGATCATCTGCGTGATCGCTGGGTTCCAGGAGCTTGTGCCAGAGACAGTGATCATCGCCTCCTATGGCGGCAGGATCGAAGCAACCGCCGGGCTCGGCTTGTAGAGCGTGATCAAGTTGCCCGAGGCCATTGGATATGGCAGACCAGCCGCCAGCACAAGGTTAGAGCCAGCTGGCGCCCCGTTGATCGTCGTGAAGAACACCGTCCCTTTGTCGTAGTCGGTCATGCAGCCGACATTGGCGCCATCGTAAAACCCGGCGATGGTCTGCACGGGGATGACGGTCTGCCCGACAACCGCATTTGCAGTGGTCTGGACGCTGATGGGGCCAACGTAGACGTTCGCGCCGAGCGGCCGCGGATCAGGTACAGCTTGGATATCGGTGACGCCTTTGACGAGGTCCTGCGGCTGCCGCGGCTCCCAGACCTTTCCGTCCACCCGAAGACCGGTCCATTCCTTCCGAGTGCGGTCTGCGCGCTGCGGAAAACCGGTTCTATCGTCGGTGACGTAATAGCTGCCAGGCTGGTAATGTAATTTGCGGCCCATAGCATCCCTTTAGCTATTTGGCACGCCCTTCGTACCCCGCATGATGACGGTGTAGGCCGAATTGGCGATTTGGCCCAGCGTGGTAAATTTGATCTTGCCGGTGGCACCGGTGAGTATCACCCCCGCCGATGTGACCTGCGCCATGCCGCCATAAGGCTTGAAATCCATCCGCCCAAATCCGCCGAGGACCACCGCGTTCTGCGGTGTCGTCGCGTCCCAGATGATCTCCAACGCCATCCCTTTAACGTCGTACTGGATCTCGGTGATTTTGAGGTGCGACGTCGGGTAGAATGTCTGGCCGCCGACAACAACGCCAAGCGGGCCGGCCGACGAACCATCGACCTTGACGACGGCACTTTCTCCAGTGCCATCGCTCAGGTTTGTGAAAGCGAACGCCCAGTCGCGGGGTCCGTTTTCGAGGATTTGGGTCGTGACTGCATCGGCCATAACGGCTCCTTGCGGCCGTCAGGCCTCTTACGCCGGGTTGACCGCGATGCCGGAGGTGGCCCCGGTCGGGACCGGCTGCGACACGTAGCTGTTCGACAGCGCGTTTGCGTCACCCCACTTCGTGATGCCGATGATCGAGCAGGCCGGATCGAAGTCGAGCAGGCCGTTCGACGTATTGGTCGTCAGCGACGCCAAAACCGTCATCTGCGTCGAGGAAGACTTGACGTTGTTGATGAACTGGCACCGCTTGAACAGCTGGAATCGATCCATGCAGTTCGCGCCGGTGCCGAGAATGCCAAGGACGCCTGCGTTCGACGTATGGAACGGAAACAGACAGTCCTCGAAGACGTTGCGCGGCGTTCCGCCGGCGAACTCGAGCGATGCATTCGCAACTGATCGCGTGACAGTGTCGAGGCCGATGGTGCAGCCAACGAACTTGTTCTCGCCTGATCCGGCGGAACCGATCTTGAGCGAACGGGATCCTGCGTCCGCCGCCGAAGCTGCGTCAGCGATACCGCCGAAGTCCATGCCCCAGTAAGCGTTGCGGGAGCCGTTGTCGGTCCAGCAGATTTGATTGACGCCGCCGGTCGAGAAGCCGTGGAACAGGCTGACGTTCGCGAACATGCAACCAGAGGCGTTCACGGTGGCGAAATTGCCAGAACCGAATGTCGCCTGCGTATAAACGCCAGTCGGCGGCGCGATGCGCGCCCGCTGCGCGATGCCGGACGGCGCGGTAACGCCAATCAGGTGAAGCGCATTCTTGTTCCAGTTCAAGACGCCGGTCGTCGCGGACGAGTCCACTGCCTGCGCGGCGGCCTTCGACAACCGGTTGGTGCCGGTCGACGAGCCATTGCCCAGCAGGACCACGACGTCATTGTTGCCGGCGGTCGCCAGCGAGACGGCACGATAGAGTGATTGGAGAGCCGACCCAGGACTGTTGCCGGCGTTGCCGTCGAGCCCGTTGACCGGATCAACGAACCACCACTGCCCACTGAAAGGAAGCCCTCCGATCCCGCTGAGAACGGGAACTCCGAACGACGTGATGCCGAAGGGGAAATTGGTCAGGCCCATAGCGCGGACTCCTTGTTTGCTGCCCGGGGGATTCGAACACCCCGCTTACCCGACCTGGGACACCGATTGAAGCCACGCGACAAGGCGCTGCGAAAATCAATCCGGTTCCGACGGTGCCGCGCGGTGATCCGCACAAGGAAAATGATGTGATTCGGCAGCCGCTCAGACCTGGACTGATTGCCTAGCGCGCAATGCCTAGCGCGACTGCCTGGAAATGTTTTTAGGCGCGTTTTGGAGAAGTGTCAACGGGAGGACTGTGGCCAATAGGTTGCCCCGATATGGCGGCTGAGCGGGAGCGGGATTTTGGCGATCAGGGCACTGGCGGCCTTCCGGTTAATCCCGATGTGCTGGCGCTTGTCCTCGGCCGACCGTTCGTACTTCGCTCCTTTCAGGTCTGCGGCCACTTCCCGAGCCATCGAAACATTGAAACCGACCTCGCGAAGTTTGATGCCCGGTCGTTTCGTGCCCGTATAGCGGCGCTGCAAAGAGCAATCCTCCCCCGAGCCGAACCAGTCGCCGCCATTTTTAATGCCGTGAGATTCGACGGATGCGCTCTGGAAAGACTTTCCAGACCCGTCGAAGCGAAAACCAGGAACCTTGGCCGTCTTAAGCGTGATCGGCATCAACGCCGGCACGTCGCCCCAAAGATGGAACGAGCCGAAATTCCAACGGCTTCTACCTACCCACGGAATCGCGCCTCGCACGTTCTCGACCACCAGCGGGATATGCCGGTCGGCGGCAAGCGACGCCTCTTTCTGGATACGGAAACATTGGCTGAACAGCCGATTGAGCGCAGCAAGCTTTTCGCCGGTCGTATCCTCTCGGATTGCCTTCGCCTTCGCCTTCGCCAGTTTCCACGGCATCGCCATGTAGCTGTATTCCTGGCACGGCGGCGATGCGACGATCAGCGTGGCATCCTTGAACTGCGAGCCGTGAAGCGTGCAAACGTCCTGAACGACCAAGTGGCCCGGATAGCGATGCTCGCCATAGACGTGCTGCTCAATGTCGAAGCCGATCATGTCGTAGCCTTCGGCCAGCAAGCCTTCGGTCCATCCGCCAAGCCCGCAGAAAAGATCGATGGCTAAGGGTTTCATTTGCTGATCTCCGAAATGGCGTGGTGCTCGAGATAGGCGATCGCGGCGCGGAGAACCGAAGCGTCGTCATGTGCCAAACCGAGAAGATGATTGCAGCGATTGCATAATAGATCGCGGACGATGCCTTCCGCATGGCAATGATCAACAGCCAGTGGCTTCAGTCTGCCCTTCCGGTCACGTGCAGTCTCAACCTCACGGCAGATATAGCACCGCCCATCCTGAGCCTTAAACCTTTCCTCATATTCCTCAAGCGCCATGCCGAAAAATCGCTGTAACTGCCATCGGCGATGATATTCTCGCGACTGAGACTTGAAGCTTCGCCCATCCGCCATCACGGGCGCTTTCCAAATCACATTCTCTTTGGAATAGGGCTTGCCGCCGTCGATGCGTATAAGCTTGTGGCGATCAGTGGGACGCTCGCCAACGTCGGCTAAGAACGCATCAAACCGATCCCACGATTCGGGAGATTGCCCAGGATAGCGTGATCTCACATTAGCCCAAAGCCAGCGAAGCGGATGGCGGTTTTCTCCATAATGCTTTGGGCATAAATTTTTCGCGAATGCTTGCTCGCCGCAGACCGAGCACACCCCGCTATTGACCACATTCGTCCGCCGCAATGAGCCGCTACGGCGCATCCTATTATAACACCGCTGGCAGTAGCCTTTCGCAAAGTCGCCGTCCCTATCACAGTCTGGATTGATGCACTTCATGACTAAAATTCCTCTCTTGCCTATTGCAATATAATCTTTGCGAGATTATCAGCAAAAAGTCAAGAGACAAAAAAGGGGCCATTTCTGGCCCCTTTCGTTGTAATCCATTGATTTTATTGCAGAAATCTAGACGCCCGGAGTTCCAAAATACTGGCGCCAGTCGGTGACCCCTGCCGAAAATCTCATATATTGTGCAGCTTTTGCGTTCTTGGTATCGAATTCATTATCTGTGTCGAACATAGGTTTATCGCGCCACATAAACCTCGCACCATAGGGGCAGTTCGTGCGAATGAACCAGGCGGTCGTCGAGGTGAAGTAGTGGTTCACGACGATGCCCTTCGGGAACATGCCCGTGGCCTTGATCACGTTGATGGCATTGTTCGCCGTGTTGTTCTGCAGCACGGAGAACAGAATGCGATTCGCGTCGAACCACTGCGACGGCGAGATCGCGAGGCATTGTGGCACCAGCGCGATCTTGTTGCCGCGGTAGTCGGTCGCCTGCATGATCTGGATGGTCAGATCCTCGATGGCGAGCTCTGACAAGTCGGCCGAGAAAGTCAGCTTGTTCGACTGGTTGCCGCTGATCGTCGGATGGGAAGCCGAAATCATCGCGGCGCCGTCGCCAATCGGGTAGGACGTATTGAACGCCTGATTGAAGACGTTGGCGCCGATGATCTCCTCGGTCTGGCGGCCGGCGAAGGCGAGCATCGCCGCGCGGCGCTTGGAGACCACCTCGTAGAGGTTGTCGCGAAGCTCTTCGAACGTGACGATATAGCCGCCGGCGTAGGCGATGTGGGTGTAGCGGGTGATCGATCCTTGGACCTCGGTGTCGTAGTTGAGCGCCTCGCCCTGGTCCTTCTCGCGAAGGACACCGAAGCCGGAAATCTCCACGTCCTCTTCGTAGGCCTTGTCCGACGTCTCGACGTCGAACAGTTCGGGATATTCCTGCTGGTGCTCGGCGTACTGCCTGCCCCACCAAGTCTTGATGCCCGGCCAGAGTGCTTTCGGGTGGGCGCCAGTTGTGATGACGCCGCCAATGGTGGCCATCTTAAATCTCCGTTAGGTTCAACGCATTACTAGCGTTGGGCGGGGTGGGGACGACGCCGTGTTTGCACACGATTACGTAGCCTTTGGACGTTTGGCCTCTGAGCAAGGTTTGCCATCTGGCACCGGTGCGCTCACAGAATGCCCGCAGGCCACAAACGATTTCTTCAGAACCGTCTGGAAAGCGGATGAGATAGCTGGCAGCGCGCGGGTTGCGCGCGCCCCTTTGCGTGTGAACGCCGAAGTGATCAGCGCATTCACTGCGGCCCTTTTTCGCCGCAGACATACGAGCGCGGCTTTCTGCCGGAATGATTCGACCTCGTTGCGTCTCGGACGACTTTCGCTTCACCTCTTCCGGCACCGTCAGCCAACCGCAGCCGCCTTCGTTGGCGTTGTAGCCGTTCTCGAACGTTCCGAGATCGCGGATAAACGCCTGTTCGAGGCTTCGCGCCTCGTCTTCGGTGTCCGCCGTCGCGACGATCTCGCGCGTGAACGCATCATGGCCGTATTTGCGTAGCGCGTCGTAAAGGCGGCTGTTTCGGATGCCTTGGCGCGCTCGCGCGACATGCTCGAACCACCTCGTATCAAGCGCACGCGCGGTGATCCCGACATAGGACTTGCCGGAAACACCGCACGTAAGCTTGTAGACGAGGATGGCCATGCTGCGATCTCAGAAGCCGGCGGTGTTCTGGGCGAGGCCAGGCAGGTTGATGAAGACGTTCCAGCGGGCGTAGTTGCCGATGGCGTTGTCGGGGCCGCGGGTGAGCCCGATGACCTTCACCTGATAGGTGGCGTTGCCGGTGGCGACCGTGGAACTGTCGAGCATCCAGCTCGACATGCCGGTCACCGTCGAGCCGCCGGCGCCGGCGATCAGGTTGCCGTTGGCGTAGCCGCCGGTGGTGATGGCGATGGCGCCGCCGTCGGAATCCTCTTGGATGGTGTACATCACGTTGGGGTCGTCGCAGATGAAGGCGTACCCGGCGACCGACGCCGCGTGATAGACGGGCGAGCTTTGCAGCATCGTGACGCCGGAACCGGCCGGTCCGTTGCAAACGCCGAGGAACGAGCCGACGATGATGTGGGTGGCACCGGCCACGGCGATACCGACGTCCGGGACGCCATTCGCGTCTGTGGTGCCGAGCGGGATGAGCGGGTCGCCGATGTAGATCGCGCCCTGCGCGGACGGGATGCGGACGAGCTTGCCCTGCCCCGACCAAGTCGTGCCGTTGAGGTTTTGGGGCTTGAGCCCAAACGGTGCGTTGAGATTCGCCATGGCCATAGGCCTCCAAAGGGTTGCAGACGGGCGCTAGGCGCGCTGATGAGCGCGGCCATCAATCCTGCCTGAACTACCTTGGATGCCTTGGAAAACTTGCCTTAACGCTGCGGCGTCTGGATCGTCAGCGGTCCTGCGGTCCCGGTGCCTTCGGTCGGGTCGTAGAACTTGCCTTTATCCGATGCCTGCGCTTGACCTGGCTTGGATGCGAACGGGTTCTTCTTGATGCCTTCCAGCTTGTCGGACGCTACCTTGTGGCGGGCGTCCATTTCCTCTTGCCAGAAGACTTCGGGGATTTCCATCGCGTAGGCGATGAGCGCCCCACCGTCGCGACCTGATCCAACCGTCCGTTTCAGCGGTTGCCCGGTCTTGAGGTCCTTGACGTGAGCCCACCCCGACGTTGTTGCCTCGTCGATTCGGCCGGCGACATCATTGAACCAGTGGCGATGATAGCCGGGACGCATCGGCATTGCAAGCTTTAGCGATTGGGACCCGAACGGCGACCGCATCCCCTTGATGCGCTCGATGGCCTGCTCGAGCGTTTCGCCTTCCTGCGGCGCGGCGCTTGGCGCGAGCGCGTGGTCGGCGCTGATGCCTTCCGATACTGGAAGTGCGGGCTGCGCGATGGCTGCGTCAGGCTTCGTGCTGACCGAAGATTCCGCCGTCGGCGCTGTAGTCGGTTTCTTTCCCATGGCCTACTTCCTCGGCTTCTGTTGAAGGGTCAGCACGTCGCCGTGCGGGTCGGCATAGAGTGCCATGTATTCCGCCTCGGTGTAGTCCGGCAGCTGGCGCTTCGTGCGGTTGAATGCCTCGCGGGCCTGGGCGCGCTCAGCCTGGTCTGCGATCTGATTGATGCTCGTCATGGGGGCGCCGGGACGCTGTGCAGGCGGGTCGTTTCCCCGCGTCGGCTGCGCGACGGTCGCCGCGCGGCGGCGGGGCGCGGCGGGGCGCGGCTGTGGCGTCACAGGCGGCGCCGCACCGAATCGATCCGGATAGGCGTCGACGAGGCGCTGCTTGGCTTCCGCGTATTGTGCCGCCTCGTCCACGATCTCGCCTTCCTGAATAACATCGATGTGGGCGTCGATCATCTTGCGATTCAGGAACGGATCGGAATTGAACCACGGGTTGGCCGAGATAAAAGCTATCGTTGCTGGCGACGGGACCGGAGGAGTTGTCCTGGCCGGCTCGGCTGCAGGGGCGGCCGCTGCTGGCACGGGCCGCGCGCTTGCCAGCGCCTCGGCCTTTTCGACGAGCTGGTCATAAGCGACCGTGTCGCCGGCCTCTACGGCCTTGCGCTGATCTGCCTTGATCTCGGCCATCGCCCGGTCATAGCCTCTCTGGTCGGCCTTGCGGCCCAGTTCGCGCTGTTCTTTGATGATCTGAAGCTGCTCCTCGGCGGTAGCGCGTAGGCCGCTGATCTCGCCTTCGAGCTTGCCGACACGCTCGGTAAGCCGGCGATTTTGGTCGCGCACGATCGGCAGGATGTTCTCGCCGCGGGCGATGAAGTCGGCGGCCGGCTGCCACTTGCCGGGGGGGCCGCGATATTCGGCCAGCGGCTTCCAGCCCATCTCGCGGGCGCGGGCCTCGGTCGCAGCCTCGACATCAGCGGTGTCATCCGTAGCGGCGTCAGGTACGTATTCAGTATCCGCTGGCGGGAGTTCGTCGTGCTCCGGAACGCTGCTGACGACTGCGGTGCCTGCCATCACTTATCCCCTGTTTTTTGTTCGGGTTCGGCCTCATAGGTCGCACCGATGCTGCCGTAGTCCATGATTCGGTAGGTCTCGCCGTCGCGGCCTTTGACCTGCTTGCCGGCGTACTTCTCGATGTAGACGCGGTCGCCGGGCCCAGGCTTTACGCCGGACCATGGGGTCATGTCTTCATTGAGGAGAAATGCTCCGGCCGAACAGGCGACGAGGACGCCGCTCTCGGCGGCCATGCTCATCTTCTCGACCATGTCTTCTGGGAGGCTGACGCCGCCCTTTGATGTGGGCGAGCATTTGTCCATCAGGACGAGGACCGTCTTGCCGACGACCCGGATTCCGCTGGTATCTTTCCCGGACCATTTCGCCGGGATGTAGTCAGCGTGCAGGCCCTTGATCAGCTTCAATTCCATCGACTGCCTCGTTGTCTTCTTGCCTGTAGAAGTTCTGGATAGCATCAAGCGACAATTCCTGCACCTCGTGCAAATTCAAAAGACGCCCGCGCAGTTCGTCAGCCTGCGGGGCCAAGCGGCCCGCCTCCAGAAGGTCCGCCGCCGAGACTCGGAAGGCCGCCCGCAGGTCCCCCAGGTAAAGCAGGTAGGCCGCCGTTATCGGATGGTGGCGCCATTGCTGGTAGTCCTGCTCCGCCAACTCCAGGAGTAGCTGTTCGTGCGGGGGTCGGCGGCGGTAGGCTTGGGTCAATAGTGGTGCTGACGTTTCTTCGAGCGGCATCTTTCGCTTCCTTCGTGTCTGTTCTGCCTTTTGACTTTTGCTCGACATCGGCGGCGCGGACCATCGTGTTCACCGATTCGATGTGCAGCTCCATGATCCGAAGTTGCGCGGTGATCCATTCCATCTGAGGCCCAGTCGCCTCGCCCGCCGCCTTAGCCATATTCAGATAAGCCTGCGAATTGTCCTTCAGTTCGGCGGCGCGCATCCGGCCAAGCTCGGCATGTTTCTCCTCAAGCAATATCTGCTCAATCATCTGCTGCTTCTGCGGATCAGGCGGCGGCGCGAAGATGTCTTCAATCCGGTCAATGCTGGCTGCGTCGAATAGCCGCACGCGGATTTCCTTCTGATTGATAAGCGGGTCGTGATCAGTATCATAAAAAAAACTGAAGCTGCCGACGAATTAAAACGTGTATAAGTAGGTGGTAGGAGTATCATTAAAAAAAAAAAATTGTGGGGG
>VFSW01000467.1_pt1 | contig 59616 bp, 50 predicted proteins | sample 5358111 | NCBI WGS metagenome assembly VFSW01 (sample SAMN11554181, study PRJNA540505) | mine drainage metagenome | isolation source: sediment from site ElyBrook_90M | place: USA: Ely Copper Mine, Vershire, VT | collected 2017
ATGAGGAGGAGGAGGGTGAATAAAGCCCACCAGCGTTTCACGTCCCGCCCGCCTTCGTTTGAAACGGCGGCGCACCTTGCGCGCCGCCAGGCACTTCGCTCCTCGTGCGACGCCTGAAACGGCGGCGCACCGTGCGCGCCGCCAGGCACGCTTGGTGAGGCGACCACGGTCATTGCCGCTCCCGTGATTACCGTATAGGCTGGATAATCTGTGAAGAGTCTGAGGCACCTCGCGCTCGCGGCAGATCTCGTTGCGTTTGCGGTCGTCATACTGGGAAGCTGGACGCGGATCAACGCGGCCGGAATGACCTGCCCCGATTGGCCGATGTGCCGGGGCGAGCTCTTCCCAAACATGTCCGGCGGCACGCTCTGGGAATGGACCCATCGCCTCCTCGCCTTCTCGCTGGCACCGCTGATCGCAGCCGTCTGCGTCGTCGCTTGGCGATCGCGAGTACGTTCCTCTCCCGCAGCCGTTGCGAGCGGCGTCGTTGCCGCACTCTTCCTCATTCAAGTTGCGCTCGGAGCTGCGACGGTGCGCCTCGACAACACGCCGCTCTCGGTCGTCCTACACTGGGGAACGGCGATGGCCATTATCGCGGCACTGACCGCCGTCGCAATCTTTGCCCATCTGCCCGAACCGGGAGCTGCGCGCGGTACTCCATCCTCAGCGCGCATCGTTCTAGTAATGCTCGGCATCACGGCGGTCGTCGCCTTCATTACGATGTGCATCGGGGCGTACGTCAGCTCCAGTGGAGCGGGCCTCGCCTGCCTCTCGCTCCCGGGATGTGTGGGGAACGTCGTCGTATATACCCCCGGCCAGGTCGTCCAGATGCTGCATCGCGTTGCAGCGGCGGCAACGCTCCTCTGCGCGAGTATCGCGTTTGCGTTGACATGGACGAGAGGGGTCGCCTCGTACGTGCGGCTGGCCGCAGGCGCGGGAATACTGCTCGTTTTCATCCAGGTGATCTTGGGACTGCTCAACGTCGCTCTCCGGCTTCCGACCGATCTTCGCGAAGTGCACGCCGCAAACGCTGCGTTGCTCTTTCTTGCCTTCGTGACCGCAACCGCTTTCGCCGCAATCGATTCTTACGCACCTTCCCTGCCTGCGTACAAGAGGCCGCGTTGACGCCAGCGCTCGCCGTAGCGCGCGATTACTACGCGCTCTCGAAGCCGAAAATCATCGTGCTTCTGCTCATCACGACAGCGGCAGCAATGGTGATGGCGGCGCGCGGCATGCCGCCGCTTGCCGTCGCGCTCTGGACGCTCGTCGCCGGAGCGCTCGCAGCGGGCTCCGCCGGCGCGCTGAACTGCGTCTACGATGCCGACATCGACGACCTGATGACGCGCACGAGCCGCCGTCCGATCCCCATGGGGCGTATCTCGCCGCGTGCCGGGACCATCTTCGCGCTCGTCTGCGGCATCGTATCGTTCGTGATCTTCTATTGGCTCGTCAACCCGTTGGCTGCGTGGCTCTCTCTCGCGGGTAACTTCTACTACGTCGTCGTCTACACCATGTGGCTCAAGCGGCTCACGCCCCTCAATATCGTGATCGGCGGCGCGGCGGGTGCCGTTCCGCCGCTCGTCGGGTGGGCCGCCGTCACGCACGCCGTCGGTGGACCGGCGCTGGGACTCTTTGCGCTCATCTTCCTGTGGACGCCGCCGCATTTTTGGTCGCTCGCGTTGATGACGGAGACCGATTATGCGAAAGCACGCATTCCGATGCTGCCCAACGTTAGCGGCGAGGCGCGCACCAAGCGCGAAATCATCTATTACTCTCTGCTGCTCGTCGCCGCATCCCTCTCGCTCTACCCGCTGCACGTTATGGGAGCACTCTACCTCGCCGGCGCCGTAGTTCTCGGGGGGGTCTTCGTGTTGGGGGCGCTGCGCGCGTGGCGGGGATCGACGCAAGCCGCCCGCTCCCTCTTCCGCTTCTCACTCCTCTACCTCGCACTGATGTGCGCGGTTATGGTTATCGACCGCATCATTGCGTGATCGATCGTCGTTCCCGCTTCTCATAACGCTCGGCCTTGGCGTCTTCGCCGGCGCGCTAGATCTCGGCGTTCTCTCGCCGGCGCTGCCTGCGCTCGCGCGCGCCTTCGGCGTCGTGACGGGCGATCTCTCATGGATCTTTACGATCTACCTACTCGTGAACGTCGTAGCCATTGCCGTTGCGGGAGCTCTCGCCGACCGATACGGCCGCCGGCGCATCTACATGCTGTCGATGCTCACCTTCGCCGTCGGAAGCGCGGTCACGATACTCGCTCCGACGTACGAGTATTTTCTGCTGGGCCGCGCGGTCCAAGCACTCGGCGCGGGCGGGCTCTTCCCGGTTGCGACCGCCGCCATCGGCGACGTCGTGCCTCCCTCGCGGCGCGGCGCGGCGCTCGGAGCGGTCGCTGCAACGTGGGGCGTTGCCGCCGTGATCGGTCCGGTTTTCGGCGGCGCCGTCACGCATTTTTTCTCGTGGCAATGGATCTTCGCCGCAAACTTTCCACTGGCAGCGATCGTACTCGTGCTCGCGCGCCGTTACGTTCCGGCGCTCGCGCCGCAATCGCGCGGTCCGCTCGACCTGCTCGGCCTCTTTCTGCTCTCCTTCGGATTGCTCTGCGTCGTCGACGGCATCGTGAGCATGCGCCCGGTCATAGCGGCAATCGGCGTCGTCTTGCTAGGGGGATTTCTCGTGCAAGAGCGCAAGGTCGAGAACCCCATCGTTCCGCTCTCGCTCCTGCGCGCGCCGCAGCTGGCAAAGACGTACGTACTGGAACTGACGATCGGCGTGCTCGAGGGATCGCTGTTCTTTATCCCCACGATCGTGGTCGCCGTCCAGCACGTGAGCACGGCAACGGCCGGACTCGTCGCTGCGCTCGGCGCGGCAACCTTCGTCGTCGTCATTCCCGTTTCGGGGCGCGCTCTCGATCGCATCGGTTCGCGCGACGTGCTGCTTGCGGGCGCGGTGCTCACGGAGATCGGGCTCGCGATCTTTGCGCTCGGCTTCGACTCGATGCCGCTCACGCTGCTCTCGATGGTCGTCGCGGGGGCGGGTTTCGGCGCGCTTCTCGGCGCTCCGACGCGCTATCTCGTTACCAACGAGACCGGCCCCAGCAGGCGCGGCATCGCGGTCTCGCTGCTCAGCCAGTGTCTCATTATCGGGCAGATACTGGGGAGCGCGATGGTGGGCAGTATCATCGGTGCCATCCGCAACGATGTCGAGGCGTACCGGGTTGCCTATCTCGCTTTCTGCGCCGTCGCGCTTGCGGCGCTCGCGATCTCCTCGACGCTGCGCTCGCGAATCGGGGAACGCAGCGCCCCGCTGGAGGAAGCCGCCCCCTAAGAGCGTCGAACTCCGGAGATCATGAACCAATCGCCGCCGCTGCAGGGCGGCAATCTCTTCACCGGCGACCGCGTGCTCGTCGAATCGCTCGCCGCATTCGCACCGGCGATGCCGCGAGAGGAGCTCGAGCTTATCGGCGCGCTCGCCGGCGATCCCGAGACGATTGCGCTCGGCTTCGATGCAAATGCGTATCCGCCCGAGCTGCACACGCACGATGCAAACGGAAATCGCATTGACGAAGTCCGCTTCCACCCGTCGTGGCACCGGCTCCTGGCATACGCAACGTCGTTCGGATTGAGCGCGGCCGCTTGGCACGACATCCAACCGCTCGCACATCTGCGGCGCGCGGCGGCATTTTACGTTTGGTCGCAGGTCGAATCGGGGCACGGGTGTCCCGTATCGATGAGCTACGCGGCGGTCGCGACGTTACGGGTCCAGCCAGACCTGGCAAGCGTTTGGGAGCCGTGCCTATCGCAACGCGGGTACGAGCCGGCACTCCTTCCGGTCGAGCACAAGCGCGCGGCGCTCTGTGGCATGGGCATGACCGAAAAACAAGGCGGGTCGGACGTGCGCGCAAATACGACGCGAGCCGTTGCGGAGTCGGTCGGCGGACCGGGGCGGCCGTATCGGCTCACCGGCCATAAGTGGTTTTGCTCCGCACCGATGAGCGACGGCTTCCTGGTGCTCGCTCAAGCGCCCGGCGGCCTCTCGTGTTTTCTCGTGCCGCGCGTGCTCGCCGACGGGCGGCGCAACACGTTTCTGATTCAACGGCTCAAAGAGAAGCTCGGCAACCGTAGCAACGCGTCGGCCGAAGTGGAGTTCGAGCGAACGCAGGGGCACTTGGTCGGCGAGGAAGGACGCGGGCTCGCAGCGATCGTCGAAATGGTGAACTACACCCGGCTCGATTGCATGCTCGGCTCTGCAGCACTCGTGCGCCAAGCGCTGGCGCAGGCGCTGCACCACGCGAGATACCGGCGAGCGTTCGGCAAGCCGCTGCTCGAACATCCGCTGATGCGCAACGTCTTGGCAGACATCGCGCTCGAGTCCGAGGCGGCGACGTGGCTGTGCATGCGTTTGGCTCGTGCCGTCGACGACGGCGACGCGGAGCTGCGGCGCATCGGCACGGCGGTTGGAAAGTACTGGATCTGCAAGCGGACGCCCGTGCTGGTCGGCGAGGCCTTGGAGTGCCTTGGCGGCAACGGGTACGTCGAGAGCTCGATCCTTCCTCGCCTCTATCGCGAAGCGCCGCTGAACTCGATTTGGGAAGGCGCCGGCAACATCAACGCGCTCGATGTCGTGCGGATCCTGCGCAAACAGCCGGCCGCGTTCGAGGCGCTGCACGCGCAGTGGGCGGCGGCGCGCGACGAGCCGCGCGTCGCCGCCGCGGTGCGCGCCTTCGAAGCCTCGCTTCGAGACGAAGATGCGCGCGAGTCGCAGGCGCGCACGATCGCCGAGCGGGCGGCGCTGATCTGGCAGGCATCGCTCCTGCTCGCGCACGCGCCGCACGACGTCGCCGACGCATTCGTACGCTCGCGCTTGTGCAGTGAAGGGGGACGCGCCCTCGGAACGCTACCGCCGGAATGCCGTCTCGGCGCGATCTTGGACCGCGCCGCGCCGCAGCCCGCAGAAGTCGTCGCATAGCGATGACGATCCTAGGGAGCCTCGACCCTCGCGCGCGATTGCTCGTGCATCGTCCGTGGACGCCGCGCGAGCGGCGCATCGTTTGGTGCGGGCTCACGGGCCGCCTCGCGATCGCCGTGGAGCCGTTGCTCGGCTTCGTCTTCTTTGCGCTCTTCACGTGGGGAATCGTCTGGCGCGCGCATCACGTACGCAGCGATGCGTCGCTCATCGTCGTCGCGCCGGTCTTCGCGCTCGGCGCCTTCGCCTTTCTCGGGTATCTCGTCGCGGTGCTCGTGGCGCCGGTCGTCGCGTACGCGCAGACGCACAAGCCCATCTACATCGTCGACGGATACGTTCGCTACCGCCCTCCCGATGAGGATTCCGCTCCAGGGGAATGCGGCTACGTCGCCGCGCTCTTCGAAGACCAGAGCGTGGCCTGCGAATGGCGCGCGCTCGGCAAGAAATCCTATCCTGCGCGCACGTTGGCGGCGATGGTCGAGTTTTCGACATTCGCCGGAATCCATACGATCGACGGGCGGGCGACGGGCTTGCTGCCGGACGGCGATCTGCCGCTGCTCGCCATCGGCATCGCGCCACGCCGCTGACGATCATCCTTCGGCTGCACAGCCTGCGCTCAGGACTACTTTAGGGGTTCGCGCAGCGTCGTAACCGACGGCCACATGTGGCCGTAGCCCGAGAGTAAGATGACTCCCGCGGCGATCGAGAAGATCATGATAAGCCCGACCCCGACTGCAATGATGAGACTACGCGGCACGCCCTTACTCCGCGGCACGCGTCCGAAATCCGGGTGGAACTCGTATTCGTCTGCGATGAGTGCGAACTCGTCGTGGATGTTCTCGTCGCTCATCTCAGCCTCACGCCTTTCCGATCACGCCGAGGCCGGTGAGCGCCGCCAGGACGCCGCCGAGAGCCAACAGCCCGAGCATCAGCTTGAAGACCTGATTGTCCAAGCCGGGCGTCTTCCAATCGTTACGCAACGCGATCGAGGCTACGGCGAACACGACGATCCCGCCGGCGACGGCCAGGACATGCTCTATCTGAACGAGATGCATTCGCCGGCTCCTATATCAGGTAGAAGATCGAAAAGAGTACGACCCAAATCACGTCGACGAAATGCCAGTACAGCGTTCCGGCGGTGAGGCCGAAGTACTTGTTCTTGTCGTAGACGCCGTGAACGGACTGCAGCAGCAACACGATGAGATAGCAGATGCCGCAGAAGACGTGGAACCCGTGCATTCCCGTCAACGTGAAGAACGACGCACCGAAGATCCCGCTTCCGGCCCACGAGACGTGATCCTGGACGTACAGCGTCGTGTACTCGATGCCTTGGCCGCACAAGAACAGGATGCCGAGCAGGATCGTCCACAGCATCAACGACGAGTAGCGCAGGAAGTTGCCACGCTTGAAGTTCTCGAGCGCGTAGTGCATCGTCGCACCCGAACCGAACAGAATGGCGGAGTTCACCGCGGCGAGCGAAATCGACGGCCGCGTGATCCCCGGGGGCGGCCATCCTTGACCGCTGTTGCGCAAGTACAGATAGGCGAAGATGAACGACGAGAACAGGACGACGTCGCTGACGAGAAAGAGGAGAAATCCCTGCAGACGCAGCTCCCGCGTTTCCGCGTAGAGCTGGTCGACCTCGCCGCCGCCCGGAATCGAAACGACAGCCATCTGCTAGCTGTCCCTCCAGCGCGTTGCTGCTGGCGCACGACGTTGCGCGGCCATCAATGTGCTCCTACTGTGACCGGCTCGTCCGTCAGCTCGTCCTCGAGATGCGTGTACGGCAACGGCTCCGTGAAATCGTAGGGCAGGCCGAAGACGCTTGGGATATGTTTGAAGTTGTAGTACGGCGGCGGTGACGGGATCTGCCACTCGAGCGTGCGCGCTCCCCACGGGTTGTGTCCGGCTCTCTTCCCGTTACGTATGCTGTAGAGCATGTTGACGAAGAAGATCAGGATCGCCGCGGTCATGACGAACGAGAAGAGCGACTCGAGTTGGTTCACGCCTTGAAACTGCGGGTCGTACGATGCGACGCGGCGCGGCATACCCTCCGCGCCGAGCCAGTGCATCGGCAGGAACGTTCCCAAGAAGCCGATCACGAAGAGCGCGAAGTGCATGCGGCCCCAAAACTCGCTCAAGTAACGGCCGGTCATCTTCGGGAACCAGTAGTACATGCCGGAGAAGATGCCCATGAGGCTTCCTCCAACGAGCACGAAGTGCAGATGCGCCGGGATGAAGTACGTCCCGTGCACGTGCAGATCGAAAGGAATGGCCGCCAAGAAGACGCCACTGATGCCGCCGAAGGTGAAGAGCACGAGGAATCCGAGTGCGAAGAGCATCGAGGTCGTCAGGTGAATTTTCCCGCCCCACATCGTCGCGAGCCACGAGAATATCTTTACGCCGGTCGGCACCGCGATGACGAACGTGAGCACCATGAACGGTAGCTGCATGTACGGCGCGATGCCCGACGTGAACATGTGGTGCGCCCAGACCATGAACCCGGCGAGCGCAATTGCCGCCGACGAGAACGCGATCAACCGGTAGCCGAAGATCGGCTTGCGCGAGAAGACCGAGATCACTTCCGACATAATGCCGAACGCCGGGAGGATCATGATGTAGACGGCAGGGTGCGAGTAGAACCAGAACATGTGCTGCCAGAGAACCGGCGATCCGCCCTTCGTCGGATCGTAGAAGGGAACGCCGAACTGACGCTCCATGAAGAGCGCCGCGAGCGCGGCTGCGAGCGCCGTCGTCGCGATCATCAGCAGCGGTGCGGTGGCGAACTGCCCCCAGCAGAAGAGCGGCATGCGCGTGAAAGTCATTCCAGGCGCGCGCATTTTGAGCATGGTGACGAGGAAGTTGATGCCGGTGAGCGTGGAGCTGACGCCGACGAGAAAGATCGCCGCGCACCACATCGAGGTTCCCGCCCCTCCCTGCAGCGACATCGGCGGATACTCGGTCCAACCCGCGACCGGCGCGCCCATCAAGAACGACGAGAACAGCATCAAGCCGGAGATCGGGAAGATCCAGAAACTGATCATGTTCAGCCAGGGAAACGCGACGTCGCGCGCGCCTAACTGTAGCGGCATCACGAAGTTGCCGAAGCCGCCCGTCAGCATAGGGATGATCACGAGCCACACCATCGCGGAGCCGTGAATCGAGTAGACCTCGTCGTACGTGTTGGCCGTCACGAAGCCGCCGTTTGCGTGCATCAACTGGATGCGGATGATCTCGGCGAGACATCCCGCAAGCACGAAGAAGACGAACGCCGTGATGATGTACTGGATGCCGATGATCTTGTGGTCGAGCGAAAAGATGTACTTTCGCACGAAACCTTGCGGCTCGGGATGAATGTGTTCGGCGATTCCACCGTGTTCTGCGATGACGGACATACCTTAGTGCTCCGGTTTTACTTCAACGTGTTGAGATACGCGACGAGGTTGGCGATGTCTTTGTTCGACAGCCCGTTTTGGGCCTGGTTCGGCATGTGCCCCATGCTGCCCGTGAATCCGTTCTGGAGGATCTTTGCGACGTCGGCCGGCGTCGCCTCATCGCCGTCGACGAGGTCCGGATGCGACTCATCGTGGAGAACGCCCCTCAAACCCGGTCCCACGATGCGCTGTTCGAACGGGCCCAGCGCGTGGCAGGCGCTGCACTTCTGCGAGAAGAGCGCGCGACCGGCCGCCACGTTACCGCCGGCGAGCGCGATCGTACCGGAGGTCACCGTCGGCGGCGCGTTGCTGACGTGCGCGTTGCGCTGCTGCCAGTCATGGTACCACGCCAAGTATGCAGGCATGGGCTGGACGACCATCGTCTGCTTCTCCATCGTCGAGTGCCCCGTTCCGCAGAACTCCGTGCAGATGATCTGGTACCGCCCCACGCGGGTCGGCGTGAATCGGATCGTGTTGATCATGCCCGGAATCATGTCGGCTTTGAGACGCATGTCGGGAACCCAAAACGAGTGGATCACGTCGTCCGACGTCAGATTGAGCGTCACCGGCATGTTGACCGGAAGGTGCATCGCGTCCGTCACTTCGCCGTTGACGTTGGGGTAGCGGAACGTGAAGTACCACTGCCGCCCGATCGATTCGACGACCAAGCCATTCGTCGGCTGAACCTGGAGCACGTACCAAATCTTGATACTCAGGATCGACAACACGATGACGAAGAGCGTCGGCACGACGGTCCATGCGATCTCCAGCTTCGTGTTGTCGTGAACGTGCACGCCGAGCGCGTCGGGCGGATCGCCGCGCCGCCGGCGATAGGCGATCGCGAAATATATCACGTATCCCACGACGAACGTGTAGAGCACCGCGGCGGCCGACGCCATGAAGCGGAAAAGCCAGTCCACTTGGTCGCCCGGATGGCCGCCTTCCGGCGGCAGCCACGGCTGCACCGAGGGCATCAGCCAGAAGTAGAGCGCTCCGGCGATCGAGATGACGGCGAGAATCGCCGTGGTTACCCAGAAGCCGCGCCCCGGCTTATTCGTCTCCACGCCAAAACGGCTTCGCGCAGACTCTCGCCGACCCTTCGCGCGCGGTGCGAAGCGCAGCAACGAACGCGCGCGTGCGTTCGAAGATCGTTTCAGCATCGTGTGCCGTGCCCGCGATCGCAGTTCCGACCACGACGGCGTCGGCGCCCGATTCCAGTGCCGCGCACGCACTCTCGGGATCGGCAATGCCTCCTTCGCAGACCGTGAATGCGTCAAAGGTCGCAAGCTCGCCGACGAGCCGCAGTGCGGGAAGCGCTGCGCCGCGCGTCGTTTCCGTATAGCCGCACAGCGTCGTGGCGAGAACCTCCGCTCCGGCGTCGCGCGCGTCGCGGCCGTCTTCGCCGAGCGCGCAATCCGCCATGGCGAGCGCTCCCGCGCGACGGATCTGGTCCACGATGGCAGCGGTTGTGCTTCCGTCCGGTCGAGGCCGGCGAGTCGCATCGAAGGCCACGATCTCGGCTCCGGCTGTGAGAACCTCCCGGACGTCCGCCAGCGTCGGCGTGATATATGGAAGAAAGCCGTCGTACTCGCGCTTGAGGATGCCGATGACCGGCACGTCGACGCGCGCGCGAACTGCCTGCAGGTGCGCCGCGGACTCGATGCGCACGCCCGCCGCGCCCGCCTCGACGGCCGCGGCTGCCATTGCGGCGACGTTCTCTGGGCGCGCGAGCGGCGACCCTCGGGGAAACTGCACCGATACGATCAGCTTGCCGCGCAAGCGCGCGAGGACGCTTGCCCCGAGCGGAGGCGACTGGCTCACGTCAGCCCCTTACACGGCATGCCGGCTTCACGAAAAGCCAGCAACACGGCACCGAGCACCGGCGGATACGCCGGCTCGACGATCTCGACTCGCGGCGCGACCGTACGCAACCTGTCGTAGAGACCGTCGCGGAACGCACGATCGCGCAGCAGACCGCCGGCGAAGGCCGCGCGCGGGGGCGAACGCCAGTGCCGGCGCCGGTCGAGCGAGCGTGCCGCGAGAGCGGCCAAGTGCGCCTGCGCGCCGGAGACGGTGTCGCGCACGCAGGCATCTCGGACGGCCTCACCCTCGCCTGCGGACGACAGCTCGAGCACGACTTGCGCGAAGGACGCAAGCCGGTCCCGATCGATGGATCCGTGGTAGAAAGCCGCCAGGAGCTCTCGGAGTGACGCGACGCCGAAGTATCGCTTCGCCTCCGACTCGACGAAGCAGCCGGCGTTCTCCGACATCGCCGAGGCAATTGCCGTCCTCGCGATCCAGAACGCGCTTCCCTCGTCTCCGAAAACGTATCCCAACCCTCCGAACAGCTCCGTGCAGCCGTCGTCGTCGACGACGTAGCCGACGGACCCCGTTCCGGCGATGACGACGACTCCCGAGCCCCCGGCGAACGCACCGGCGTGCGCGATGAACGGATCGTGGACGAGCGAGAACGAGGCGGTGGGGAGCGACGGCGAAACGCCATAGACGCGCCCTTCAAAGCCACTCACGCCGGCGACGATCGCCTCGAAACGAGCTTCCGCTGACACCCCTGCCGCATGGCGCGCCGCTTCCACGGCCTTTGCTAGAGCGTCCCGCATCCGTGTCGACTCGGGGCCTGCGCCGATCTCGTCGGCTGGGCCCGCATCTCCGTAGCCGAGCACGCGCCCGCGTTCGTCCGCGACCGCTGCCTGCGTCCCGGTCTGACCTCCGTCGATTCCCGCGACATATTTCACGGGACGAGCGCGCGAGCGAAGGCATCGGCGGCGCACTCGCGTTCGGCGCGCGGCCGCATGCGCGCGACGGCGCCGATCGCCTCGAGATGGTGATAGAGCTCGTGCGCGACGGCTCTAACGAAAAACCGCCGCCGCGCCGAACCGTGCAGGGCGTCCATGCGCCGAGCGTTGACGCGGATCGTCGGACCGCGCCCGTCGTACTCTGCGTTGAGCCCGCGCTCCGCCCACGCTCCGAGATCCAAGATCTCGATGCGTAATCCATAGTGGCGGCGTGCCGCCCGCACGACGGTCACAGAACCACGCCGTCCCGCTCGAGTTGCGCGCGCAGTTCGAGCGTGTCGATCGCACTCGGTGAGACATCGCGCTCGCATGCGCGCGCCGCCGCCGGGCCGGCGGCCTGGCCGAGCGGCATGACGGTCGGCGTAAGCCGCGTCGACGCAAGCGCCTCGTGCGTCGTCGAGATGCAGCGTCCCGCAACCAGCAGGCCTTCACAGCCGACCGGCACGAGACATCGATAGGGAATCCCGTAACTCGTTCCCGGTGCCAGACGCTGCGTCGTCGTGCCACGCCCCGAAGGATTGTGAATGTCGATGGGATACGCACTCCGCGCGATCGCATCGTCGAAGTGACGTGCCTGCAGCACGTCGTCGCGCGTCAGCGTATAGCGCCCGACGATGCGGCGCGATTCGCGTATGCCGATCTGCGTTCCGGTAGCGGCGATGCGTGCGTTCTCGAAGCCTGGAACCCGCGCGCGAAAGAAGGCGGCGAGCTGCATGACCTGCCGGCGCGCTTCGACCTCCGCCCGCGTCAAATCGTCCGGGTCGAGCGGATCGATCTCGAGGACGCGGGTCATGTTGACGGTAACTTCGTCGGGATACGGCGAGACGAAGAACGACACGAGCTCGCGCGGTACGTCGACCAGGCCGTCCTTCTGTGCGCGCGCCCAGAGATCGTGGAGCCCTGCGACCGCCGTCACCGTCGAGGCAGTGCGTTCGTGCGCCTTGAGCGACGTGCGCATTTGATCGGGATGCGTTCGAAGATACGCCGCGGTTTTCGCGAGATCGACGTGGCTCATCCGAAACATCAGCGACGCCGGCTGCACCCGCCCGCGTTCGTCACCCTTTTGCGTCGGCACGCCTGCAGACGCTGCGACGTAGGCATCGGCCGTGGCGTCGATGACGACGCGCGCGCGGTAAACGCGCTTTCCGCCGACCGTATCGAAGACCGCTCCCACGACGGTGTCGCTCTCGACCAACGCGCTCGTGAACCACGCGTGCAGGAGAAGACGCACGCGCGCTTCCGTGGTCATCTCGAAGAGCAGTGCCTTGTGAACTTCGGGATCGAAGGGCGTGATCGTCGGAACGTAATCCGAGCTATCCGGGATGTGTCCGGGCGAGGCGCCGAGCGCGATCAAGCGCGACACGATCTCCTGCGCTATCCCGCCGACGACACGCTCCGAGCCCGAGTGGAAGGTCATCCATGGGCCGACCATCGCCGCGGTTGCCGTGCCGCCGAGGAACCCGTACCGCTCGGCGAGCAGGGTCTTCGCTCCGTGGCGAGCAGCTGCGATTGCCGCCGCACAGCCGGCGTTTCCGCCGCCCACGACGAGCACGTCGACCTCGCGCATTATCACCGCGATTCGCCGGGTTGCTTGGCAGGCCATTCCCGTCGCGGCGCCCGAATGATGCGAAAGCGATGATCACGTTTTCCAGGTCGGCGCAATACTACGACGCGCTCCTCACGGCCGCGGGAAAGGACTACGCGCGCGAGAGCGCCGTGATCTGCGAGCTCGTCGAGCGCTACAAGCGCTCTGCGGGACGCAGGCTCCTCGACGTGGCGTGCGGGACGGGGCGTCATCTGGAGTCTCTACGGGAGCGCTTCGAGTGCGAAGGGCTGGACATCGACCGCGGCATGCTCGCGTTGGCCGCCGAGCGTTCCCCGGACGTATCGTTCCATCTCGCCGACATGATCGGCTTCAATCTCGGCACGCGCTTCGACGTCATCGTCTGCCTCTTCGGATCGATCGCCTACCTGCCCACGATGCAACGCTTCGAACAAGCGATTGCGAACTTCGCGCGTCATCTCACGCCGGGAGGGATCGCCATCGTCGAACCGTGGCTGCGGCCGGACGAGTGGGAGGATGGACACGTCAGCGCGCGCTTTGCCGATCTTCCCGATATGAAGATCGCGCGCATGCACGTCGCGCGTCGCGACGACTTCGTCGCAATCCTCAACTTTCATTACATGGTGGGCCACAGAGACGGAATTCGCAGCTTCGAGGAGACGCACCGTCTCCTCTTGCTGAGCGACGAGCAGTACCGGGCGGCGTTCCTACGCGCGGGCTTCGAGCTGCACCACGGTACGCAGGTACTCGCCGGCCGCGACCTCTTCGTCGGCGTGCGCGTCGACTAATTAAGAGGGAATCCCGCGGCGGGGGCATAGCCAGCGATATGTCGCTTTTCTCGCGGGTAAAGCCCCTCGCCACGATCCTCGCCGAAGGCGCCGACACGAAGCACGGTCTGAAACGCACGTTAGGTCCGTGGGCGCTGACGGCCATGGGCATCGGCGCCATCATCGGCACCGGAATCTTCGTCCTGACCGGCGTTGCCTCGGCGACGCGCGCCGGCCCGTCGCTCACCATCTCGTTCATCGTCGCCGGAATCGTGAGCGCGCTCGCCGCGTTGTGCTACGCCGAAGTCTCTAGCAAGATTCCGATCTCCGGCAGTGCGTACACGTATACGTACGCGACGCTCGGGGAGTTCTTCGCGTGGATCGTCGGATGGGGATTGGTGCTCGAGTACGCACTCGGAGCGTCCACGGTGAGCGTCGGGTGGTCGGGTTACTTCACGAACATCCTCCAAACGCTCTTCCACGTGACGATTCCACAGGTGTGGCAACACAGCCATTGGGACGCGGTGCCAGGCATCGCGAATCTGCCCGCAGCCGGCATCATCCTCCTCATCACCGCATTGCTGGTCAGGGGCACGCGCGAATCGGGAACGGTGAACGCAGTCATCGTCACCATCAAGGTTGCGATCGTGCTGTTCTTCATCGTCATCGGCCTGCAGCACATGAACTTCGCCAACTATCATTTGCCGGCGGGTCCGCACACGGGCTTGGGCGGATACTTCCCGTTCGGCTGGACGGGAACGCTCGGCGGAGCGGCTTTCATGTTCTTCGCCTACATCGGCTTCGATGCGGTCTCGACCACCGCCGAAGAAGCGCGCGACCCGGGCAAGGACTTGCCGTTCGGCATCATCACCAGCTTGGCGATCTGCACGGTCCTCTACATCGCCGTCGCCGCCATTCTCGACGCAATGGTCCCGTTCAACACGCTGAACGTTCCGTTCCCCGTTGCGTTCGCCGTGAACAGCGTCGGCCTGACGTGGGCGGGAATCGTCATCTCGTTCGGAGCGATCGCCGGGCTGACGACCGTGCTGCTGGTCATGATGTACGGACAGACGCGCATTTTCTACGCCATGTCGCGCGACAAACTCATCCCGCCCGTCTTCGTTAGGCTGCACCCGCAATGGCGGACGCCGTGGATCTCGCAGATTCTCTTCGGGATCCTGATTGCCGCCGCGGGCGCTTTCTTCCCGATCGGGATACTCGGATCGCTCACGAACATGGGAACGTTCCTCGCGTTCATCCTCGTCGCAATATCGGTGCCCATTCTGCGCGCGCGTCATCCGGAGTTGACCGGAAAGTTCACGATCCCAGGGGGCCCGCTCCTCATTCCGGTGCTCGCGGCAGCCTCCGCGCTCGTAATGATCTACTTCCTCAAAGAGGGCAATCCGGTCTTGTGGGGATTCTTTCCGCTGGTATGGTTCGCGTTTCTCGTTTGGTTTGCGGTCGGCCTGATCTTCTACTTCTCGTACGGCCGGCACAAGAGCACGGTCGCACTCTCCGAAGCGCAAGGGCTCGCAGTCCGGCAACCGCCCGTAAACTAGTACTAGGCGGCACGCGGCACGGCGAGAATCGCGACGAGGTCATCGGCTTTACGGCCGGTGACCTCTTCACGTGCGAGCGCGATCGCCTGATCGGCACTCGCAAGGCCGCTGAAATCGGCAATGCGCGCGCCGTGCAGGAGGTAGAGCTCCGGAAGCGCGCGGCCGACGTCGCCGAAGCTCGTAGCATCCTCGATTGACGAGCGCAGCTCCGTTTCGAGATCGCTGCAACGGGTGCGCGTGAGGTGCGCGCCGCGCAACGAGAGACGAATGACGCCGCGCTCGTCGAGCACGCGAAGGTCGCGTCCGCTGCCGTACCCGGTCAGCGCGGGCGTGAGCTCGACCCGCGCGAGCGTGTCGGCCCGCGCGCGCAACGACGCGGCCGCCGCCGCGCGCACGTCGTTCTCGCTCACCGCTTCGAGCGCAACCCCCTCGACGAGCGCCGTCGCTCCGGAGGCAGTTGCGCGAACGCGATTGCGCTGCGCGTCGATCTCGACGCTCACCTCCACGCGATCCGGCGCCGCTCCGGCTGCAATGACGCGATCGCTCGCCTCGCGGCGAAGCTGCGCGATCTCTTCAGGCGTAGGCTCCACGATCGTACGTTCCACCGAGTCGCGCACGAGCGCCAACGCCACGCCGATCGGCGACAGGACCTCGGCGTCCTTCGCGATGCGATGCGGCAGCTTCATCTGCTCGGCGACGAACGGCACGAGTGCCGCCGCTCCTCCTCCGCCGCCGACCAGCACGACGATGGCGGGGTCGAGCCCGTAGTCGAGCACGAGCGCTTCGACGCACGCGCGCAGCTTGCGCCCGGCGATCTCCAGCGTTCTGCGCGCGAGCGCGTCCGCGCTACTTCCAAGCTCGCGAGCGAGCAACGCGAAGCCGAGCCGAGCCGCCTCGGCGTCCCCGCGCGCGAACGCGTGCTCGGGAACGTACCCGAGCACGTTGGCGGCGCATGTCGGCGTCAGCGCGATTCGCCCGCCGTCGTTTGCAACGAGCACTACGTAATCGGGTGGGTCGCCCGGCGTCGGCGCGAGCCGCGATACCCGCGCTCCCTCGAGTCGCTGCGGCGATACGAAGCTTGCGTACGCACACTCTGCGATGTGCGCGGAACGAGGTCCGACGTCGGTGATACCGTGCGCGTCGGCGCGCAGCATGCTGCCGCCGGCGACGCCGATCGTGCGCACGTCGAGCGTTCGAAGCATCATGCGCCTGCCACCGATGCGCGCGGCACGCATCTGCGGGCGCCCGGCGCGGATGGCCGAGCAGTCGGCGCTCGTTCCCCCGACCTCGATGAAGATGCCGTCGCTCACCTGCTCGTAGAGCAGCGCTCCCGCCACGCCGGCGGCCGGCCCCGAGAGCAGCGTGTGAATGGGCCGCCGCTCGATCTCGCGCACGTCCATCACCCCGCCGTCGCTGCGCATGACCATCAGCGGCGCGCGAATGTCGGCTTTGCACACGGCCTGCGCCGTCGTGCGCGCCGTCTCCACCATCCGCGGAAGAATCGCCGCGTTGAGCGCCGCCGTACGCGTGCGCGCTCGAAGACCGTACGTCGAGCTGACGTCGTGACCGCTCGTCGCGAAGGTACCCCGCGTTCGCGCGTACTCAGCGGCGCGCTCTTCGGCGTCAGGGCGATCGACGCCGAAGGCCCGCGTCACGGCGATCGCCTCGACGCCTTGCGCGACGAGCGCGTCGACCGCAGCGCGCGCCGAGGCGTCGTCGCCCGCGCGAGCAAAGGCGATCCCCGGCGCGAAACGCACGCCCGGCGTCAGGTCGAACGGTGGAATCTGCATCTGCGAGCGCGCAACCACGTTGAGCCGGTCGAGCAAGCCGACGATGCCGACGCGAGCGACGTCGCCTTCGAGCAGGGCGTTCGTCGCCTGCGTCGTGGAGTGCGCGATGAATGCCACGTCGCCCGACGCGATCTGGGCGCGTTCCAGCAGCCGCTCGATGCCCGCGACGATTCCTGCGGCAACGCCCTCGGCCGCGTGGTGCGTCGTCGGAACCTTGACGCTCGCAACGAGCCCGCGCGTCCCAGCGTCGATCGCTACCACGTCGGTAAAGGTTCCACCGACGTCCACTCCGACGCGAAGTTTTCGCGGCGGTTTACTGGACTGCATCGGCGGAAAACCCGGTAAAAGGCGTCCCGAGCTGCACTTCCAGCGTCGCGCCGTTGCGAACGATCTCGAAGCTGTGCGGTTTGCCGTCGTATGCCCGTAGCTGTGTTTGGTAGGTTCCGTACTCCCACCACGCCTCACCGTCGAGCTTCTCGATCACGTCACCGGTACGCAAGCCGGCAGCATACGCAGGGCCGCCCGCACGCACGTACGCGCGCATGTTGCCGTCGTCGCTCTTGAAGAGGCTGTAGAAATACGTCGCCGGATCGCCCGGCGTGAACGCCACGCCGCGAGCGAAAAGGTTCGTCGAGCGCGCGGAGGCGCGGGCCGCCCACGCGAGGAGCCGTCGTGCGCCTTGCCGCGCCAGGAGACGGGCCTCGGCGTCGCTCGGCTGCGCAACGATCTCGTGATCGTGCCACTCTCCGACGATCCACCCGCCGCAGTCCTCGAGCACCAGGCCGACGTCGAGGTCGGTGCCTTCGATCAGCGCGAACGTGCTCGTCTCGGTGCGAACGTAGGCGGCGTACGGTTTGCGCACGCAGTCACCGGCATTCGGATCGCCCGTGAAGCGAAAGGGGCGTAATGCCGCATCGGCGCGTAGCGTGGACACGACCGCATCGGCCGCGGCGCGTCCGGGCGGCGTTGCGTCGTCACCAACCGCGACGCGATATGCGGCGCTGCGCGGTGCCTCCATTCCGGGAAACGCGCTCTGCGCGAGCACGGGCGGCACGAGCGAGGAAAAGACGCGAACGCCCAGCAGCGGCTGCGTCGCCACGACGACGGCGATCGTCGCCGCTACGGCGACCGCGACCTGTACCGGCAACGTTCGCTTCGTGATCGTCATGATCGGCACGCCGGTGAAGTTCGCGACCCAAACATTCTGCGTGTTCGTCGGGTCGCACACGTTCTGCACCTGGACGACGGCCATGACGGCAGCGACGAGAACGAGGGGCGGCACCGCGTGCGACGCCAAGAGCACGGTGAAAATCGCAATTCCTACCCCGAACGGGTTGAGCGGTCCGCGGTACAGCACGAGGGGGCTCAGCAGCCCGAAGACGGCGACGTAGGCGATCGGATTGCGGATCCAGTCGCTCGCAACCAAGGGGTGGAGAGCTGCTGCAAACTGCGGTTCCTTCGTCGCCACGAGCAGCATGCCGATGCCCATGAAGAGAACGACCGCCGGTGCGACGTCTTCGACCCCGCGAATCGCCGCGGCGACGAGCGTCGAAACAGCTGCGCGCGGTCGCGTCACGAGAACGCCGTACAGTGCCGAGATCGCGAATGCCGGCGTGGCGTCGACGTGCAGCACGTAATACAGCACGATCGGCAGCATCGGCGTCACCAGCGACCACCACGGAACGCCGCGATCCTTTTCGGCTCGCGAGCCTTGTTGTGGGTCGGCAGAGCGCGTCGCCCACCCCGCATAGGCGCGTTCCCGTGCGAACGCGACGATCGCGTACCCGATCAGCGCCAGCGCATCGATCGCGGCAAGCACCACGGCGTAGGTGACGAGCTGCTGCTCGGTAACGCCGAAGAACGTCGTGTAGAACGTCCAGTTTGCGATGTTGAAGATGAAGCCGAGTGCAAACGCCATCAGGAAAAGCGTCGCGGCCGTCGCACGCGGTACGCCGGTCGTCATCATGATCGGCAGCACGATCGAACCGACCATGATAATGGCACCGAGCCCGTTCAGCGACGTGAAGAGTACGGCCACGACCGCGCACAGGACGAGTGCGAAGGCGAAGGGACTCTCCCCTCCGTACTCGGCAGCGAGGTTGACGAGCGCTCGCGCGATCCCGGTGTCGAGCGTGACGCGACCGAGCAAGGCGCCGAAGATGACGGCGACGTAGGCTTTCGAGAGCGCGCTTGCGCCGTCAACGACGATGCCGCCGAGCGCAGCCGGCGGAACTCCCGCGCTGACGGCCATCGCGATTGCCATGAGCGGCACGGCGACGATCGCCGGCATTTTGCGCGCGTACATCAGTGCGGCAAAAACCGCAAAGACGACGAGAACGAGCGCCGCGCTCAGGGTTGCGTTCCGCCGCGAGGCAGTGCGATGACGTCGTCCAGCGGCGGGAGCGGCTGGTGCTGGAGAAAATCCTCACGCGTCACGCGCGCGAGCGCGTCGGCTCGCTCGATCGCGCGCCCGGCTGCAAGGTGATAGCGCTCGAGATTGCTCGCGAGGTGCGATGGTCTGCTCTCGTAGCGCCACGCTCGCTCGTAGAGCGGCGCCAGCTCTTCGAAGTCGTCGCGTAGCTCCCACATCCAATACGTGCTCCAGAGCAGGCTGCGAAACGACGGCGAGGCGTAGTCGTCTCGAACCTCGTGGCCGATCTGATACTCGCGGGCGAGAACGTCGTACCGCCGAGCCGCCAGAAACATCACCGCAGCGGCGTTTGCGTGCAATGGAGGCCGATGCAGGAGCAGGTGCGTCTCGGCCCGCTCGACCTCGAGACGGACGGCGCGCAGATCGATGTGCGACAAACGATCCTGGAGAAATCGGTCGAACGGGTCGCCCCAGAAGAGCGCGTCGCTCGGGCCCGCATGCGCCGCGTTCAAGCGCGTGAGCGCGTCCCCGAGCTCGGCGACGTCGTCGCCGTACCGTGGGTCGTCGACGCCGAAGAACGCTGCGGGGAAATCACGCCGGAACCGGGCAGGATCGATGTCGCGCCGCTCCCACGCGGCGCTCGCCGCGTACAGCACGGGATACCACGTCGCTTCGTAGAGCGTCTCGCCGTCATCATGCCAAACGGTCTGGAAGAGGCCGAGCACGTGCGCGGCTTTCCCCTCGTCGATAAAACGGCGCTCGTTCGCGATCGCCGTCGCGATGTCCGGATAGATCTCGTTCCAGTTGCTCGCGCCCGGAGCCACCATCTGTGCGAAGCCGCCGCTCGCGATCAGGCGGATGTACTTTTCGAACGAGGGCTCGGCACCATAATGCCAGTTTACGATGACCGCCTTGCGCTCGATCATGCGCATGATCGACGGATCGTTCTCGATGCCGTCGTCCCAGAGCATGACGCGCGCTCCCGAGGGCGCGATGAGCCTCGCCATCGCGTTGACGTGATCCGCATAAACTCGTGACCGGCCGCCGTGCGTCGCGACGAACGCCGCCGTCGTGCCTTGGCCGAGCGTCGCGGTTTCGTCGGAGCCGATGTGAAAGAACGGCGGATGAGGAACGGCAGCAAGCTCCTGGCTGATGATGCGTGCGAGATACGCCGACGCTCGAGCCGACGCCGGAGAGAGCAAGAAGCCGTGCGGAAACTCCGCCGCACCGGCGTACCGTTCGATCTTCAAAGTGTTGTGCATGTGCGCGAAGGTCTGCTGCTCGGGGATCAGCGCCACGTGAAAGATGCGAGCGTAGCGCGCGAGCGCGCGTAGCTGCGCGGGGGTAATGCCATCGAGCGGCGCCGGTAGCGGATCCGTTGGAGAGACGAAAACGTGCTCCATGTACGGCGAGTAGCCGTTCATCTTGAAGGCGGCGATCGTGCGAATGCGTTCCTCGAAGTAGCGCATCGTCGGCAGAGGCCCACGCGAGACGTCGTCCGAGAGCACGCGCCAGCGTAACGCCGGGCGATCGTCGATCCGCACGCACGGCACGCGCCAACCGCGAGCGGCACGCTCGGGCAACTGCGCGAGGGTCATCGCCGCATAAAACGCGCCGTCGCTTCCGGAGCTCCAGATGACCGCACCGCTGCGGCCGACCCACAGACGGTATGCTTGCGCAGGCAGAGCCGCGTCGTGGCGAACCACGATGTCGGGCTCGCGCGCAACATGAAGCGTGCCTGCGCCGAGTGCGCTCCAGCGCTCGTCGATCTCGCGGCGCGCCCCGGCATCGAAGCTCGCCGCGATCGCGTGCGGGGGCGGTGCGCTGCACGACGGCACGACGGATACCGACGATGGGCGTGGAAGCAGGTGGAGCGCGACGGCAAACGAGCCGAAGAGAAGCGCGCCGATCACGGCGCCGGAGCTCGTGCGCCCTCGAGCATCGCGCGATCTCGTTCCTCGAGCGCGCTTTGCACCTGGTTCAGCAACGCCGCCGCCTCCGCCGGCTCGATGCTCGCCATGCGGTCGGCGAGTTCGACGAGAGCCGCATCGGCGCGCGCCACCCGTGCGACCGCCGCATCGTCTTTGGGCTCGCCCTCGAAATCGTGAAATGCCGCTTGATTTGCAAACTGCGTTCTCAAGATCAGCGCGTCTAGTTGCGACCGCGCGGCTTCGGAAAGCGCGATGCGCTGTTGCATGGCCGTCAAAGCCTCACCGGCATACGCTCGCACGAGTTCGTCGGTGAGCCGCCGGTCGTCGCTGCTTGCGTAACCGGGGAGCGCGGCAATTCGAGACCGCAGCACGCGTAGCGTATCGTCCATCCCTCTGGCTACGACGAGCGGTTGCTCGGGAACCTTCCGCCGCCCCGGGGGCCCGCGCGAGCCGGCGCGAAGCTGCGTCATCGTGAAGCCTTCCCTGCCTCCCTACGCGCGGCGACCGGTGTGGCCGGCGTACCTCGTGGCGGCTGTGTGTTTTGCGCTGGCAATCGTGTCGACGTTGAACAATCTCTCGCTCACCTCGCAACTCCGCCAGGTGCAAGCGCAGATCGAGCGATCCAGTCAGCGCTCGACGATGCTCGCGCGAACGCTTGCCGTAGAGCGCACCGCGCTTGCCGACCTGGAGAATCCGCAAGCGCAGCGATACGGATCCGCGAACGGGCAGATCGTCGCGAGCAACGATCGCCTCTACCTCCTGCTGCGCAACCTTCCCATGCCGCCGCACGGGAGAGTCTATCAGGCGTGGACGCAGCAGCGAGGCGCGCGCGCGATGACGCCCTCCGTGAGATTCATCCCCGATCCTCACGGCATTACGGTGGTCGCGCTCGACCAAGCCGACGCAACGCATACGAACGCGGTCGCGGTCAGCGTCGAGCCTGACTCCGGAAGCAAGGCGCCGACGAGCGCGCTCGTTCTCGACGTCACGCTTGGAGAGTGAGGAGCCGCACGTGGTGACCTGCGCGCAACGGCTCTCGGCCGCAACGGTTTCGCAAGCCGTGGCCTATCTCGACCGCTCGCCATACGAAAACGTCTTTCTCACCTACATCGCGCTCGAGGGCGGGCCGCTGCAGCGCGACGTTCGCATCGTCCGGGACGGAGACGACCGCGTCTGCGGCGTCGGCTTCTTCGGGCGTCATGTGGTTCTTGCAGGCGAAGACGCCGCGCTGCCGGCACTCGCCGAGGCTGCGGCCGGATTGAACGAGAATGCCGTCGTTGGACCGCAGCGGACCGTGAACGCGTATTGGCAGCTCATTCGCAGCCAGCACGCACCCGCGCGACTCGTGCGCGAGCGCCAACCCGTGATGGCCGTCGACGCGCAGTCGCTGCGCGGCGCGAACGGCGCAGTCTCCGTACGGCGCGCGCGCGAAAGCGAATGGGCCGTCATAGCCGAGAACTCGGCAGCGATGATCTCAGGCGAGATCGAGGCGGACGCGCGACTCGAGATGCCGCAGTTCGGCGCGGGAATCAGGCATATGATTCGCCTCGGCCTGTGGTGGGTCGGCGAATGCCGCGAGGGGCTCTGCTTCTTCTGCAACGTCGGCGCATGGAGCCCCCAGACCGCGCAGCTTCAAGGAATCTGGACGCCGCCGCGGTTTCGCCGACGCGGCATCGCGACAGCCGCGCTCGGAGCGATCTGCCGCACGTTGCTCTGCATGGTCCCCTCGCTCTCGCTGTACGTCAACGACTTCAACGCGCCGGCAATCGCGCTCTATCGCGGCATTGGCTTTCGCGAGGTCGGCGCGCTGCAGACCATCTTCTTCTGACCGCCACTGCGCGTTCAGCAGCCGGCATTGAGGAGATCGGCAAGCCGGCTCGCATTGCGCGCCGTGATGCCGTAGATGGAAAGCTGCGGATTCGTACCGAGGCTCGTCGGAAAAACGCTGCCGTCGAAGACGTAGAGATTGCTCATCTGGTGGTGCCGGCCGGACGGATCGACGACGCCCGCCGCGGGATCGCCGCTCATGCCGCAGCCGCCCATGACGTGGGCGCTCACGACGCGCGTGCGCAGAATTTCCATCGGGAGCGCGTCGATCGCGTCGCGCGCCTCGCGCAACGATCCGTATTGACGTGCCGATTCGTGCAGCGGGAAAACGGTGCGCGCGCCTGCGGCGAACTGGATCTCTGCCATGGCATGCAGCGCGCGGCGCGCGCCCTCCCAAAGGTATGCCGTGATCGGGTAGTCGAGCACGGGGCTGCCGTCCCCGCGCAGGGAGACGCTTCCGCCGGGACTTTCGGGATGAAAGCCATCGCGTAAGAGCGCGATCTGGACCTGCGTGTGGCGCATCTGCGCCGTCATGCCGGCATGCACGGTGCCGAAGCCCGGCAGCGTGGTCGCCATCAATACCGGATGGACCGGCGGCACCTCGAGCTTGAAGCCGATCGGTCCATCCAGCGGCATCTGCAGATAGTGATCACTGTACACCGACTGCGGTGCGCCGGCGAAGGCGTCGACCGTCTCGGGCATGTCGGCTGCCGAAACGAGCGTCGGATGCAGGAAAGTGCGCTTGCCGAGCGCGCGGTTGGGATCGGGCACGCCGCTACGCAGGAGCAGCGCCGGCGAGCCGATCGCACCCGCGGCGCAAACGAACGTGTGCGCCGTCACGCGAACCCGATGGACTCCTGGACGAAGGCCGCTCGCGTCGAGCGCGCTGCATTCGAGCATCGTGACGACGCCTCCGGCATGCGCGAACCGATCGGCGCGTACGCGAGAGATCAGCGTCGCTCCGCGCTCGAGCGCAGCGGGTATCGTGGTGACGAGCATCGACTGCTTCGCATCGACCGGGCAGCCCAGGCCGCAATATCCGAGGTTACGACACGCCTTTACGTTGCGCGGGACGACACCCGTGGCGACCCCGACGGCTGCGGCACCGCGACGGAGAACGGCGTTGTTTTCGTTCGGCGGCAACGCCCACGGAGCGATCGAGAGACGCTGCTCCATGCGGGCGAACCATGGCGCGAGGGTCTCGGGCGTATACTGCTGCAAGCCGTACGCGCTGCGCCAATACGCAAGCGTCGTCGCCGGGGTTCTGAAGCTCGCCGTCCAGTTCACGGTCGTCGAGCCCCCGACGCTACGGCCTTGAAGGATCGTGATGCCCTTGTCTTTCGTTCGGCGGCCGGCGGACTCTTGATAGAGCTGCGGGTACGCCTCGCGCTCGAGCATGTGGAAGTCCCGCGACGTACGCAGCGGGCCTTCCTCGAGCATGACGACGCGCAGGCCCTGCGCGCTGAGAACGTCCGCCGCCGTTGCGCCGCCGGCTCCGGTACCGACGATCGCGACGTCGGCTTCCAGGGTGAGATCGCGGTCGAGCCGCGACGCGTCCACGATGTGCCAGCCACGCGCCGCCGCGCTCGCAAAGGGGTTCGCGCTCATCGCACGACCTTCGGCGGACCCGGGTACCCGATGCGCGCCCAGGCATCGTCGTTGCCGTACCATCCCGCCATGACGAGCTGGTGCAGCGCGTCGTAACCGCTGCGCAGCAGTTGGAACCCGCTGAATCGCCAGCGCGTGAGAAAGCCGGCGATCTGCGCCGGTGTCGCGTCGTTCCACGGCGGAAGCCCCGCGATCAAGCGTCGCGTGGGCGCAAAGGTCAAGAGCGAGAAGAGCTGCTGCACCTCTGCTTGCACGTGCGGCGGCAGACCGCCGACCGCGATTGCGAATCCGCTTGCAGCCTCCGCCAAGGCGCGTGCGCGCTGCGGATCGCTTGCCGGAATCGCGCCGTCGAGCATGACGCCGGCAATCTTGAGAACGACGTTGCGCTGTGCGTCGTCGATCGTTCCGCTACGGCGCGCACAATCCGCGAGCGTCAAGAGAGCGACGCCCGCGGCACCGGTCTTCAAGAGCTCCCGGCGCGTCAGGGACATGAGGGCGAAGGGGTTGGCGCTTCGAGGGCTCGGCCCTTCGTTTCGGGCAGGGCGAGAACGGCTGTCACGGCGACGAGATACGCGGCCACTGCCGTCTCGATCATCGCCGTCGCAACGGGAACGCGTTCCGCCAGCACCCCCACGAGATATGGCGCTGCGCCCGCGACGCCGCGGCCGGCATTGTAGCAAAAGCCCTGCGCCGCCGCGCGGACGTCGCTCGGAAAGAGCTCGCTCAGGAACGGTCCGAAGCCGCTGAAGATTCCCGAGGCAAAGTACCCGAGCGCGAAGCCCGCGGGTACGAGCTCCCAGTTTGCGGTTACGACGGCCAGGTAGAGCGGAACCATCAGCGCGGAGCACACCGAGAAGAGCACGAACGTCGCGCGACGGCCGATTGCATCGTTGATGAAGCCCGCGGTGACATAGCCGGCGAGCGACCCGGCGATGAGCGCATAGACGTAGCTGCCGGTCGCAAGCGAAGGAAGCTTTCGCTGTATGGAAAGGTAGGACGGCATCCACGTGAAGAGCGCGTAGTAGCCGCTCTGCGCGCCGGCTGCGAGCAGCGTTGCGAGGAGCGTCGTGCGCGCGAGGCGCCGCGAGAACATTCCGGTTAGGGTGACGTGCAATGGCGGCCGCACGACGCGATACGCGGGCGGGTCCGCCACCGCTCGCCGCACGTAGAGCACGGCAAACGCCGGAAGTATTCCCAGAACGAAGAGCGCACGCCAACCGTACGGCGCCGGCACGGCGACGGCCACGGCTTGAAAGGCGACGTTGGCTGCGAGCCATCCAAGCGCCCACCCGCTCTGCATGAAGCCCAAGCTGCGGCCGCGACGCGATGGAGCGCTCCACTCGGCGGCGAGCACGGCGCCAACGGCCCATTCGCCGCCGAATCCAAAACCTTCGAGCGTTCGTAAGGCCGCGAGCTGCGTGTAGTTCTGCGCCGCTGCGCACAGCGTGGTGAAGACCGCATACCACGCGATCGATATCACGAGCGCGCGCTTGCGACCGATGCGATCGGCAAGGACGCCCATCACGATGCCGCCGGCCGCGCTCGCGACGAGCATCTGCGTCGCGAGCAATCCACCCGCGGCCTTCGTCAATGAGAACGCGGTCATGATGCCCGGCAGCGCGTAGACGTAGAGATAGAACTCGAAGCCGTCGAGGCCCCATCCGAGTCCCGCCGCCCAGAGGGCACGCCGTGCGGCGGGAGAGGGAGCCGGCGCCGCGGCCGTCAACGTCCTCGACTGCATGCCTCGCACGCTTCGGTACCGCGTCGTCGATGTCTTCACCGACGCTCCACTCGAAGGAAATCCGCTCGCGGTCTTTTATGAGGGGCACGATCTCGACGCGGCCCTCATGCAGCGCATCGCGCGTGAGCTCAATCTCTCCGAGACGGCATTTCTCCTACCGCCCACCCGCAAGGACTGCGCGCTGCGCGTGCGGATCTTCACGCCGGCGCGCGAGCTGCGTTTTGCGGGCCACCCGACGATCGGCTCGGCGTACGTCGCCCGGGATCACGGCATCGTCGCGCGCACGGCGCGCTCCTTTGCCATCGAAGAGGGCGCCGGACCGATCTCCGTGCGCATCGAGACCGAGCTCCTATGGCTCTCCACGCCGCCGATCGAGCGCGTCGGCGAGTGCGATCGCGCCGCGTGCGCGCGCACGCTCGATCTGCGCGAGTGGGACCTGCTCGCGGACGTGCCGCCGCAGGTGTATAGCGCTGGGAACCCGATGCTCTACGTCGCGGTGAGCGATCGCGATACGGTCGACCGAGCGAGCGTCGATCCGGCGTCGCTCGTCGCGCTCGAAGACGAGATCGGCGAATCGATCGGCGTCTTCGTCTTCACGCCCACGCGGGCCGGCGCGTACTCGCGCATGTTTGCGCCGGAGCTCGGCGTCGTCGAGGACCCGGCGACGGGAAGCGCGACGGGTCCGCTCGCAGCATACATGATGGCGCACGGTTTGTGCGCAACGGCCGACGGAACGGCGTTCGTCAGCGAGCAAGGCACGAAGATGGGAAGGCGCAGCTTGCTGCAAGTCCTCGTTCGCGGCGAGCGCGGGAGCGACGGCATCGACGTCGGCGGGCGCGTCGCTCCGATCATCGATGCGACGATGACCCTGCCGTAGCGTACGGCTGCAGCAGCTTCTCGATGGTGATCGGCAAATCGCGTACGCGAACTCCCGTCGCGTGGTAGACGGCGTTGGAGATCGCCGCCGCGGAGCCGGTCGCGCCGAGCTCCCCGACGCCTTTCACGCCGATCGGATTGACGTGCCGGTCTTCCTCTTCGACGATGATCGCGTCCATCGAGCCGACGTCCGCGTTCGCCGGTACGAGATACTCGGCTAGGCTCGCGTTCACGATCCGCCCCGTGCTCGCGTCGAAGCGCGTCTCTTCGTGCAGCGCCATCCCGATTCCGAAGACCATCCCGCCAAGATACTGGCTGCGCGTCGTCTTACGATTCAGGATGCGGCCTGCAGCGAAGACGCCGATCATCGCACGCACGCGTACTTCTCCGAGATCGGGATCGACCTCGACGCGTGCGAACTGCGCGCCGAACGCGTGCGTCGAGTACTTCCCTTCCCAAGAGGCTCTGGCATCGGCGCGGGCTTCGAGCGGCGCCTTCTCGCCGCTGCGAAGGCGGTCGCGCAGTACCGACGCGGCCTCATAGACCGCCGAGCCGACGCTCGCCGCGGTCCACGACCCGGCCGAAAGCGGCGCGGGCGGCAGATCGGTGTCGCCGAGCTCCATCCGCACGCGTTCGAGCGGGACGCCCAAGAGCGTCGCCGCGAGCTGCGCGTACACCGTGTAGCTGCCGGTGCCGAGATCCTGCGTCCCGCTGCGCACGACGACGCTTCCGTCGGCTTCCATGCGCACGACCGCGGAGGCCGAGACGCGATTAGCGGGATAGGTCGCCGTCGCCATGCCCATTCCAAGGAGCAGCCGGCCGCGCCGCATCGAACGCGGCCGCGCATCGCGTTCGATCCATCCGATCTTCTCGGCCCCGAGCGCGTAGCATTCGCGCAAGTGCTTGCTGCTGAACTCCTTGCCCTCGGCGGGATCGGTTTCGGCGTAGTTGCGCAGCCGCAGTTCGATGGGATCGATGCCGGTTGCATAGGCGAGCTCGTCCATCGCCGATTCGAGCGCAAAGCTTCCCGTCGCCTCGCCTGGAGCGCGCATGTAGGTCGGCGTGGCGGCGTTCACGCGGGCGAGCGTGTGCGTCGTGCGCACGTTCGGCACCGCATAGAGCATCTTCGTCACGAGCGCGCTCGATTCGACGAACTCGTCGAAGACCGACGTCTGGGAAAGCACGTCGTGCGTAATAGCGTTAAGCCTCCCGTCGCCATCGGCGCCGAGCGCGATCGTTTGAATCGTTCGCGGGCGATAGCCGACCGAACCGAACATCTGGGGTCGCGTCAGCACGAGCTTGACGGGACGGCCGACGACTCGTGCCGCCATCGCCGCGAGCGCGACGTGCGACCAGACGCCGCCTTTGCATCCGAAGCCTCCGCCCAAGAACGCCGAGACGACGCGCACGTTCTCGACGGGAATCTCGAAGACTGCTGCAAGACGCTTGCGCACGTTGGTAATGCCCTGCGTGGCGTCATGCACCGTCAGCCGGTCTCCCTTCCAGCTCGCAATCGTCGCGTGCGTTTCCATGGGGTTATGGTGCTCGACCGGCGTCGAATAGACGTGGCGTACCTGTATTGCCGCGGCGCAAAGCGCAGCCTCCGGATCCCCGCGCGTCACGGCCGCAGGGTCGCCGAAGATATCCTCGGGCGCGTAGCGGTCAGCAGAACTTTCGATGCTCGTCACCGGAGCCTCGGCCTCGTACGCGACCTGCACGAGTGAGGCGGCGTGGAGCGCGCAGTCGAGCGTCTCGCCGACGACGAGCGCAATCGGCTCGCGATCGTAGCGAACGCGATCGTCCTGGAGGAGCGAGAGCGCGAATGCATTGCCATCGCCTTGTGCGCGAACGCGCGGCGCGTTCTCGTAGCTGAGAACGGCGAGAACGCCCGGGAGGCGGCGCGCTCGTGCTGCGTCGACGACCGCGATCCGTCCTTTCGCTATTCGGCTCGTCACCATGGCCGCATACGCCGCGTCCTTCGGAGTAAGGTCGGCAGTGTAGCGCGCGGCCCCGGTCACTTTCACGCGGCCGTCGGCGCGATCGGCCGGAGCGCCGACGAGCGGAAGATTCACGCGGTTCGCTCTGCGGCGGCGCGCACCGCAGCCACGATGTTCACGTATGCCCCGCAACGGCAGAGGTTGCCGCTCATCTGCTCACGGATCGCGGCGTCGTCGAGCGCGTGGCCCTCTTGCAGCAGGGCGATTGCCGAAAGGATCTGCCCCGGCGTGCAGTAACCGCACTGAAACGCGTCGTGCTCCAAGAACGCCGCCTGCACCGGATGCAACGATTCGCCTCGCGCCACGCCCTCGATCGTCGTAACGGAGTCTCCGGCATGCATGACGGCAAGGCTCAGGCAGGAGAGTACGCGCCGTCCGTTCAGCAGCACCGTGCACGCACCGCACGTCCCCTGGTCGCAGCCCTTCTTCGTTCCGGTTAGGTCGAGATGTTCGCGTAAAGCATCGAGCAGCGTGACGCGCGGCTCGACGAAGAGCTCGCGCGACTCGCCGTTGACGTCGAGCGCGATGCGCGTTCGCGTATCACTCATCGCGCAGATTCGATCCTGAGATCCGCTGCTAGGCGTCTAGAGCCCCAGCGGGTATGCTTCCTCACCGTGCAGGTGCATGTCCAACCCGCCCTCCTCGACGTCCTGCCCGACGGTCGTCACCGTGATGCGGCTGATGAGCCAGAGCATCCCGTAGGTGAACGCGAAGGCCCAGGTGCTGCAGACGAGCGCGGAAACCACTTGCTTGACGAAGAACGCGCCGCCGCCGAGAAGCAAGCCGTCGGCGCCGTTCGGATTCCAGGCCTTCGAGGCGAAGATCCCGAGCAGCGTGATGCCGAGGAATCCGCCCACCCCGTGCACGCCCCACACGTCGAGTGCGTCATCGAGGCGGATCCGGTTCTTGAGCGCGACGGCGTAGTAGCAGATCGCACCGGCGAGCAGGCCGAAGATCACGGCGGTCGTCGGCGAGACGTATCCGGCAGCAGGAGTGATCGTGGCGAGGCCGGCGACCGCGCCGGTGAGCAATCCGACGAACTTCGGCTGGCGTCCGTGCGCCCACTCGATGAACAGCCACGTGATTGCGGCGAAGGACGCGGCAACGTCGGTATTCAGGAACGCCGCGGCCGTCACGGCGTCGACGCGCAGCTCCGAACCGGCGTTGAAGCCGTACCAGCCGAACCAGAGCAACCCCGTGCCGAGCGCGATGAGCGGCACGTTGTGCGGTTTGTTTTCGACGACGTGGCGGCGCCCCACGAAGATGACCGATGCCAGCGCCGCGAAACCGGCCGACGCGTGCACGACGAGACCACCCGCGAAGTCGAGTGCGCCCCACTTCGCAAGCGCGCCGTCCGGGCTCCAAAGCATGTGCACGAACGGGAAGTACACGAAGATCAGCCATGCCGTCAGGAAGAGAAAGTAGGCTTTGAACGTTACGCGGTTCGCGAACGCTCCCGTGATCAGCGCGGGCGTGATGATCGCAAACATCATTTGATAGGCCACGTGCACGATGAGAGGGATGCCGGCAGTGTTGCCGGTGAACATCGTGTGCAGCGTGATCCCGTGGAGGAACGCATACGTCAGCGGGTTGCCGATGATCCCGTGCCAATCCGGTCCGAAGCACAGTGAGTACCCAAAGGCATACCAGATGACGGTCGTCCAGCCCAGGGACATGAAGCTCTGGATCATGATGGTGAGCACGTTCTTGCGCCCCACCAAGCCCCCGTAAAAGAACGCGAGCCCCGGCGTCATGAGCATGACGAGGCTCGCGCAAATGAGCATGAATGCGGTGTTGCCGACGTTGACCGAAGCGTTCATGGCGCCAGCTTAGCCGCCGAGCGAATGGATGCCTTGCCCTGGCGGGCCGCCCAGGACGGGACTCCTTAGTCCCCTTCGTTGGCGGCCCGCTGGTAATCGCGCGTGAGACGGTCGAGCATGCGGGGCAGCCACGGGTCGCCGGGATACTTGCGTTCCCAGTCCCGAATCGCGTCTCGCAGATCGTCGAGGGCATGGCGCGTGCCGGGCTCGAGCATTTCGTCGTCCGACCTGTGATCGAAGACGTCGAGGCGATTGCGAATCTCGAGCACGCTCTCTTTTTGACGGCCGAAGTATTCGTCGGCCGGAGCCATTCGGGAGAGCGCGACGTCCGAGCGGCCGTGCGCCGAGGCGACGACGGCCGGCGGTACGCACGCGAACGCGGTGAGTATTGCAGCAGCAACGATAGTACGCATACGGTGAAATCCTCCGTACAGCGTGTCATCGACCGCGCCGTCGCATGCTTACAATGCCTTTGCGGCTGCCTCCCCAGCACGCAATCGAGACGCGGTACGCGCGGCGTTTGGTCGGGTCCTTATCCCACGGCGTTTTCCCCGCGTTTCGGGCGTGGCGCATGCGCGCGCTGCTTTACCCAAGCTTTACGCAACGCCCCGCAATGCCGTAGCCTCGTGCGACCCTACGTTTGCAGGGCATCACGAGCCGATGGGCAAGCAAGCGCGGTGCGCACTCGCTCGGATCTTCGCAACGTCGCAATCATTGCACACGTCGATCACGGAAAGACCACGCTCGTCGATGCGATGCTGAGGCAGAGCGGCGTCTTTCGCGAGGGGCAAGCGGTGGAGACGCGCGTCCTCGACTCAAATCCGCTCGAACGCGAGCGCGGCATCACGATCCTCGCAAAGAACACCGCGATTCGCCACGGCGGCGTGAAGTTCAACATCGTCGACACCCCGGGTCACGCCGACTTCGGCGGGGAGGTCGAGCGCGTGCTGCAGATGGTGCAAGGCGTGCTCCTGCTGGTCGACGCGGCGGAGAGTGTGATGCCGCAAACCCGATTCGTACTGCGCAAGGCCCTGGAGCTCGACTTGCGGGCGATCGTCGTGATCAACAAAATCGATCGCAGGGACGCGCGTCCCGTGGAAGTCGTCAACGATGTCTTCGATCTCTTCATCGAGCTCGGCGCAGCCGACGTGCAGGCCGACTTTGCCGTCATCTACACCAATGCGAAGGCCGGAATCGCAAAGCGCTCGCTCGACGATGAAGGCAGCGATCTCGAACCCCTCTTCGAGGCCATCCTCGCTCGCGTACCCGAGGCGCCGGCGGAAGACGGCTCCTTTCAGCTGCTCATCTCCGCGATCGACCATAATCGCTACGTCGGTCGCATCGGCGTGGGGCGCATCTTCCGCGGCTCCTCGCGCGTGAACATGCCGATTGCTAAGGTCGCGCGTGACGGTGCCGTCACGACGGGCCTACGCCTCACGAAACTGCTGACGTTTCAAGGCCTCGAGCGCCTCGAGGTCGACGAAGCGTCGGCGGGCGACATCGTCTGCATCTCCGGCATCGAGGATCTCAACATCGGCGACACGATCGCCGACGGCGACGCGCCCGAGGGCCTCCACGCCGTCGCCGTCGACGAGCCGACGGTTTCGATGTCCTTCAGCGTCAACACGTCGCCGTTTGCGGGGCGCGAAGGAAAGTTCCTCACGTCGCGGCAGATTCGCGAGCGCCTGGTTCGCGAGCTGGAGTCGAACGTCGCGCTACGCGTGCTGGATACGCCGTCGCCTGATACGTTCGAAGTTCGCGGTCGTGGCGAGCTGCACTTGGCCATCTTGATCGAGACCATGCGGCGCGAAGGATACGAGCTTGCCGTCTCCAAGCCGCAGGTGATCGTCAGCGAGCGCAACGGCGCGCGCTACGAGCCGGTCGAGTACGTCGTCATCGACGTTCCCGAGAGCTTCGCCGGTGCGGTTATCGAAGCGCTCGGGCGTCGCAAGGCGGCGATGTCGAACCTCATTCCGATTGCGGAGTCGCGGCGGCTCGAGTACACGATGCCGACGCGAGCGATTTTCGGTTTGCGGGGCGAGCTGCTCACGCTTACCCGCGGCACCGCGGTCATGTCGCACACGTACTACGATCACCAGCCCTGGCAGGGTGAGCTGCCGGCGCGATCGGTCGGTGCGCTCGTCGCAAGCGACACGGGCCGCGCAACCGGGTACGCGCTCATGGGCGTCGAGCAGCGCGGTCGCTTTTTCGTCGGGCCGGGCGTCGACATCTACGAAGGCATGATCGTCGGCCGCGCCAACGATTCGTTCGACGTCGCGCTCAACGTCGTCCGCGAGAAGAAGCTCACCAACATGCGCGCCGCGGGATCCGACGAGAACGTCAAGCTGGCGCCGCCCGAAGAGCTCTCGCTCGAGCGCGCTATCGAGTTCATCGAAGACGACGAGCTCGTCGAGGTGACACCAAAATCCATTCGCCTGCGCAAGCGCGCCTTGAACGAAAGCGAACGACTCAAGGCCCGGCGCCGAGAAGCCTCCGTATCGTCGCGCTAGTGCAGGTAACGCTCTAGGAACCGCACCGTCGCCGTGTCGGCTCGCAACCAGGACGCGTAGCGCAAGAAGCCGTGGATCTCGTTCGGGATGACCATCTGCTCGTAGTGCACGTGCGTGCGACGCAGGCGCTCCACCAGATCGACCATCTGGTGAAACTCCACGTTGCGGTCGTCGTCACCCTGGATCAGGAGCACCGGCGATTGCCAGGTCGAGATCGCTGAGTCGGGCGACGACAGCCATGCGAGGCGCATCAGCGCCCGCGTATCGTACTGCTCGTAACGCTTGGGCTGCGTGAATCCCCAGACCGGATTGGCGATGTCGAACGACCAGTCGTGAACGCCGTGAAAGTCGACTCCAACCTTAAAAATGTCGGAGTTACGGGCGAGAGCGAGCGCGGTCAGGTACCCTCCGTACGATCCGCCCCAGATGCCGATGCGCGCCGGGTCGACGCGCGAGTCGCGTTGCAAGAAGCGGGCGCCGGCAACCACATCTTGGTACTCGGAGGCACCGGTCGGTCCCCAAGCCAGCGGGAAGTTGAAATCGTGTCCGTATCCGACGCTAAGGCGATAGTTGACGGAGAGCACGACGAAGCCGCGGCTTGCAAGGTATTGGTTCACGGCGTACCCGTTCGAGTAGTAATCCATGTAATGCCACGTCAGCAGCATCTGCCGCGGCGGACCGCCGTGCACGAAGATCACGCCGGGGTGCCTCCCGCCACCGAGCGGCTCGAAGATCTGCCCGTGGATGAGCCATCCGTCTGCCGCGCGGAAGGCAACCTCGCGCGGCGTCACAAGCTGTAAAGTCGGAAAGTCGCTCGCGAGCTGATCCGCATCGAGCGTGCGGCGCGTTCCGCCGGAGAGCACGCTCACGAGCGGCGGCTGTTGCGCCGTCGTACGATTGAACGCCACGCCCTCTGCGAGCGCGACCGGTCCGGTCTCGCTGCTCGCACCGGCGGTGAGCTCGGTAACCCGTCCGGTGCCTACGTCGACGCGGAAGAGATGGCGGCGGTCGTCGTCACCGGGCGTCGATCCGGTATTCGCGGTGTAGACGACGGATCGCCGGTCGGGTGCGACCGAGGTCTCTTCGACCATGTACGCGCCCGGCGTCAGCAACCGCACGGTGCCGCCGTTGGCCGAGACCGCGTAGAGATGCGGCCAGTTGTCGCGTTCGCTGTTGAAGATCAAGCGGTCGTGCGCGGTCCATGCGACGAGGGGGCCGCCACCGGTTATCGGCAGCGAATCTCGTTTTCCCTCGCCACTTGCCCAGACGCGGTGCGCCTGCCCGGAGCGTGCGTCCGCAACGAGAATCTGCCACGGAATGGGATTCCACTCGAGGGGATTACGCGGCGGACCGCCGTCGCCGTGGAGACGAATGAACGCGATGCGACGCCCGCCCGGAGACCAGCGCGGATTGAAATCTTGCGACGTCGTCGGGGCGACGTACTCGATCGGCTTGCCGGCGCTGCGGTAGAGCGCGATGAAGCTGTGATCCGTGCGCGCCGAGACGAAGGCGAGCGCCGAACCGTCCGGCGACCACTGAAGATCGGAGTCTTGGCCGCGATCGAAGAACAAGCGCTTCGCGGCACTCGCGCCGTCGATCGGCGCCTCCATGACCGCTCCGCCGTTCGTGAAGGCAACGCGCGTTGCGTCGGGAGAGATCGCCGGCGTATCGCCGTCGCCGAGAGCCACCGGCGCTCCGCCGCCCGTCGCAACCGACCACACCTGCATCTGCGGCTGCACGGGACTCGAATCCGGACCGGGCTGCAAAGGCTCGGGCCAGTTCGCATCGTGGTCGCCTCCCCGTACGTAGACGACGTGCGAATCGTCGTTCGAGATCGAAACATTGCTTATCTCTTGGCCGTCATCTCCGTTGGATGCGAAGAGCTCCTTCGGCGCAAACGCCGGCGCGCGCGCGAACCACAGGCTTCGAACGCCGCGCGTATCGAGGACGTAGGCGATCGCGTGTCCCGACGCGTCACGCACGATCGTGTCGGGAAAGGGATACGCCAGTACTTGCGCCATGGTGAAGCCCGAAGGCGCCGCCAAGGCGGAGCTCGCACAGAGCAGTGAGAAGACGGCGAGAACCGATGCAAGTCTCATGGTTTGAAGCTTCTCGCGCGCGGCGCGCGAGTCCGCTCGTCGTTTCTGCCGTTCTATTGGCAGCCCTAACGCTCGGACGCGCTCAGGCAGCCGTCACTGCGGCGTTTTCGTTTCCCATCGCCCGCGCGCCGCACGCACTCGCGCTCGATCCGGCGCTGCGCGACCCGGCGTGGAACGCCGGCCGGGTTCCGAATGGCGGTGCGTGGGAGAACATAACGACGCGCTCTCCCGCGAACGAGCGCACCCAGGCGTACGTGCTCTACGACGATCGGTATCTCTACGTTGCGTTCCGCGTCGAGCAGCGCGGAACGCCGATTACCGCCACGCAGACGGTCAACGACGTCGGCTTCGGCATCGACGATTTCGTCGGGATCGGCATCGATCCGAGCGGTGCCGGGAGCGAGGACTACTACTTCGAGACGACGCCGCTGGCAACGCGGTACCAGCAGGCGAACGAGAACGTGCGTTTCCGGCCGCGCTGGCGGTCGGCGGCCGCACGCACGCCGGGGGGATGGAACGCCGTCATGATCGTCCCGCTCGACGTTCTACACGTTCCCCACGCCGGCGCGCAGACGTGGCGGTTTCAGTTCGTGCGATCGATCGCGGCGAAAGGCGAGCATTACGCGTGGGCTTACAACGGCATCATGCAGGACTTTCCAGCGGGTCAGTGGCCCGCCTTCGTCGACGCGCGCTTCTGGGCCGCGGGCACGCTGCACGTTGTCGCGAGTGCGGCCTCGCGCCCACGGCCACGCGCGGACGCGTACCTGCTCGAGAGCGTTGGGCGCGATCGAAACCTCTTCGAGCAGCCGGATCAACTGTTCTTACCACAGAGCGTCCGCCACTACGGTATAGACGTCAGCGTGCCGCTGACGTCGACGATCGACTTCGTCGGGACGCTCAACCCCGATTTTTCTAACGTCGAGGTCGATCAAGAGACCATCGCACCCCAAGAATTCCGGCGGCAGCTCGTCGAGTACCGGCCGTTTTTCGCGCAAGGCGCCGTCTTCGTCAACGCAAGCTCCGGCATGCGAACGACCACCGGCTCGTTCTCGACCGGACCGAACGTCATCTTCTACTCACCCAGCGTCGGAGCGTTCGATCGCGGCGGGAAGGTCGAGGGTTCGTTCGGCGATCAGAGCTTCGGCATCATGAGCTTCCGCGGTTTCGACGCTACCACCGGCAGCACGTTCGACGACGAGGCGTTCGGGTACGAGCACGCGCTCCAAGACAACTCGTTCCTCTACTGGACCGATGGCGTGCTCGCGCATCACTCGCTGGCGGGCGACGACTCCACCGTCGAGGGCGGCGTGGAGACGCGCAATCTCAAAACCGGCCTCATCACTTTCGCCGATTACTCGTTCGAGAGCGGCACCTGGGTCCCGAATGGACGCGCGACGATGTTCGAGACATTCGCAGACGTCCACAAACCGAACTACGAAGTCAACGTCGGCTATCTGGACATCGCGCCGAACTACAACCCGATCGACGGCTACACCGCGAACTCCGATATCAGGGGGCCGCAGTCGATCGTAGACTTCACGGGAGGCTCCTCACCGGGAATCAAGAGCTGGAGCGCGTTCATCGAGGGCGACCGGTTTCTCGACGAGAGCGGCGCCGTGCACCAAGCGGACACGGGCGTCTTTGCGAACGTCGTCTTCACGAACGGTCTCTCGCTCGACGGCCTGGGTCCGGCGATCGGCGAGCTGCGCTCGTACGCGATCCCGTCCGGGGCGGATTGCACCGGCCCGACGATCGGCGTGTCGTACTTTACCGGATACCCTTGTTATCGCGGCGGCGTGACGCAAGCCTTCAACCTGATGAACGTGCCGGTCGACTACGGCGACGCGACGCCGAATCCCATCAACACCGATTACGCGTGGGGGACGTTCGGAAGCAACGAGGTGCATCTCTTCACGCTTTCGATGACGCGCGTGATCGGCGATCGCCTCACGCTTGGCGTCGATTACGACGGGACGTACGAGCGGCCGCTGGTCGCCGGCCCCTTGACCTCACAATGGCTGCGCCGCATCTCGCTCGGCTATAGCGTCGCGACGGATAGCACGCTGACCGTAGCGCTGCGCTCGATCAACGGCTACGGCGGCTTCGCTCCCGCCGTCGGAACGGATCTGGCCATAGCCTATCAGCAGCGCTTCCACAACGGCGATCAGCTGTACGTCAACTACGGGACGCCGGCGGCTGCCGCAACGCTCGACCGGCTGATCGTCAAGTTCGTCTTCCATGCGGGCGCCGACACCGGCACCTAAGACAGGCTTTTAGGCGAGGGCGGCTGCCCGCTCTTTTACGGTAAATGTCACCTCGCCTCGCACGCGATCATATCCGATCTCGACCATGCTGCCGTCCGGAATGTCGCCGGCGAGAATTTTGCGTCCGAGAGACGTCTCGAGCTCGCGTTGGATCGTGCGCTTCAGCGGCCGCGCACCGTACGTGGCGTCGTATCCCGAGCGCACGAGATGGCGTTTTGCATCGTCGGCAACATCGAGCGAGATGCGGCGATCTTCGAGCCGTTCGCGCACCCGGCGTAGTTGGATCTCGACGATCTGCATGAGCTGCTCTTCCGTGAGCGCGTGGAAAACGATCGTCTCGTCGACGCGATTGAGAAACTCCGGCCGGAAATGACGCCGTAGCTCGTCGAGCACGGTCGCCCGCATCACTGCGTAGTCGGCACCGTCGAGGGAGCCTTTGAAGTCGAGAATGCGGTCGCTGCCAACATTCGACGTCATGATGACGATCGTGTTACGGAAATCGATCGTACGGCCCTGGCCGTCCGTGAGCCTTCCGTCGTCGAGAATCTGCAGAAAGACGTTGAAGACGTCGGTGTGCGCCTTCTCTACCTCGTCGAAGAGCACGACCGAATACGGGCGCCGGCGCACGGCCTCCGTGAGCTGGCCGCCTTCTTCGAAGCCGACGTATCCGGGCGGTGCGCCGATGAGGCGCGCTACCGTGTGGCGCTCTTGGTACTCCGACATGTCGATGCGAATCAGCGCGCGCTCGTCGTCGAAGAGATACTCTGCAAGAGCGCGCGCGAGCTCGGTCTTGCCGACGCCGGTGGGTCCGAGGAAGATGAACGAGCCTATCGGGCGATTGGGATCGGAGAGTCCGGAGCGGGAGCGGATCACCGCTTCGGCGACCGCATCGACAGCCTCGTCCTGGCCGATGACGCGCTTGTGAAGCTCTTCGTCGAGATGGAGCAGCTTCTGTTTCTCGCCTTCCAGAAGCTTCGCGACCGGAATGCCGGTCCAGCGTGCGACGACCTCCGCAACGTCCTCTTCGTCGACTTCTTCCTTGGAGAGGCGCGCGCCGTCGCGTTGCGTCAGGCGTTGCTCTTCATTCGCCAGCTGTTTCTCGAGCTGCGCAAGCGTACCGTAGCGCAGTTCGGCAACCGTGTTGAGATCGTACTGGCGCTCGGCCTGCTCGATCTGCACCTTCGTCTGTGCGATGCGTTCGCGCAACGCGCGCAGCTCGACGGCGGCGCTCTTCTCCGCCTCCCATCGCACGCGCAGGCTCGCCTGCTGCTCGCGTAGCGTCGCAAGCTCGCGCTCCAAAGCTTCGAGCCGCTCGCGGCTCGCGCGATCGCTCTCCTTGCGCAGCGCTTCCCGCTCGATCTCAAGTTGCATCACGCGGCGTGAGACTTCATCGAGCTCCTGCGGCATCGAGTCGATCTCCGTGCGCAGCTTCGCCGCAGCTTCGTCGACGACGTCGATCGCCTTGTCCGGCAGAAAGCGGTCGGCGATGTAGCGATTCGACAGCACCGCCGCTGCGACGAGCGCCGCGTCTTTGATACGCACGCCGTGGTGCGCTTCGTACTTCTCTTTCAAGCCGCGCAGAATCGAGATCGTATCCTCCGGCGAAGGTTGATCGACGAAGACCGGTTGGAAGCGCCGCTCGAGCGCGGCGTCCTTCTCGATGTACTTGCGATACTCGTCGAGCGTCGTCGCGCCGATCATGTGCAGTTCGCCGCGCGCGAGCATCGGCTTGAGGAGGTTACCCGCATCCATCGCGCCCTCGGCCTTGCCGGCGCCGACGACGGTGTGAAGCTCGTCGACGAAGAGCACGATCTGTCCCTGTGCGGACGTAACGTCTTTGAGGACGGCCTTGAGTCGCTCTTCGAACTCGCCGCGATACTTCGCGCCGGCAATCAGCGCGCCCATATCGAGCAGAACGATGCGCTTGTTCTTCAACCCCTCGGGGATGTCGCCGCGCACGATGCGTTGCGCGAGCCCTTCCACGATCGCCGTCTTCCCGACGCCTGGATCGCCGATGAGCACCGGATTGTTCTTCGTGCGCCGCGAGAGCACTTGAACGATGCGCCGAATCTCGTCGTCGCGACCGATCACGGGATCGAGCTTGCCGCGCTCGGCTTCGAGCGTGAGATCGCGACCGTAGCGCTCGAGCGCCTTGTAGGTTCCTTCGGGATCGCGCGTCGTGACGCGCTGATTGCCGCGCACCTGCCGCAGCGCCTGCAGCAACTTGTCGCGCGTCACGCCCGCGTCGCGCAGCAGCTTTCCGATCGCGCCGCCCGCCTGCGCCATCGCGAGCAGCACGTGCTCGACCGAGGTGTAGTCGTCGCCGAGCGCCTTCGCCTCGTTCTCCGCCGCCCCCATGATCCGAGCGAGCTCCGGAGCAAGCGTCACTTGGGCGCTCTCCGCGTTGGCTCCGGAGAGCCGCGGCAGCTTTGCGATCGCTTCGTCAGCGCGCCGCGCTATGGCCGCCGGGTCGGCACCCGCGGCCGTTAGCACGTCGGGCGCGATGCCGCGCTCCTGCTCCAAAAGCGCCGCGAGCAGGTGCTCGGGCGTCGTCTGGGTGTTGTGACCCGAGAGGGCTCTCGAATACGCCATATTGAGCGCATCGGCAACGCGCTCGGTCATCTTCTCGACATTCATCCCTCGACTTATACCGTCAAGAAGAGCGAAAAAGTTGCAGGACCGCCCTTTCGGGTGGTCCTGCGCATCTCTGCTGCTTCAGCGGAAGCGGGCTTAGTAGTCGTTTCCGGTCGAGTAGACCAGGACCGCGCTTGGCGCGCTCATGCCCGTCGAGCCGCCGGAGATCGTGTACGTAGGCGCCACGTTGCCGCACTTGCCGGCAGCGAAGATATCGATGGCCCGGTTACCGTTTTGCACCGCATAGACGTAACCGCCGTTGTCGACCGCCACCGAGATCTGGCCGCCCGTCAGATTGGTATTCGAGCCGCCGATGTTGCAGAGCGGCGTCTGTAGACCGAAGGTCGGATTGAACTCCATCACTTCCGAGTTCGTCGTTCCGATGTCCGTGACCCAAATGTGCTTCTGGTAGTCGATGTAGATCTCGAGCGGTATGCTGAAGGACGCGCTCGTGATGACACCGGTCGGTGGGAAGTTGTTCTGTCCCGAGCCGAGCGCAACCGACGCGAACTCGTCGACGCTCGGGGTGTTTGCGTCGATGACCCAGATGTCGCCGCTGGAATCGATCGAGAGCCCTTGCGGACTCGATATCGTCGTGGCCGCGCCACCGATCCATGCGGAGGGCGCGACGTTGCCGACCGCGCCCGCTGCGAAGACGTCGATCGAGGCAACGCCGTGCGTCGAGCACGGATCCGCTACGTAGATCACGCCCGCGGGATTGATATAGACGCCGGTCGGGCAGCCCAACGTGGTGAGCGCGCCGCTAATCGTATGTGAAGCCGGGGCGCCGCCGTTGGCGGAAACCGAGTACCACGTTACCGTGCCGGCAAAGAAGTTCGCTGCCCAAAGGTTGCTGTTGAAATCGTTGAAGATGAAGAACGGAGTGCTGAGCGTGCCGCTGTGATTGTTATAGGCCGGAGCGAGATTGCCGCTGAGCGGTATCGAGCCCGTGCCCAGGTTGTAGGTCAGTAGGGAGTTATTGCCGACATCTCCGACGACCACGTACTGTGCGTGGGGTGTGCCGCCCGGTGAGAGCGGTGGGATCGGACCCGGCGCCGTCGAGGTACCATTGCCCCCCGTGCAGGCCGTAAGCAATCCTGCGAGCAGGCCGAGTGCCGCTACGGCACCGAGCGAACGAAGACGTGGCATCCTAAACACGGCGCTATCCTCCCAAAAAGGAAAAAGGGCGGGATCTTTATTAGGGGCTGGTTAGACTACGGTAAAGCGGCGTCCTGCAGCTCGCTTCCGTCCACACCGGCTATTTCTTCAAGATAGCGTCGCCGAAGCGGCTCCTCGAGGAAGGAGGCTTCGAAAGAATGGCGCGCGAGCGTTGCGAGCTCCTCGGTCGTAAATCCCAGGGCAGCTACCCCCGCGTAGTTCTCGCCGACGTACCCCCCGAAATAGGCCGGGTCGTCGGAGTTGACCGTCACGAGCAACCCGGCGTCGAACATGCGTTTGAGCGGGTGCTCTTCGAGGCTGCGCACCACGCGAAGCCTCACGTTCGACAGCGGGCAGACCGTGAGGGGAACGCGCTCGCGCACGAGGCGCTGCACCAGCGCTGGGTCCTCCATACAGCGGACGCCGTGATCGACGCGCGCAACCTTCAAGAGATCGAGCGCCTCGGCGACGTACTCGGGCGGTCCCTCTTCGCCCGCGTGCGCGACGGTGAGAAACCCCTCCGCGCGCGCCCGGTCGAAGACGCGGACGAACTTCGACGGCGGGTTTCCCAGCTCGGCCGAATCGAGGCCGACGGCGACGATCTTCTCCCGGTTACGAAGCGCGAGGTCGAGCGTCTCCATCGCCGATTCCTCGGAGAGATCGCGCAAGAAGCACAGGATGAGATGCGACGTAACGCGCAGGTCCCGCTCGCCCTCGCGCAGCGCCTGCCGAATGCCGTTCACGACGACGTCGAATGCGATCCCGCGCGAGAGGTGTGCTTGCGGATCGAAAAAAATCTCCGCGTGGCGCACGCCTTGCGCGACGGCACGCCGTAGGTACGCGATCGTCAGATCGTAGAAGTCGCGCTCGACGCGCAACACGTCCATCCCGGCATAATAGACGCCGAGAAACGATTGGAGATCGGAGAAGTCGTACGCAGCGCGAAGCGCCTCGACGTTCGCGTACGGCAACGCGACGCGGTTGCGCGCCGCGATCTCGAAGATCAGTTCCGGCTCGAACGTGCCTTCGATGTGCACGTGCAGCTCCGCCTTTGGTAAGGCGTGGATCTCGGTCATCCCGTCGCTTTCGCGGGACCTATCGATGGTCCCTCGACTTCGCGCCTGCGGCGCTACGCTCGGGATGACAAAGCGGTGTTACGCTGCGACGTGCTTTGCGAGCATCGAGACGATCGCGTTCTCCGGAACGTATCCGACGATGCGATCGACGGCTTGGCCACCCTTGAAGAGGATGAGGCAGGGAATACCCGAGATGCCGTAATGCCCGGCGAGGCTCGGGTTCTCGTCGGTGTTCAGCTTGACGAACTTCGCCTTGCCGGCGAACTTCTGCGAGACTTTCTCGACGACGGGTGAGAGCATCCGGCACGGGCCGCACCAGGGAGCCCAGAAATCCACCAATACGGGGTCGCCGCTCTTGAGCACCTCGTTCTCGAAGCTCGCCTGGGTTACGTCATTTATCGCACTCATCGCTTTTGCTGTATCTCCTCCTGCTCCAAAGACCCCGTGTAGCATGCTTGAGTTGCAGGCACCTCTTCGGAGAAGTGTGAGAGATTTGCGCAAAAGCCACGGACGGCGAACTTCCTTTGAAGTTGCGCAAATCCGATCAAGTAGGAGCGCGCAAGGACGCGCGCGACGAACGTCTTCGAGGAAGGGGTGCCTGCAACTCGCAGCCGTCTCACGTGGTCAGCTCCGTTTGGGTGGGCTCGCCGGTGATGTCGGTGATCTGCTTTGCCTGCTTGCCCGCGTTCGTTACGGCGATGACATCGGTGCCTTCGCCGAGCCGCTGCAGGCGCACGCCTTTGGCCGAGCGTCCGGTCTTACGAATGCCGGCGACCTTCAAGCGGATGACCTGATTCGCGGACGTGATCATGAGAATCTCGTCGTCGGGCGCGACCATGACCTGATCGATGACGTGTCCGATGTCTTCGCGCTCTTTAGCGAAGGCCTTGATGCCTTTGCCGCCGCGCTGGGTGTGTCGGTAATCCTCGATCGGCGTGCGTTTGCCGAAGGCGAGCGAAGTCACGAGCAGCACCTCGCGGCGGTGGTCCTCGATGACGTCCATCGCGACGATCTCGTCGCCGCCTTCGAGCGTCATGGCCTTGACGCCGCGCGCGTTGCGTCCCATCGGCCGCACGCCCTTCTCGTTGAAGTGCACGGCCATGCCGCGCAGCGTGCCGAGGATGATGTCCCGCGAGCCGTCCGAGAGATCGACCGCGAGCAGCTCGTCTCCCTCGTCGAGATTGAGCGCGATCAGGCCGCTGCGGCGCACGTTCGCGAACTCGCCGAGCTTCGTCTTCTTGATGACGCCGCGGCGCGTGACCATGACGAGATACTTCTCGCCCTCGAATTTGTCGATCGGGAAAACGGCGCTGACCTCTTCTCCGGGCGGAAGCGTCAACAGATTGACCAATGCGGTACCGCGCGCTTGGCGCGTCGTGTCGGGGATCTCATACGCGCGCAGCCGGTAGACGCGTCCCTTGTTCGTGAAGAACAGCACGTGGTCGTGCGTCTTGGTCACGAAGAAGTTGCGCACGATGTCCTCGCGCTTGAGATTCGAGATGCCGATGACGCCGCGACCGCCGCGGTTCTGCGTGCGGAACGTGTCGACGGAGACGCGCTTGATGTATCCGCCTACGGTGTACGTCACGACGACGTCGACGTTGGGAATGAGCTGCTCGACGGAAAACTCGTCTTCCGCCGGCACGATCTGCGTGCGCCGCGCGTCGCCGAAACGCTTCTTGAGGTCGAGCGTCTCGTTCTTGATGATGGCGGCGACCTTGCGGGGACTGCGCAGAATGTCTTCGAGCTCCGCAATGGTCTTGATCAGTGCGGCGTACTCGTCTTCGATCTTCTGCCGCTCTAGCCCGACGAGCGTGCGCAGGCGCATGTCGACGATCGCCTGCGCCTGAACGTCCGACAGCGAGAAGCGCTTCGAGAGGCGCGTCTTGGCTTCGTCGGTCGTTTGGCTGCCGCGCACGATCTCGATGACTTCGTCGATGTTGTCGAGCGCGATGCGGTAGCCTTCGAGGAGATGCGCGCGCTCCTTGGCCTTCGCGAGGTCGTAAGCCGTACGGCGAGTAACGACGTCTTTGCGATGTGCGACGAAGTGCTCGAGGAGCTGTTTGAGCGTGAGCACCTGCGGTTCGAGCGCCACGCTGCCGTTGGCGCGCGGCGAACCGACGGGCACGAGCGCGAGCATGTTGAAACCGAAGCTCGCCTGCAGCGGCGTATGCCGGAACAACTGATTGAGTACCACTTTTGGCGTTGCCGTGCGCTGCAGTTCGACGACGACTTTCATGCCCTTGCGGTTCGACTCGTCGTCCAGCCGCGCGATCCCGGTAACGCGCTTCTCCGCATGCGCCTCGGCGATCGCTTCGACGATGCGATTCTTGTAGACCTGATAGGGAATCTCGGTGATGACGATCTTGTGCTTTCCGTGATCTTCGACGATCTCGGCTTTGCCGCGAATCGTGATCGAGCCGCGCCCGGTGCGATAGGCTTCGCGGATCACTTCTTGCCCCAAAATGGTGCCGCCGGTTGGAAAATCGGGCCCGTGAACGAGCTTCAGCAGATCTTCGACGTCGACGGCGGGATCGTCGATGAGCGCGACGAGCGCGTCGCAGATCTCGCCGAGATTGTGCGGCGGGATGTTCGTCGCCATTCCCACGGCGATGCCGCTCGAGCCGTTCGTGAGGAGCTGCGGCAGCCGTCCGGGGAGAACGCTCGGTTCGGTGCTCTGGTTGTCGAAGGTGGGAACGAACGCGACGGTCTCTTTATCGATGTCCGCGAGGACGTCGAGCGAGGTCCGCGCCAGGCGAGCCTCGGTGTAGCGGTAGGCCGCGGGTGGGTCGGGATCGAGTGAGCCGAAGTTGCCGTGGCCGTCGACGAGCGGATAGCGCAGCGTGAAGTCCTGTGCCATGCGCACGAGCGCGTCGTAGACGGAACTGTCGCCATGCGGATGGTAGCTCTTCAGCACTTCGCCGATGATACCGGCGCACTTGCGGTGCTGCTTCGAGGGGTCGAGTCCCATCTCGCGCATCGCGTACAGGATGCGCCGCTGAACCGGCTTGAGGCCGTCGCGCACGTCGGGAAGAGCGCGGGCCACGATGACGGACATCGCGTACGAGAGGTAGCTCTCGCGCATCTCATCTTCGACGTTGACCTGTTGTACGATATCGTTATTCATGAAGCGTAACGCGCATCTCTTCGACGCCGTGCTCGAACGCACTTGCAAGAGCGAGCGCGAGCTGCACGCGCTCGCCTCCGAGCTCGCGGTCCTGTTGCGGCCGGGCGACGTCGTCGCGCTCTCGGGTCCGCTCGGCGCCGGGAAAACGGCGTTCGCCCGCGCGCTCGTGCGCGCACTACACGGTCGCGACGAGGGAACGAGCCCGACGTTCGCCTTCCGCCATCGGTACGACGGAGATCCGCCGGTCGAGCATCTCGACTTCTATCGCATCGCGAACGCCGCCGACACGATGGAGCTCGGGGTCGAAGAGGCGTTCGACGGCGGTGCCGTCGTCATCGTGGAGTGGTGGCGTAACGCCGCGTATCTCTTGCCGCCGCGGCGCTACGAGATCGAGATCGCGGGCGCCGGCTACGGTGCGAGGCACGTCACCGTCGTGCCGCCGCGATGATCGTACTCGGCGTCGAGGGCGCGCTCGGGGTCTTTTCGGTAGCGCTGGCCGAGGACGGCCGCATCGTTGCCGGGCGCAGCGAGCACGGCAAGCAGGCACTCGAGGCCGGGCTCGCGCTCGTCCCGGCGGTCATGGAGGATGCGCGCCGCTCGCCGGCCGATCTCGACCGAATCGCCGTCGGGATCGGCCCCGGCGGGTTCACCGGTCTACGCATCGCGATCTCGTACGCGAAGGCGCTCGCCCTCGCGTGGCATCTGCCGCTCGTGCCCGTCTCGTCGTTCGACCTCCTGGAAGGAGATCGTACGTGCGAGCGAGCGTTGAGCGTCGTCTCCGGAAGACGCGGCATCGTCTGCGCGCGACTGCGCGACGGAGAGCGCAAGATGGCGGCGTGCGGCGACCCGTCCGGCGTAATCGCGCGCCTCGTCGGTTCGGATGCGGGCCCGCTGGCCGTTTTCGGCCAGGCGGAGGACGTGCTCGAAGTCCTCGCCGAACGCGGTATCGAGGTGAAGCACGTTCCCGTTCCTGCGGTCCCTGCAGCCGCCGTCGCGACGCTCGCGCGCTCGGCGGCGCCCGCGCACAGCCCTCACGACGTTGTCCCGGAGTACGGCGAGCTTCCGGCCGCAAGAGTTCCACATCTGCCAGCCGGGGAGCGCGCGTGAAGGCCGACCTCGAGCCGTCGCCGACGGGCGAGACGTTCGAGATCTCCGCGATGACGCAGGTGGACGTTCCGGACATCCTGCGCATCGAGCGCGAGGCCTTCGCGACGCAATGGCCGGCGGATGCGTTCTACAACGAGATTGCCGCAAACAAGCTCGCGCACTACTTCGTCGGCCGTTACAACGGACGCATCGTCGCCTACGGCGGGATTTGGGTCATTCTCGAGGACGCGCATGTTACGACGATCGCCGTCGACGCGCGATACCGCGGGCGCGGCTTCGGCGAGACGATGCTCCTACGGCTCGTCGACGAAGCGCTGGCGCGAGGCGCGTCGTGGATGACGCTCGAGGTGCGCGAGAGCAACGTCGTCGCACAGCAGCTCTACAAGAAATACGGGTTCACGACGGTTACTGCGCGCAAGGCCTATTACAGCGACAACAACGAGAACGCGCTCGTCATGTGGGCGGGAAATCTCAAGAGCGAGCTCTATCGCAATCGGCTGGGTGCGTTGCGCGAGGCCGACGGCGGCTGACCTATCACGAGATTACGCGCCGCGTGCGCGAGGAGATCGGCCAAGAACATCGCTACGCTCATTGCGTGCGCGTCGCGCGTTGCGCGGAGATCCTTGCGCTGCTCTACGCCGCAGACTCCGGGAAGGCGCGCCTGGCCGGGTTGCTGCACGATCTGGCGCGCCTCTACGCCCCCGAACGCATCCTTGCCGAGTGCGCGGCTCGTGGGCTCGCCATCGACGAGGCTGAGCGCGCCGCTCCTGTTCTGCTCCACGCGCGGCTCGGCGCTGCGCTCGCTCGGGAACGCTTCGCCGTGACTGATTTCGAGGTGCTCTCCGCCATCGAAAAGCACACGTTGGGCGATGCTGAAATGTCGCCGCTCGATTGCGCGGTCTACCTTGCAGACGGCCTCGAGCCGGGCCGTAGCTTCGCCGAGCGCGCCGCTCTCTGGGAACTCGCCAAATGCGACCGGACCGCGGCGATGCGCGCAACGCTCGCCGCGACGATCGGGTACATACACGCGAGAGGCCTCCGGCCGGCCCCGCGAGCTCTCGCTGCCGCGCGCGCTTTTGGGGTAGAAACGTGATCGATATCGTGCGCAACGCTGCGCTGGACAAAAAAGGCGAAGACTTCGTCGCGATCGACGTGCGCGAGCGCACGATTCTCGCCGGAGCAGCGCTCGTTCTACAACCTCGAGCGTCTATGGGCCCCGGCGAGCGAGAGAGAGGCACAGAGCTCGTGAAGGTACGCCACGAAACCCGTTCCAAGCGCATGCGCCGGCAGCGCTGGCTCAGGGCCGGAATCTGGGTCTTTCTCTTCGTCTTCGCCTTCAGCGTCGTCGGCGGCTTGATGCTCGTCGTCGCCGGAACCGCCGGCCACTAACTCCGCACGCGTGCTCTTCGTCCAAGACCACGCCCAGGTGTTCTCGGTACGCACCGTCGCCGGCGTGGAGCGGCGCATCGCCGCAACGCGCGCAGCGACGGGCGAAGAGCTCGTCGTGGTCACCGTTCCCCGGCTGGCGGGCGCACAAGCATCGGGTGTCGTGGAGAGCGAAGCGGAGCGGCTCTTCTACCAAGAAGGCGTTCGCGGAACGCTACTCTACGTCGATCGCGACGATCGCCGGGACGCCGTGATCGCGCAGCCCACGGCGTGGTTCGACGCACGGCACGTTGCGGCGATTCGGCGAGCGATGGAGGCGCGCTTCCGGCGGGGAGAGTACGACGCCGGGCTGCGCGCAGTTGCCGGCGACGTTCTTGCTGTCTACGATGCCCACGCGGCGGCATCGAGAGCCGGCGTCAGGAAGGCGGCACCGCGCCTGCGAATCTACGCATGGATTGCGGCGGCGCTGCTCGCCTATCTTGTCGTTCGCGGCACGCTGCGGCGGGCAGGCGCATGAGCCTGCACCCCTAACTGTTACAGCGTCATGCGACGCCATCTCTGCGCTCTGCTCGCGGCAGCGTTCGCCGCGCCGCTCTTCGTTGCGCCCGCGTCTGCGGCGCCCGCCTCATACTTCGGCGGCCTCCATTATCGCCTCATCGGGCCGTTTCGCGGTGGCCGCGCCCTCGCAGTGACGGGCGTTCCCGGCCAGCCGAATCATTTCTACTTCGGCGCGGTCGACGGCGGCGTATGGGAGACGCTCGATGCTGGAAGAACGTGGAGACCGATCTTCGATTCGCAAGACATCGCTTCGGTCGGCGCGATCGCCGTCGCGCCCAGCGACCCACGCGTCATCTACGTCGGAACCGGCGAAGCCGACATGCGCTCCGACATTGCCTACGGAAACGGCGTCTACAAGAGCACCGACGGAGGGGGGCACTGGACGCACCTCGGCCTGGACGACACGCGCCAAATCGGCAGCATCGTCGTCGATCCGCACGACGCGAGCGTCGTGTACGTTGCGGCGCTCGGACATGCGTACGGACCGAACGCGGAGCGCGGCGTCTTCAAATCGACCGACGGCGGCGCGCACTGGGCGAAGGTACTCTACCTCAACGACAATACCGGCGCCATCGATCTGGCAATGAGTCCGCGCGATCCGCACACGCTCCTCGCCGCGATGTGGCAGACGCGCCGGCCGCCGTGGAACGTCTACCCTCCCTCTAGCGGTCCGTCCAGCGGGCTCTACGCAACGCACGACGCCGGCGCAACGTGGGCGCGCGTCACCCAAGGGCTGCCCGCGCACGCCGGCCGAATCGGCGTGAGCTTCTCGGCCGCAAACGCGCAGCTTGTCTACGCGGTCGTCGATAGCGACGTGCACCACGGCGGCATCTATCGATCGGATGACGGCGGCGCGTCGTGGCATCGCACGAACGGCGAGGTACGGCTCTGGCAGCGCGGGTGGTACTTCGGCGGAATCACCGCCGATCCGCAGAGCCCCGACGTCGTCTACGTCATGAATACGTCGACGTATCGCTCGACCGACGGCGGGCGCACCTTCGTCGCCATCAAGGGCGATCCGACGGGCGACGATTTTCACACGCTCTGGATCGATCCCGCCGACGCGAGCCGCATGGTTCTCGGTAGCGATCAAGGGGTGATCGTGAGCGTCGATCGAGCGAAGACGTGGAGCTCTTGGTACAATCAGCCGACGGGCCAGTTCTACCACGTGAGCACCGACGACCGCTTCCCGTACTGGGTCTACGGCGCACAGCAAGATTCGGGCAGCGTTGCCACGCGGAGCACGGGACGATACTCTACGATTACCGCAATCGACACGCGTTGGATCGACGCCGGCGGCGAGGACGGGTACATCATCGCGGACCCGCCGCATCCGGCTACGGTCTACGGCTCGGCAGCGAACTTTGCCGGCGGCCCCGTGACGCTCGAAAATATCGACACCGGGTGGGAACGCAACCTCGATCCGACGCTTGCCTATCCACGCCACGTCTGGCGAAGCACGTGGACCGTTCCACTTGCCATGACGGCAGATCGACGGACGCTCTATTACGCGCATCAACGGATCTTCCGGTCACATGACGGCGGGCAGTCGTGGCGGATCGTCAGCCCCGACCTCTCGCGCTCGCACACCGGCGCGTTGCCGAACCTCGATCCACCGACCCGCGCCGACGACAACGGCGTCCGGCGCCACGGCGTCGTGTACGCGCTCGCGCCCTCTCCGCGCGACGCGAACATGCTCTGGGCGGGAACCGATGACGGGCTCGTGTGGCTGACACGCGACGCGTGCGCGCATTGGAGCAACGTCACGCCTCCGGGCGTGACGGCGTGGAGCAAGATAGCGATCGTCGAGCCGTCACACTTCGATGCTGCGACGGCATTCGTCGTCGTCGACCGCCACCGTCTGGATGACTATCATCCGTACATCTACCGCACGCGCGACGGCGGCAAGACGTGGCGGCTGATCGTCGAGGGCATTCCGAACGGTTCGTTCGTGAACGTGGTGCGCGAAGATCCCTTCCATCGCGGCCTGCTCTTCGCGGGAACGGAGAGAGGCGTGATGGTCTCGTTCGACGACGGAAATCACTGGCGATCGCTCCAGCTCAACTTGCCCGTCTCGTCGGTGCGCGACCTCGACGTGCACGGCGAAGACCTCGTCGTCGGGACCCATGGCCGCGCGCTCTGGATTCTCGACGACATCTCGCCGCTGCGTCAGATGGCGCAAGCGCAATCCTCGCGCGGCGGCGCGTTCCTTTTCGCTCCGGCGGCGGCGTATCGCGTGCATGCCGTTGGGTATAACGAAGGCACGCCGTATCCGGAAGACGAGCCGCAGGCGCAGGATGCACCCAACGGCGTCAACGTCGACTACATCGTGCGCACGCCAGGTACGGTGTCGATCAGCATACTCGACGCACGCGGCAACGTGGTGCGGCGCTGGTCGAGCGATCGTCCCACGCACGCCGTGAATCCGGCGAGCCTCGATTTTCCACCGCAGTGGGCACCGGTTCCGCCGGTTCCTTCGAGCGCGATCGGCACGCATAGGTTTCTCTGGAACTTTCACGTTGGAAGCGATTCCGGCCCACTCGCGCCGCCCGGGCACTACGTGGTGCGGCTGACGCACGACGGCGCGACCTCTTCGCGCTCCGTCACGGTGCTGCGCGACCTGCGCATCGCCGCAAGCGACGCCGGCCTGCGCGCGCAGTACGCGCTCGCGCAGGCGATTGAAGGGCGAATCGCACAGATCGCGGCAGCGCGTACGAGGACGACGAATCCGGCCGTTCTCGGCGTGGCGCCGGCCGCCAATCCCAACGATTCGGTCGGCGGCCCATCACGCGACGTCACGAGCCTGCGCGCGCTGCGCGGAGCGTTCGAGAATCTCGAGCAGGCCGTCGAAAGCGCCGACGCGCCACCGACACCCGACATGCATCGCGCCTACGAAGAGCTCTCGGCGATGCTCGCGTCTACCTTACGAAAGATTCCCCGAAGGCGCTAGGAGTCTAGCGTCCAGCGAGCGTTTGCGCGTACCAGCTCTCCAAATCCGAGTGGAACTGGACCAGCGCCGCATGGTGCAGATAAACCATGTGTCCCGACTCGTAGAAGCCGTACGTGATGTGCGACTGCAGATCGGGCTTGAGGTTGAGATGGTCGAGCGTATAGACGGTCGCGAGCCAGGGCGTCGCGAAATCGTAGTAGCCGTTCGCTGAGAAGACCCGCAGGCCGGGGTTATACGTCAGTGCATTTGCGAGGTCGGGCGCGGTGTTGAGCACCGGCGAGTCGTTGTGGTGCCAGTTCCAACCGCCGTCGGCGTGAATCAGCGCGTATGCGAGCACGCGATATCTCTCCGGCGACCGGTATCCGAGCCCTTGCTGTATGTACGCATTGTTCGCCGCCGTGAACGCAGAGTCGATTGCGGCGTCGGTGGGGTCCCACGGCCACTCATCCGCCGCGCTATCGAGCACGTCGTTTTCGTAGCGCGAATCGTACCGTCCGACGACCTTGCCTTGGTTGCGCTCGAGCTGCATGAGGAAGCGCTGATACGACACGCGCAGATTCGCAAGGCGAATGTAGTTCTCCGACAGGCCCGTGAACCTGTGCAGCTTCGCAACGACGTCGTTGTACGTACCGCGCGATAGATGGGCGCCCTGCGCCAGTGCGTTCAGGTACTCGCCCATCGCAAAGTCGCGCGACTCCATCACGGCGGTGTGGAGATCGCTCGGCGCACCGGCGGGGAGGCGGTGATGGTACCACGCCGCGGCCGTTTCCGTGGGCAGATAGAGGACGTACGACCAGTCCCCTCCGGCTTGCGGAACGCTGTCGCCGTACGTGCTGGCGTAGAGCCCGAAGTTGAGAATAGACGAGAGCAGCACGACGCCGTTTATGCCGATGCCTTGATTCTGCAGATAGTTGACGAGCATTGCCGAGCGCGGCGTGCCGTACGATTCGCCGAAGAGAAACTTCGGCGAGTTCCAGCGGCCAAACTTCGTCACGTACCGGTCGACGAACTGCGCGAACGACTTGACGTCGGGATCGGCTCCGAAAAATTCTTTCGGGGTTCCTGCGCCGATGATGCGGCTGTAGCCGCTGGCGCACATGTCGATGAAGACTTCGTCGGTACGATCGAGCAGCGTATACTGGTTCGGGACGACGCGATAGGGCGGCGGACCGGTCATGCGTCCGTCCGCGACCGCAACGCGCACGGGACCGAACGATCCCATACGCAGCCATACGGTCGAGCTTCCCGGGCCGCCGTTATAGAAAAACGTGACCGGCCGGGCCGACGGATCCGATCCGTCCAGCGTAAAGGCGGTGTAGAACATGCGGCACGTCGGCTGCCCCTTGTCGTTGGTAAGGTCGATCGTTCCGGCACGCGCCGTGTATGCGAGCGTTCGACCGTCGACGACGAGCGTATGCTGCGTGACGGCGTCGGGAAACGCCGGTGCGACCTGCGATGGCGCGGCCGGCGCCGCCGGCGCTGCGCTCGCCGCGGCAAGCGAAGACGCGCCGAGGAGCGCCAGCGCCGAGAGAACCTTGTTCATCGTCTGCATCGTCTCCGTGGCTCCTAGCGAATCGAGAGCACCTGCGCGTACCACCGCTCGAGATCGTTGTGGTACTGCGCGAGTGAGGGTATGTTGAGATAGATCATATGTCCCGACGGATAGAAGCCGTAGGTGATGTGGCGTTGGATGGCTGGCATGAGGTTCAGATGCGTCAGCGTGTACACGGTTGCGTAGTACGGCGTGGCGAAGTCGTAGTAGCCGTTCGCCGAGAAGACGCGCAAGTTCTCATTGTAGGTCAGCGCCTGCGCGAGGTCGACCGCCACGTTCGTGACTTCGGTACCGTTGTGCTTCCAATCCCATCCACCGTGCGCGGCGATGATATTGTACACGCTCGAGCGGTAGAGCAGCGGGGTATCGTAGTGCAGATCCTCGCGGAGATACTCGTTGACTGCGGTCGTGAACGGCGCGTCGATCCCGGCGTCGGTCGCGTCCCAATCCGGCGTTTCCTGCGTGCGGTCGATCGCCCACGTCTCGAAGCGCGAATCGAGCCGCCCGACGATTTTACCCCGCTCGCGCAATAGTTCGCTCATGAAGCGCCAATACGGTACGCGCAGGTTCGAGTCGCGAATGTACTGGTCGGAGAGGCCCGTATAGTAATGAAGCTTCGCCACAACGTCGTCGTAGGAGCCCGGCGAGAGCGCCGAGCCTTGCGCGAGCGCGTCGAGGTACTCGGTGGACGCAAAGCGCTCCGCCGCTGCGGTGAACGCGCGCAGGCTGCCGCGGTACGAGACCGCGTGGTGGTACCAGGCGGTTGCGGCCTCCGTCGGCAGATAGAGCACGAAGAGCCAGTCGCCGCCGCCGATGCCCGTCGGCTCAGAATCCCAGTCGAGAGCGAAACTGAGAATCGTCGATTGGAGCACGACCCCGCTCACGGTGATGCCGTTGGTCTGCAGATAGTTAGCGAGATTCGCCGAGCGCGTCGTTCCATACGACTCGCCGAAGAGAAACTTTGGTGAGTTCCAGCGCCCGAACTGCGAAACGTACCGCTCGATGAACTGCCCGAACGCGCGCACGTCTTGATCGACGCCGAAGAAATCGGACGGTTTGCCCGTGCCGATGATGCGGCCGAAGCCGCTGTCCGGCATGTCGATGAAGACGAGATCCGATCGATCGAGAATGCTGTACGGGTTATCGACGATGCGGTATGCCGGACCCGCGGTCTGCGTCGCGTTCGAGTTCGTAACGATCCGCATCGGCCCCACGGAACCCATGTGCAGCCACATGCTCGAGCTTCCCGGCCCGCCGTTGTAGAGGAACGTCACCGGCCTGGTGCTCGGGTTTGCGCCGTCGAGCGTGTACGCGACGTAGAAAATCCGGCACGTCGGACGATGGTCCTGATCCCTGAGCGTGATCGTTCCCGCACGCGCAGTGTACGCATATGTATGACCGCCGAGCGCGATCGTGTGATGCGTTACGGCATCGGGGGTCGCAGACGGATCGCCGGACGTGCGCGGGGCGCTTGCGAGCAAGAAGACGGCGGCAAGTGCGGCCGCCGGGAGCGTACGGAGCATGGGGTGGCAAGTTGTCGCTTGCGTCCGCGCGGCCCTTCAGGCCGCAAACGCGGCACTACCGGGGTTGGCGGCTTCCTTTGACGGGTTGCGGAAAGACTCGCCGGGGGTTCTTCCGCAGCCTGTTAGAGCTCGTACAGCGCCTTGCGAAGTCGGGCCACCGCCCGTTCGATCGTTTCGAGGTACGGATTCATCGCCGCCTTAATACGGTTCAGCCGCTCGACGCCCGCCGGCGTGATCGCGTAGATACGGCGCGATCGCTTCGTCGGGTGATCCCACGTCGCGCTCACGAATCCACGTTCTTCCAAGCGGCGCAGCAGCGGATAGATCTTGTTCGTGTTCACGGCGATCAAGTCTCCACACAGGCGTTCGATGCGCTGCATCAAGCCGTAGCCGTGATCGGGCTGCTCCTCGAGCAGATGCAGGAGCAGCGCCGGAAATACCGTCTTGCTCTTGATCGGCCCGCGAAGAATCTCGTCGACGGGATGAAGCTCGTGCGCGTGCGCGTGCACCTCATGCATGGGCGTGAAGGCGGAGGTCGGTGCGATAGGCGCGGTCGATTTCGTCTGCATAGCGTTGCTCCACGACGCGGCGCTTGATCTTCATTGCCGGCGAGAGATAGCCGCTTTCGACGGTAAACTCTTGCGGAATGACGACGATGCGCCGGATCTGCTCGAAGGTAGCGAGGTCAGCCGTTTGCTTCTCGATTTCGGCGGTGAGGAAGGTCAGCACGTCGTCGCGAGCCGCCAGCCGTTCCGGCGGAACGTCGGCAGATATGCCGAGCGCCTTGCGTACGAGGTCCCAGTTGGCATTGATCACGGCTGCGGGATGGGGCTGCCCTTCGCCGACGACCATTGCCTGCGTGACGTAGAGCGAGCGTCTGATCGCCGATTCCACGCGCGCGGGCGCGATGAACTTTCCGCCGGCGGTCTTGAACAACTCGCGTTTGCGATCGGTGATATAGACGAATCCCTTCTCCATGTGCCCGACGTCGCCGGTTTGCAGCCAGCCGTTCTGGATCGCCTCGGCCGTCGCGGCTTCGTCGCGATAATAGCCCTTCATCACGTGCCGGCCGCGCGTCAGGATCTCGCCGTCGTCTGCGACCTTCACCTCGACGCCAGGAATCGGCTTGCCGACGGCGCCGTAGCGATTCGCCGAGAGCCGGCTCACCGTCGTGACCGGTGACGTCTCGGTCAAACCGTAGCCCTGCATGATCGGCAAGCCCAGGCCGAGGAACGTCATCGCCGTGTCGACGTGCAGCGCCGCGCTACCGCTCGTGAAATACCGAAGGCGATCGAGGCCCAGGCGTTTGCGGACCGCCTTCAGCACCAGGGCGCGCGCGACGAGGTACGCGAGCCATCGTCGCGGCCCGGCCCATCGCTTGAACGTCTTCGCGTACATGTAGTCGTGCCCGGCGCGCAGAGCCCACGGAACGAGCTTCGCAGCCAGTCCGCCCTGTGCCATCGCCGACGCGGTAACGCCCGCGAGCACGCGATCGAAGATTCGCGGCACCGCGGTCATCGAAAACGGGCGCACGTCCTGCACGTCGGGAAGCATGGCGTTCGGATCGTGGCAGATGAAGTATCGCACCCGCGCGAGCATATAGATGTAGATCATCGTGTGCTCGAAGATGTGCGAATACGGCAGTACCGAAAGAATCTCTTGTCCCGCGTGGATGCCCTGAAACCCGTACGCGAGCGCCGACTGCGCGTCGAAGCCGACGTTGTCGTGCGTGAGCATCACGCCCTTCGGACTCCCCGTCGTTCCCGACGTATAGATCAGCACCGCCAAATCGTCGGGTGCCGCCGACGTGGTCGCGCGCGGCGAGTGCGCCCCCTGCGCCTCGAAGGCCGTCAGCGACCCGTCACCTTGCCCTTCGAAGACCACGGCTCGCGGCAGAGACGGGATGGAGCCAAGCCGTGCGAGTGCCTGCGTCGTGTCGAGGAAGAGCAGCTTCGCACCGGAGTGCCCGAGAATATATCCCGTCTGATCGAGTGCCTGCGTCGGGTAGATCGGCACGACGACGCAGCCCGCAAAGAGCGTGGCGAATGCGCAGACGACCCAGTCGACGCAATCGTGCGAGATCAGCGCAACGCGGTCGCCTTCGACAAGGCCGGCCTTGCGAATTGCGGCGGCGACGTTCTCGACGCGGGCGAGCACCGCGGCGCTCGAGGCCGGCGTCCATTTGCCCGCGACGCGTTCGACGAGCGCGTACGCGTTCTCACGAGCAAGCGCTTCCCGCACCAATTGCGGCAGCGTCTTCTTCGGAGGCAACGCCATTGTAAAAATATCATTGGCGAGAAACCTGCGTCCCCCTACAGTCGCAGGTATTGCTGCGCCCGGTCCAGCCGGCTCGAGGTCATACCGGCGACGTCGAGCAGCTGGTCGAGCGACGTAAAGGGGCCTTCGCTCGCGCGCACGTCGACGATGCGCTGCGCGATCGCGGCGCCGATCCCGGGGACGAGCCCCAGCGCCTGCGCGCCGGCCGTGTTCAGATCGACGACGCCCACGGGCTGCCGGCGGTGGCGGGCTCGACGCCGTGACCTGCGTCGAGACGGGCCGCACCGTCCGCGTGAAGAGGCGGACGAGCCGTATGCAAAGCGACGTCTCGCGGGCAGGCTCCGCGCGAGGGGTGCGACAGAGAACTCCGGCGCGGGCAGAGCCTGCGGCGGCCGCGGGACGGGGTGGAACAGGGCGAGCGCGGCGAGCACGACGCCGCCGGCGAGCAGTGCGTAACGATACATGCCGTTCTTTTGCGCCCATCCAGACGAATGGAAAGGGGTAGCGACCCCCGGCACTATACGAAGGCGTATGCCCGAAGCGTACGATTTCGAGCAGATCGAGCAAAAGTGGCGGGAGCGCTGGGAACGGGAGGGCACGTATGCCGCGCCGCGCGTTCCCGCGGGCGACAAGTATTACGTGCTCGAGATGCTGCCGTATCCCTCGGGCGATCTCCACGTCGGCCACGCGAAGAACTACACGATCGGCGACGCGGTCGCACGCATGATGCGCATGCTCGGATACGACGTGCTTCATCCGATGGGATGGGACGCTTTCGGCTTGCCCGCCGAGAACGCAGCCATCGCGCGCGGCATCGATCCCGAAACGTGGACCCGCTCGAACATCGACAACATGCGACGGCAGGTTCGCCTCATCGGCACGGGATACGACTGGTCGCGCGAGATCACGACGTGCGATCCCGAGTACTACCGCTGGAACCAATGGCTCTTTCTCCGCCTCTTCGAGCACGGGCTTGCCTATAAGCGCGAGGCGCCGGTCAACTGGTGCCCGCACGATCTGACCGTGCTCGCGAACGAGCAGGTCGTCGACGGAAGGTGCTGGCGATGCGACGCTCTCGTCGAGCGGCGCAACCTCGCGCAGTGGTTTCTCAAGATCACCGCCTATGCCGATCGCCTGCTGGCAGATCTCGATCGGCTCGACGGCTGGCCGGAGCGTACGCGCACGATGCAACGCAACTGGATCGGCCGCAGCGAAGGCGTCGAGCTTTCCTTCACGATCGCAGGAACCGATGCGCGCGTCGACGTCTTCACGACGCGTGCCGACACCATCTACGGCGCAACCTTTATTGCTATCGCACCCGACCATCCAGCAATTCCGCTGCTGAGAGCGGTGATCTCGAAGCATCAGGCGGCGCAGATCGACGCGTTCGCGGAATCGCTGCGCTCGAAGTCCGAGCTCGAACGTACCAGCCTAATGGAGAAGACGGGCCTCTTCACCGGTGCCTACGCGGTGAATCCACTCTCCCACGAGCGCGTTCCGATTTGGGTGACGAACTACGTGCTTGCAGAGTACGGCACGGGCGCCGTGATGGGCGTGCCGGCGCACGACGAGCGCGACTTCGACTTCGCCCGCAAGCACGGCTTGCCGATCGCGCAGGTGATCGTGCCGCACGATCTCTCCGGCGAGCCGGCGCCGCTCCACGAGGCGTTCCTCGACGACGGCCGCCTCATCGCAAGCGACGACTTCACCGGCATGTCGAGCGCGCGCGCGCGCGACGCGATCGCCCAACGCCTCGCGTCGCTCGGCCAGGGGCGCCTCAACGTAAACTACCGGTTGCGCGACTGGCTGATCTCGCGCCAGCGCTACTGGGGCACGCCGATTCCGATTCTCTATTGCCCGCAGTGCGGTGAGGTACCGGTTCCAGACCAAGCGCTTCCCGTGCTTCTTCCACCCAACGCGCCGATCACCGGCGAAGGTTCGCCGCTCGCGCGCATGCCGGAGTTCGTGAACGCCGCGTGTCCGCGCTGCGGCGGTCCCGCGCGGCGCGACACCGACACGATGGACACGTTCTTCGAGTCGTCGTGGTACTATCTGCGCTACCTCTCACCTCACGACGCGAGCGCACCGTGGGGCAGCGAAGAAGCCGCGGGATGGATGACCGTCGATCAATACATCGGCGGCGCAGAGCATGCGGTGATGCACTTGCTCTACTCGCGCTTTTTCTACAAGTTCTTTGCCGACCGGGGATGGGTCGGCGCCGCGGACGAGCCGTTCCAGCGCCTGTTCCACCAAGGCTTCGTGCTGCACGACGGCGAGAAGATGTCGAAGTCGCGCGGCAACGTCGTCGGCATCGACGAGACGGCGCGGC
>VFSW01000468.1_pt1 | contig 59543 bp, 44 predicted proteins | sample 5358111 | NCBI WGS metagenome assembly VFSW01 (sample SAMN11554181, study PRJNA540505) | mine drainage metagenome | isolation source: sediment from site ElyBrook_90M | place: USA: Ely Copper Mine, Vershire, VT | collected 2017
TTCCTCATTCATTATTAAAGTTGCGGAAAAGTGGAGTTTTTCAACAAGTTCCTAGAATCGCAGGTCCGGAGTCCGTGGTCGCCCGGAGATCCCTGATGTCAGCGAGCATCCCAAGGACGCACTGCCGTCCGTATCGGGTTGAGGGGTAATACGACATCCCGGCTGGGCGCTGTGGAGCGAGTATACGTTTATGTGCGGTGGCCAATGGGATACGACGCGATGGGAAGGAGGATATCGAAGGTGGCGGGAGGGGTGACGGCGTATTATTTGTATGATCGCGAGGGACGTCCCTTTGAGGAGGCGAGCGGGGCTGGGACGTGGACGCGGATGGAATTATATGCGGGGGCGAGGCACGTGGGGACGTATAGTGGAGGGGCGAGCGCTTCCGGGACGGATGCTGGAAGACACGGAACGCTTGATGCGGAAGATGGGGGTCGAAAGGGTTACGGGAGCATTCGCGGACGGGAAGTGATACGAGGGGCCGTTGGCGGCTTCTCCCTGACAACGGAGGAGCGCAGATTGATTGTGGCACTGGGTTTTCCGAGGTGGTCAAGTTGCGCCCGCGATTTAAGGAATCGCAAACACTTATGAGCGAAGCAGACGCAACGATTCACAATATATCGGACACGGCCCGGTGGGCAGCGGTCTACCGCGCGCGGGAGAACGAACGGCCGAACGCCGCGTTCCGCGACCCATACGCGCGACGGCTGGCGGGGGAGCGTGGCGAAGCCATTGCGCGTTCCATACCGTTCAGCGAGGAGGCCACCTGGGCATGGATAGCGCGCACCTACCTGTACGACCAGTTCATCACGGAGCGCATTCGCGCCGGCGTGGACATGGTGGTGAACCTCGCCGCGGGGCTGGACGCGCGGCCTTACCGGATGGATATGCCGGCGCCACTGCGATGGGCGGAGGTGGACCTTCCCGGCATCCTCGATTACAAAGAAGGAATTCTGGCGGGCGAAAAACCGAAATGCGCGCTGGAGCGTACGCGGATGGATTTATCAGACGTTGCGGCGCGGCGCGAGCTATTCGCGCGGCTCGGCTCGCAGACGAAGAACGCGCTGATCATCACGGAAGGGCTGCTGATCTATTTCACGCCTGACGAAGTAGCTGCGCTGGCGCAGGATCTGGCCGCGCCCGCCGGTTTCCGGCATTGGGCGATGGACATCGCTTCGCCCGGGCTGCGGCGCATGCTGGAAAAGCACGCTGGCCCGTTCGTCGGCGCGGGTGGCGCGAAATTTCAATTCGCGCCGGCGGAAGGCCCGCCGTTTTTCGAACGCTACGGCTGGAAGCCGGAGGAGGTTCGCGGCATGCTGAAGGCCGCGAAGAAACTCGGTCGCCTGAAGTTTGGGTTTCGCCTCCTTGCGCTGCTGCCTGAATCCAAGGGCAAGCAGGGGAACCGCCCGTGGTCTGCTGTCTGTTTGTTGGCCCGGGATTGTGCGGGCACAAGCGGCGGCGACTTATAACTTACAGAGGATTGAGCGGCTGACGCGCGCCGATGAGTAAGTAAGGAGGACAAAGAGCGCTGAGGAGCGGAACACAAGCGGGGAAGACGATGAACTCCGAATGATTCGAAGGGCGAGGCGGCTTAGGGACCAAACAATCGCACAGTTGTCGGGCACGCAGGCAATTATTCCAGCAAGGTCGCAGGGAGATTCGGGCTGGGCAAGCGTTGCCCCGGCCGGCACCGTGGGAATCCCGTTTTGCCCACGGTGTGGCTTCCTCTCCATTGCGGGAATTGGCAATTGCCGTTACTCTGAATCGGGCGGCCTCTCGCGGAGGATTGGGGAGCACCTGCTCCCCTCGGCTTTCGCGCCGCTTGGGGGCCATTGGAGGCAATCATGCGTCGCGGCAATCTATTTCTGATAATCTTTTTCGCGCTTCTGCTGGGCATCTTTCTGCTCTATCATTTCCGCGGCAGGGTCTTCCATTCCACGCGCCTGGCTTCCCTTCCCGCCGGCCAGTGTGACGCATCCATCTGGAGCCACGTCTATCACTCCTACCGCCTGCAGGTGCTCAACCCGTGCACGTCGGTGACCGGCACAATATACTCGATTCGGCCGGAAGCCGATGGGGACGATCATATTGACGTGACGCTCGACCCGGGCTATGAATCGTTTCTGAATAACGGCAATGTTACCGGGCAGCACGGCAAACTTGTTGTTGAGCCTGTGTGCCAGAATCCCGTCACGCAGGCCGATGCCGCAGCCTCGTGCTCGGCCTACCAGCAAAACGTGTTTATCCCCCAGGTCGGCGACCACGTGCGGATCACGGGGGCCTTCGTGCTCGATCAGGATCACGGCTGGCAGGAGATACATCCCGTGACGTCGATCGAAATCATGTGATTCCGGCGGTTATGGCGCGCTTTCCTTCCATGCCGTAAACCACAGGTCCGCGAGCATCTGCGCACCGGCGGCGAGGCGCTTTTCGGTGAACGCGCGCGATTCCGCAGTTCCCATTCCGTCGAATCCTCCGGCCTTTTCGAGGGCGTACACTTCCTCCACCTGCGCGTGCGTCAGCTCGAGGTAATTCACATAATCATCGAAGGGATGCTTCAGCTCCACGGGGCCGCGGAGCAGCGGCGCGAAATCGGCCGCCCGGACATTTTTCTCCACAAAGGTGCTTTCGAATTTTGCATGCAGCCCGCGTCCGGTCTCGTATCCTTTGGGATTTGGCCCCACCCAGCCGTCATAGGAGACCGTGGTATGCAGGGGCTGTGAGCCATCCGCGGCGTAGTGGCCGAGCCATCCGGCATAAAACAAAATGTTCTGCTCGACCTGCTTTGTGGGCTTCGATGCCGCCTTGCGCATTCTATATTCACGGAAAGCCTCCCGCAGCCTTTCATAGACCTCGATGGTGGCATAGGGCTGCAGGCCGACGCGCTCGGGCAGGTATTGGTCGCCGCCTTGTTTCGTCCCGCTCCTTTTCTGGTAGAGGGCGCGGTAATATTGGTATCTGTCAGTGGGTAAGCTCTGCATCCATTCGATTCGTTCCAGGTCGATAAAATGATCGGGGGCCTGCGCGGCCAGCAGGGCCGCATCCCGCCTGTCTCTCCAACGGTCCGGCTCGGGCGCAAGGAATTCGATTCGATTTTTCGCGGCGCGGCTGCGGAAGAATCCCGGCATCTCGCGGGGCATTTTGCCGGCGGCCACACGATTGATTTCCTGGTGCCCCTGCTTTCCCCATCCCCAGGCTGGCAGGCCGGGCCAGATGGCCAGGCAGAGCACCACAAGCTGTGCGGCGAGGCATCTTCCTGCCAACCGCGCCGGCTTTTTGCACTTGGCCATCTCGATTCCTCCCCGCCCACACTAGCCGCAGGCGCGGGCCAGGCGCAAGAATTTTATGCACCGCAGGGCTTTTTGTGTACCATCGCCTGGGAGTGCCCCGGGGCTTTCGCGGCCGCGGCACGCCACTCGCTTTCCATGACGCCGCCCGATTTCGATTTCATCATCGTGGGAGCCGGCTCCGCCGGATGCGTACTCGCCGCACGCCTATCCGAGGATGCTTCGCATCGCGTGCTGCTGCTCGAGGCTGGCGGCCCGGATCATCGCCGCGAAATCATGATTCCCGCGGCGTTCTCAAAGCTATTCCGCACCGAGTGTGACTGGAACTTCTTCACGGAACCACAGGAGAATCTGGATGGCAGGCGCCTGTATTGGCCGCGTGGCAAAGTGCTTGGGGGTTCGAGTTCGCTGAACGCGATGATTTATATCCGCGGGGCGGCCTCCGATTACGATTCCTGGGCTGCGATGGGCAATCCCGGGTGGGATTTCGCGTCCGTGCTGCCGTTTTTTCTGCAATCGGAGGATCAGGCACGCGGCGCTTCCGCTTTTCACGGCGTGGGCGGGCCGCTGCGCATCGAGGACCAGCGCTCACCCAATGCACTCTCGCTGGCGTTCCTCGGGGCCGCGGAATCTCTGGGTATTCCGCGGAATCCCGATTTCAATGGCCCCTCGCAGCTCGGCTGCGGGCTCTATCAGGTGACGCAGCGGCGCGGCCGTCGGGCGAGCTCTTCGGCATCATTTCTGGGTCCTGCGCGGGCGCGGCCAAACCTTCGCGTGGAAACGTTTGCCCTCGCCACGCGCATCCTCTTCGATGGCACGCGCGCATGCGGCGTGGAATATCTCATCGAAGGCCAGCTGCGGCGCTCGATGGCCGGCCGCGAAATCCTTCTGGCCTCTGGCGCTGTCAATTCTCCGCATTTGCTGCTGCTTTCGGGAGTGGGCCCAGCCGCTCAACTCCGCGCATTCAAGATTCCGGTGGTCGCCGATCTGGCCGGCGTAGGGGAAAATCTGCAGGACCATCTTTTCTATCCCGTGGCCTACAATTCCCTGAAGCCCATGACGCTTGATCACGCGGACACGTTCCCCAATCTGCTTCGCTATCTGCTGTTTCGCACAGGCCCACTGACATCCTGCATCGCGGAAGCGGGCGCCTTCCTGCGCACATCCCTCTCGAGCGGGGAACCCGACCTGCAATTTCACTTCGGCCCCGCCTGGTATATTGATCATGGGTTTCGGCGGCCCGCCGGCACCGGTTTCACTTTTGGCCCCACGCTGATACGCCCTGGCAGCCGCGGCTTCCTTCGCCTGCGTTCCGGCGATGTGCTTACGCCGCCCGCGATTCAGCCGCGCTATCTCTCCGAGCCTGCCGACCTGGCGCTGCTGCTGGAAGGGCTGCGAATCGCCCGCGAAATCGCGGCCGCCGCCCCTTTTGCCGCGTTCCGCGGACCTGAAGAATATCCTGGCGCGGCGTGCGTCACGGAAGCGGACCAAACAAACTACATTCGCTCCGTCGCCGAAACTACGTACCATCCCGCCGGGACCTGCCGGATGGGTCCCGCTGCAGATTCCGTTGTGGACCACAGGCTGCGCGTGCACGGATTGGAGGGCCTGCGGGTCGCTGACGCATCCATCATGCCTCGGCTGGTGGGGGGAAATACGAATGCGGCCGTCGTGATGATTGCGGAAAAAGCCGCCGCGATGATTCTGCAGGGCTGCTGAACGAGGCATCTTCCGCCTGCTCGCTTGATCTTTCCGCGACCCGCCGCCCGCCCGCTTTCCGCTGTCGCCACGGCCCGATTTCTCCTCTTCCTTTCCGCACCTATTCCCTTGCGCTCCGCATCCAATAAAAGGTACAAAAGATGTGCCGTTCCCCTGAGGTGAATCGTGCCCGCTTCCGTTGAGGTCAACAACCCCTGCGCGTCGCTATTTCCACTGCTGCAGGACGCTCGCCGCCGCACGGATGCGATATTTTCGATGCTGCGCGCCTCCGCGCTGTATGAACGGGCGATCCCCGAGAGGCATCGGCTGATCTTTTATCTTGGGCACCTGGAGGCCTTCGATTGGAATCTGCTCAGCTCCGCCGCTTTCTCCCTTGCGGCGTTCCAGCCTTCCTTCGACAAGCTCTTTGCCTTTGGCATTGATCCTGTCTCCGGCAATCTGCCCGACGACCAGCCCTCGGACTGGCCCTCCGAGACGCAGATTCGCGGCTACAACGCGCGTGTCAGGGGGTTGATTGACGATGCCATTTCGCGCGCCGGTGAATGCCCACGCAGCCCCGCGCACTCCGTCCCCCTTTCCACTCTGCTCCATGCAGTGATCGAGCATCGCCTGATGCACGCGGAAACCCTGGCCTACCTGCTTCACGAATTGCCTTTCGCGAGCAAGCTTCCCGGGGCCGCGCCCGCCGCTCCGTCGCTCCGTGCGTTTCGCGCCCGCACCGTCTCCATCCCCGCGGGAATAGCCACGCTGGGCCGGGCACGCATGGCCGGCTTCGGCTGGGACAACGAATACGATGAGCACCGGCGCGAGGTGGCGGGCTTTTCGATGGATGCATATCCTGTGACGAATGGCGAGTTTCTGGGCTTCGTGCGCTGCGGCGGCTACCAGGAGCGCGCGCACTGGAGCGAAGACGCCTGGAAGTGGATCTCGAGCAATGGCATTCGCCATCCTCATTTTTGGCTGGCTGCCGGGCCGGGGGCCGAGGGTGATGGCTGGCGCTTCCGCGGGATGTTCGCCGCTTCTCCGCTTCCACTTGACGCACCCGTCTGGGTGAGCCACGCGGAGGCCTCCGCCTACGCGCACTGGGTCCGGCGCCGGCTGCCCTCGGAAGCCGAATGGCACCGCGCCGCCTATGGCGCCCCGGACGGCCCAGAGCGCGCCTTCCCCTGGGGAGAAGCTCCGCCCACCGCCGAGCGCGGCAATTTTGATTTCGCGGCCTTCGCACCGCTGCCCGTTGCCTGCTTCCCCTCGGGGCGGAGCGCCTTCGGCGTGGAGGACCTCATGGGCAACGGCTGGGAATGGACCTCGACGCTTTTCGAACCCTTCCCAGGGTTCGCACCCTTCTCTTTTTATCCTGGCTATTCCGCCGATTTCTTTGATGGCCGTCACTACGTGCTCAAGGGTGGCTCGCCGCAAACGGCGTCCGCCTTCCTTCGGCGCTCTTTCCGCAACTGGTTTCAGCCTAACTATCCCTATGCCTATGCCAAATTCCGCTGCGTGGAGGCCTGAATGTCTTCCTATCCACCGCCTCTTTCCACCCGGCGAATCTCGAACCCCTCCCTCGCGGATTTTGCCGCCGACGTCCGCGAGGGCCTGCATCGCGCGGGCCAAAAGGAGCTACCCTCCAAGTATCTCTACGACGAAGTGGGCTCCGCACTCTTCGAGGCCATCTGCCTGCTGCCCGAATACGGGCTCCATCGTGCGGGGGCCAGCCTGCTGCAGGCGCACGGCGCGGAAATCGTGGAACGGCTGGAGCAGCCCGTGTGCGTGGCGGAGCTGGGAAGCGGGAACGGACGGAGCACGCGGTGGATCCTGGAGGCGCTCGCCCGGCGCCAGCCCGTTCGCTATTACCCGATTGACATTTCTGCCTCGGCGCTAAGCCGCTGCCGGCTGGAACTGGGGCAGATTGCCTGCGTGAGCATTGTGGGCTTCGAGCGCGCGTACCTGGATGGGCTGCTGGAGGTTGCGGCACGGCGCGCTCCTCTCGAGCATATCTTCGTCCTTTTCCTGGGAGGCACCATCGGGAATTTCGATCGCCAAGCGGGCGAAGCCTTTCTCGGCCGGGTGCGCGACACGCTCATCCCCGGCGATTCCCTGCTGCTCTCGACCGACCTGGTAAAGCCGGCCGGCCAGCTCCTGCCCGCCTACGACGATGCCGCCGGGGTGACGGCCGCATTCAACCGAAACCTGCTGGCGCGGATCAATCTTGAGCTCGGCGCCGATTTCGATCTCACCCAATTCCGGCACCTGGCTCGCTACGACGAAGCCCTTCGGCGCATCGAAATGCACCTGGTCTCCCTTTCCGCTCAATCGGTACGCATTCCCGCCGCCCAAGTACAGGTTTCCTTCTCCGCCGGCGAGACCATCTGGACAGAAAGCTCGCATCGCTTCAGCCTCGCGGAGGTTGGGGCGCTCGCCTCCCGCACGGGCTATCGATGCGATGCCCAGTGGGTGAATCACGATTGGCCCTTTGCTCACAGCCTGTATATTGCCGTCTGATCGTTTTTTGCAACCCGGGAGGGTTCCATGCCGCGCGCCATCTGGAAAGATACGATCATCGCCGAAAGCCCCGCCACGATCGTGGTCGAAGGCAATCATTATTTCCCCGCCTCGTCGGTGGTCGCCGGCGTGCTCACACCCAGCCCGACGCACACCACCTGCCCCTGGAAGGGCGAGGCCAGCTACTACCACGTGACAGTGAAGGGGGAATTGAATAAGGACGCTGCCTGGTATTATCCCCAGCCCAGCGCCGCGGCCCGTGAGATAAAGGATCACATCGCCTTCTGGCGCGGCGTGCGCGTGGAGATCTGAGGGCGGCCCGCTGGCGCCGTTCCGCGCATCCCCCCTTTCCCGGCCGCGGTATGCACGCGGCATTTCCTCATGGTATCTTCGGAAGCTCCATGCCCCGCGCCAAACCCAGTTCCGCGAAATCCGCTTCGGGCCGGCGCAGCAAGGGTGCCAAAGGGGAAAACAATCCGCGCCGCGTGCGGAGCATCCTCGCGGCCCTCGATAGGGCATATCCTACGGCGCACTGCGAGCTGCACCATGCCTCTCCCTTCCAGCTGCTCGTCGCCACCATCCTTTCCGCGCAGTGTACCGATCAGCGCGTCAATCTGGTCACCCCCGGACTGTTTGCCAAATATCCCGGCCCTGCGGATTTCGCCGCCGCGGATCCGCTCGAACTGCAGCAGGCCATTCGCTCCACCGGCTTCTTCCGCAACAAAGCCAAATCCATCATCGGCGCCAGCACCAAACTCCTCCAGGATTTTGGCGGAAACATTCCCCGCTCGATGGCTGAACTCCTGACGCTTCCCGGAGTGGCGCGGAAGACCGCCAATGTTGTTCTCGGCACGTCATTCGGCACGGCGGAAGGCGTGGTGGTGGATACGCACGTCCAGCGACTATCCCAGCGGCTCGGCCTGACGAAGCAATCCGATCCCAAAAAGATCGAAACGGACCTGATGGCGATCCTTCCCCGCGAGCGCTGGATCGCTTTTTCTCATCAGCTCATCTGGCATGGCCGGCGCGTCTGCCGGGCGCGCAATCCCCTTTGCCGCGAATGCTCGCTGGCCAAACTCTGCCATTCCAAGGACAAAAACATTTCCTGAGTCCCGCCTCCGCCACAGGACCGTCGCCGCCGCTGTTGGCTGCCCGGCGCTCCGCCCGTGCGCGCACACCCGGGCCACGCCCGGCACATTTGTGAATTTATTTTTGACAGAAATCGCGCCTGGAAACTCGCGCATCCCAACGGCGGCATCTCAACAATTCATCTATGGCGTGTTGCGCGTGGCCGTGCTCGTTCCGCTCACGCCAAACGCCTGGGGGCTGCCCGGCGCATCGTCTTCTATGATCACTTCCGCGCTCTTGGCACCCACGGTGGCAGGCGTGAACACCACGCCAATGGCGCAGCTTGCCTTTGCCGCGAGCTGGCCGGTATCGCTGGGGCACGCATTCTCGATTTGCTGGAGCCGGAATTCATCTTTTGAGGGTCCATTCAGACGGATTGCCGAGGTGATATTCATGGTGGCGCTCCCCGCATTGGTAAGCACCACCACCCGCACGATGCTTGTGGTTCCCGCCGTTTGTCCGTCGAAAGCAAGGCTCGGGGGCGCCAGGGTGAGCACGGCGGCTGGCGAGGTGGATGTGCCGGTGAGGCTGACGCTCTGCGGGCTGCCTGAGGCGTTATCGCTGATGCTCAGGCTTGCGGACAATTCTCCGGTGACGCGAGGCTGAAACTGCACATGAATATCGCAGGTCGCGTTCGCGCCGAGCACTCGCGGGGCCAGCGGGCAGCCGTGGCTCTCCGTGAAATCCGCGCTGTTTTCTCCGGCAATGGTGATCGAACTGATGGTCAGTTCGCCGGGCCCGATGCTGGTGAGCACGATCACTTGTGCCGCGCTCGCCGTTCCCTGCACCTGTGACACAAATTTCAGCTGATTGCGCGAAACATTCACCATGGGATCGCTGGCCAGAGCTCCGCTACCCATTCCCGCCGCCATCGCGAGCGCCGCGGCCCCCATGCTCCAGGTTCCCAGCCTCCCCTTGGGCTTCCACCCTGCTTCTGGATTTCGCGCTACGCTCATCAGGACCTCCCGCCAGCCCATGCAATACTCCGAAGCAATTTCCGCCCGCCATCTCGTCTTTATTTTTTCTTCCTGTCAGGCCCGCTTCTAGCGGCATTCGCTTTCCGCTGCGCGCCGGCCTTCCGCACGCTCCCAGCGGAAACCGGCGGCGCGCTCGCAGGCGGCTGATGGGCCTGCTTCCTCGATTTTCCGTGAGCTTCCCTGGAAAACCGGTTGGCTCGAGCTGAATTTTCCATCGCCTGCCTCGAGAGTTCGTGCGCGGTTTGGTGGTCTTCGTGGCCGTGATGCACCGCAGCCACGCGGTGGGCGTGGGCGGCCAGATCGTGCATCTCCGCCGCTCTTTGATGCGCATCCATTGGCATAGGGTATCTCCTTCGGAGCCACGGGGTTTGCAAGGTGTCGCGTCCTGAGCACGGCCGCGCCAACTTTGCCGCCGCGCGCACCGCCGCTCACTTCATCAGCGTATGCACTTCCCCGGCCGAGGTCTGTTCACAACCGCTCAGTCGTCCCCTTTCCGGGTTTTGCGCGGCTCCGCGCTTCTTGACATGGGGCGCTCCGCCCGCGGCTCCCGGGCATCCGGAAGCATTCCACTGCTGCTTCGCGGGTAGCCGCCGCCCGGCTATCGCCCTGGTCTTTTCAGGCGGCTGGCTCGCCACAAATCTGCTCCGGCTGCTTTGCGCCCATAATCAAAAGCCACGCCATCATCCACAGCTCCCCAAGCTCGGGAAGGATTGCAATCCGGTTTACAATCTGCAGAGAAGCGGGCAGAAGCAACGCCGTAAGGCTGACCGCCAGCAAAGCAAAGCCGTTGGCGATCAGCAATACCCCGAGGATTCGCGGAAGGAAACCGGATCTGATCACCAGCAGGCCAAAGGGAAAGAGCCAAAGACCACAAAAGAGCGTGACGGTATTGATTACGCCATACCTGAACTTGCCAACCGGGCTGGGGACCTTCGCTTCCGTTTCCGCTGCATGGTCATTTCCGACGCCCACACAGCGACCGCCCCGCGGCTCGCAAAATCGCTTGCGTGTGCGAATTGCTCCATTCGCTTCCCTTGCAGGCTTCACCTCACCGCCCGGAGGATTGCCGCCCTCCCGGCTTTAGGACCGGCCCGCGCTCGCCTTCGCCGGCCGCAGCGCGATGAGCACGGCTCCGATCACCACGAGCAACGCAGAGGCCCACAGGCCTTCCCGGTCTGTCGCGCTCTGCAATGCCATGATGCTCATGACCGTGGCGTGGGCGAAGCTGGACCACGCGGCGAAGGCAATGAGGCTGCGATTAGCCGCCGGGTTGCGCACCGAGAGCAGCAATAGAATGCCGAGCGTGACGTAGAGGCTCAGCATCATCGTGGCGCCCTGATCCGTCCGATCCCGATGGTAGAGCATCATCGCAATGAAATATATTCCGGCGGTAAAAAACAGGCCCACCAACACCAACACTATCTGCAACGCCCGTTCCCGATTCATTGTTACCCCCTTTTAATCAGCAACTTTCAGCATTGCTCACCCTCGCCCACCGGCGCCGCGCGCCGCAGAACGATTTTTGCATCGGAGCCTGCGCCGCGGCTGGCATCGCGCATCGCGGACAATCATCGGAAAAATTTCCGTGCTGCCACGCGCCCGGGCCTCGCACACTCATTTCTACGCTCAAAAGCGAAAAACGCAAGGCTCTGACCGGCACACCTTTTCATCCATTTCCGAGGCGCCCGCCTCCTTCACGCCTGGCGGCGCGGGCCAGTTGCTTCGGCCAGCACACTAACCAAATCGGCTGATGTGCGCTCCCGCTGGCTCCGTTTTCGTCATCCGCGCCGCCGCCCGCTGGAGCGCTTCTTCCGCCCCTCGTCCTCTGGCCCAGGCATCTGCGCTCCGGCCACCAGAAGTGCTCCGGCAACAATCAGGATTCCGCTCAAGTAGCGTGGCACGCGAAACACGCGCTGGGTTTCCACAGTGGTTGTGGTATCGCCCAGTTCGACCTGCTGCTTGTTCACTGGCCCCTTGAATTCCGGATGCAACAGGGCCAGCAAGCCCAGTCCGATGGCCAGAGCGCCGGTGACGGTGAAGGCCCGCAGCTTCATCAATTCCCTTTCGCCAGTGGCGCGATGATTTTCCCCAGGAGATCCGGCTGGTCCTTTATCCTCGCCAGGTGCGGGAAGAGCAGGCCGCCGTGATAATCGAATTCGTGGGCCGATTCATACGCGCCATCGGCCACGCGGAGCTCGATGGGTTTGGCATCCTGTTTCGCCTTGCGGATGGCATCGCGCATTCCGTCCGCCGAAAATTTTCGTCCGTTCACGGAAAGAATTTTCAAGTCGGGGGCCAGGCCCGCGGCGTAGGCCGGCGTTCCGGGGATCACGTCGCGAATCCTGCCGTCATCGCCGAGCACCATTCCGCCGGAGAAGGTGAGGTCCAGGCCGCCATGGCGGACATCGTCCCCTTCCATTATCGTATTCGGCGTCTCGTTGTAGATGAGGTTCCATCCGCCGCCGGTAATTCCACCCAGCGGTGCGCCTGGTCCGTAGGTCTCCAGCCGCGTAGAGAAGAATCCAGCCCAGTCATAGGGAGCCACGGCGTTGAGAGCGGCCATCACGTCTTGGAAGCTGTAGGTCCTGAGCGCCGGCGCTCCGCCTTCCCCACCGTGGAACTGCCGGCAAAAATCGTTGAGCGACCGCTTTCCCTTGGTCTGCCTGCGGATGATGGTATCGGCTTCCAGCCAGATGAGCAGCCCCTCTTCGTAGAAATCCGTGCCGCGCCTCCATGCGGCCCACTCTTCCTGCCAGGCATAAAGAATCTGCGCCGCATCGGCCGTATCCTGCAGAGGTCTCCATGTGCGCCCGGCCTGATGGTCCATGGTTGCCGCAGTGTAGGCGAGGTGCTCGCGGAACTGATCCACGGTCCACAGCCTGCTGCGCGCCGTCAGGATGTCGCCGAGATATTCCGTGAGCCCTTCGTAGACCCAGAGCAGGTCATCGCGCATGGGCTGCTCGAAATCCGAGGTCGCCAGGTCAGCGGGCCTGCGGTATTTACCGTTCCAGGAATGGACGAACTCATGGGGCAGGAGGTCAGCCTCAAGCACGCGCAGGCCCTCGTTGGTCATGGCGGCCTCGGGCAGGCGGTCGTCGCTCGATTCGTGATGTTCGAGGCCGAAATGAGCCACTGCGTCGCTGAGGGTGACCAGAAAATGGTAATCACGGTAATGGCGGACTCCAAAGAGCGCACCGGTTTCGGCCACCAGATTCCTGTAGTCCTGAATGGTGTCGTTAGAAAGCGCCAGCGCCGGCTCGCTATCGGCCGCGATATCCATTTCGTGATGCGGATTTTCCGCCAGCGGAATCACCCGCAGGTGAACTCCCGCGAGCAGGGGGGAATCCACCAGGGTATTGAGCGGCGAGGTGGCGAATGCCACAGTGTCTCCGGTCTGCCGCGCTCCCGGCAGCGCCGTGGCAAATTTCCAACCTTCGGGCAACTGCACAGAGGGCAGAAAGAGGATTTCCCGAGCCGGGCGCCCCGCGGGATAGAGGAGCACCTGATTCCAGCTGAGCACCATCAACTGGGAGGTGGCCGAAGCGCCGCCGGAAAATCCGGCGGCAGGCGCGGCGAGCAGGAAATCCAGATGCAGCTCGAGCGTGCTTTCGCCCTCGGGCACGGTCAGGTGAAAGGTGAACATATCATCCAGGTCGCGGCGCCAGGGCACGCGCTTTCCGCCGGCAAAAAATTCCAGTCCCGCCAGATCGAGGATGGGTCCGTCTGGCGCATGCTCGCCGGGAATCCACTTTGGGTAAAAGAGGGTCAGCGGCCCGGGCTTCACCGGCATTTCGAGAGTGGCATGCAACATTTTCTGGCGCGCGCCCCGGGCATCCACCACCAGGCGGATCACCGCTGGATTGGGCTGCGCGGGCGCCTGGGCGCGCGCATCGCCGGCAACTCCGCAGGCCATCGCTGCCGCCAGAGCCAGCCACACGGCGTTCCCGCAAGCATTGTTTCTATTGAGCATGGTCTTATAGGATTCCTTTCGCCCGGCGCCCGTGCGGCGCGCGGCGGCGTGGGTCCGCGGCCATCACTGCGCCGGCGTGGCCATCTTTCGCGGAGGATTGAAAAACGGCAGCTCCGTCACCGTGGCCCCTACCCTGAGACGCACCGCCTCGACTGTCAGTTCCACCTCGAGCTTGGTTCCCACGGCCGCATGCTCACGGTTCAGGATGGCGAGGGCGATCATGCGCTTCAGCGTGGGCGACCATGTGGTTGAGGTGGCCTTGCCCGCCTGGCGCCCTGCACGATAGACGGGGACTGCCGCGCGCGATGCGGTTGCCGCGATCTGCGGGGCCAGCCCCGCCGCCTGGTAGCGCTTCTCGATGTCTTCCCAATCCAGATTCAGGCCGGCCAGTTGCCGCGCCGCGCCGTGCTTCTGCTCCCGCTGGAGCGCCGCTTTGCCCACAAAATTTTCCTTCTTCAGATTCACCAGCTTGCCCAGCCCGATCTCATAGGGCGAATATTTCTGCGTTTCGATCAGCGCTCTCTTGCTGCTGGTATATTCGACGTCAATCAGGATCAGGCCCGCTTCGATCCGCGCCACATCCAGAGCCAGCATGCCCGCCGGGTGAATATCATAGGGCTGGCCTGCTTCCATCAGCGCATCCCAGACGATTATGGCGCTCTGCCACGGGATCCATATCTCATATCCGAGGTCACCCGTGTACCCTGTGCGGGAAATCTCCACGTCCACGCCTGCCACGCGCTGCTTGCCCACACGAAAGTATTTCAGGCGGGCAATCTCTTCTCCCAGCAGGCGCTTCAGGATGCGACAGCTCGTTGGCCCCTGCAGAGACAGCGCCGCCACCTGGTCTGAAATATCCGCAATTTCCACTTCCATGCCTCTGGCGTTCTCTGTGAACCACTTCAGGTTCGGCTCGGCAGCCGTCCAGCGGTAGGTTTCCTCGCCCAGCCGGGAGATGGTGCCATCGTCAATCACCTTGCCCTTTTCGTCGCACCAGCAGCAATAGATCACCTGGCCCACAGCCACTTTTTCGATATCCCGGGCAATCACGCGGTTGATGAATTTTGCGGCATCCTTTCCGCGCACCAGGTATTTAAACAGCGGCGAGACATCAAACAATGCCGCAGCATTGCGAATGGCGTTATATTCATGCTCGTGGTGAGCTTCATAGGCGCTGACGGCGTAGTAGCCGCTCCATTCCCTGTAATTCAGGCTCTCGCAGAGCGCAAACGTCCGTTCATGCACCGCAGTCCCTATCGGCACAGCGCTTTCCCTCCCTTTCCTCTGCCTTCACGCGAACCGCGGGATCACGCCTTGACTGGCATGTCTGGCGCATCTCCCACGGCGCACGCGTGCCGCTTTCCGGCTCTAATTCGGGTTCTTGTATTTCAGCACGGTGCCCAGGTCGATGCCGCGGATGATGCCGGCTGAATGGTAGAACAGTGCTCCGGAATCAATCGACGATTCATCGGGGAAGATGCAGGCCTCGAGCACATTGTTGAAATTCCCATTGAACACCCAGCCGCCTCCCGCTCCTGTCGTCCCGCCGAACTGGTCAGAGCCGCCCAGGAGCGAGCAGTAGCAGGAGAGGGGATTGCCGTTGCAGGTTCCCGCGGGCGTCTGCGAATAATACGCGGTGGCCGCGAGCGAAGGCAGCGGCGCGGTGAGTGTGCTGAGCAGCACATAGGCTTGCGAGCCGCCCTGCTTGGCCGTGTATTGGCAGAATCCGTCCTGCCCCGCGAGCAGCAGCGGCTGCCCGCCGTTGGTTCCGTAATAGGGCAGTCCGTTCAGCGGTACGCCTCCGGTATTGATGCAGTATTGCGCTTCCTGCATTTCGGTGGCGCCGAAGGGTGCGAATGCGGCGGATTTCTGCGATGCCGCCGCCATCATTCCCAGCGCTGTGGCCAGCACCAGCACCGCCAATCCAATCTTCATCATTCCCATCGGTACTTTCATGCTTTTTCTTCCTTCCTGTGTTGCTTCTAGGCTCCAACATGCGCCCAAAGTATACCCCTTTGCGCCCGGCTGTTCCCCACGAAAAGCCTCACCGGCTCCGGCCGCCCGCCCGCCCTCAACTGTGGCCGCTCCGTAGTGCGGCTGTATACGTTTACTTCCCCTTCCCAGTCTTCGCTTGTTCCGCGCGCGTTGCTTCGCTAAAATGGCGGGTTCGCCGCGCCAGGGAGTTTGCTACAGGGCGGGGCGCCCACACATGACAGCTCGCTACGACGCAATCGTCATCGGAGGCGGCCACAACGGCCTGGTCAATGCCGCCTATCTGGCCCGCGCCGGACGCAAAGTGCTGGTGCTCGAGCAGCGGCCGGTGCTGGGAGGCGCCGCGGTCACCGAGGAAATCTTTCCCGGCTTCAAGTTTTCGGTCTTTTCCTATGTTGTTTCTCTTCTTCGTCCCGAAATCATCCGCGAACTGGATCTTCCCCGCCACGGCCTGGAAATCCTGCCGCTGGATGGCACCTTCACGCCCATGCCTTCCGGTGATTACCTGTGGCGCGTGAATGATCACGCGAAGACGCGCCGCGAAATTGCGCGCCATTCGAAACTCGACGCTGAGTCCTACGACGAATTCGGCAAATCCATGGTGGCCATGTGCCAGTTCGTCAAACCCATCCTGGGGATGATTCCGCCCGACCCCACCACGCTGAATCCCGCGGACCTCAAAAAGCTTCTATTCCTGGCGCGCCGTTTCCAGTCGCTCGATTCCGGCGATCAATACAATCTAGTCCAGCTGATGACCATGAGCGCTGCTGACTTCCTCGACCAGTGGTTCGAGACCGACGTGCTCAAAGCGACGATGTCCGCCTCGGGCATCATCGGCACGTTCCTGGGCATTCGTTCGCCCGGCACAGCCTACGTCCTGCTGCACCACTATATGGGGGAAATTGACGGCGCCTTCCGCGCCTGGGGATTCAGCCGGGGGGGTACGGGCTCCATCTCCAACGCCATTGCCGCGGCGGCAGCGGAGGCTGGCGCGGAGATTCGCACCAACGTTCGCGTGCTGCGCATCCTGACGCGCAACGGACGCGCCAGCGGCGTGGCACTGGAAGACGGGAAAGAAATTGAAGCATCCGTGGTTTGCTCGAGCCTGGACCCGAATCTCACGTTCCTCAAGCTTCTGGATCCCGGCGAATTACCCTCCGAATTCGTTGCGGGGGTCCGGCGATTCAAATACCGGGGCTCATCGGGAAAAGTGAATCTGGCACTGGATGGACTGCCCAATTTCACGTGCCTGCCCGGGCCTGGCCGGCACCTTCGCGGCGCCATTTCCATTTCCCCGAGCATGGATCACATGGAGCGGGCCTACGATCAGGCGAAATATGGCGAATTTTCCCACCGTCCGTACATCGACATGGTGATTCCGAGCCTCACGGACCCGTCGGTGGCGCCTCCGGGCAAGCACGTGCTCTCCTGCTTTGTGCAGTACGCGCCCTACCAGCTGAAAGAGGGGACGTGGGACCAGAGGCGGGAAGCCTTTGGCGACGCGGTGATCGACACGATCTCGCAATTTGCCCCGAATTTGAGGAGCCTGATCGTGGGCCGGCAGGTGCTTACTCCACTTGACATAGAGCGCATGATCGGGCTGACGCAGGGCAATATTTTTCAGGGCGAGCTTTCCCTGGAGCAGCTTTTCTTCCTCCGGCCGGTGGCCGGCTGGGCGCGCTATCGCACGCCGCTGCAAAACCTCTATATGTGCGGCTCCGCCACGCACCCTGGCGGAGGCATCATGGGCGCTCCCGGCCGCCTGGCCGCACTGGAGATGCTCAAGCACGCCGCATGGAGTTTGCGCTGATGCCGGCGGCGCGGGATGTGATCATCATCGGGGGCGGCCACAACGCCCTGATCACCGCCTTCTATCTGGCGCGGGCCGGGCGGAAACCGCTGGTCCTCGAGGCGCGCGATACCGTGGGCGGAGCGGCAACCACACAGGAATTTCATCCCGGCTTCCGCTGCTCCACGCTCGCTCACTCCACGGGCCCGCTGCATCCTTCGATCCTCCAGGACCTGCGCCTACACGAGCACGGGCTGGCGTGGATCGAACCTTCCGTCGCGCTTTTTTCTCCGGCTCCGGATGGCCGCGCTCTTCTGCTCCATCGCGATACGGCTGCTTCCGCGCGCGAAATCCAATCTCTTTCCTCCAGCGACGGCTCCAGCTACGTCAGTTTCTCCGCCCTGCTGGGGCGCTTCGCGAGCCTGACGGCCCGCGTGCTTTCGCTCACGCCGCCCGCCATCGAAAATCCATCCGCGGAAGATCTGTGGCAATTGATGGGAGTGGGGCGGCAGCTACGCGGCCTGGGGCGGCAGGATATGATGCATCTGTTTCGATTCGGTCCGATGGCCGCCGCGGATTTTGTCTCTGAATTTTTCGAGACGGAACTGCTCCGCGCGGCGATTGCCGTTCGAGGCGTGCGTGGCGCGGCCATGGGTCCGTGGTCGGCGGGCAGCACCGCGCAGCTTCTGTTGCTCGCGGCCGGCGATCCTCACGCCGCCGGGTGCCTGCACTTTCCGCGGGGAGGAATGGGCAAGCTGGCCGAAGCACTGGCGGCCGCTGCTCTCCGCGCCGGCGCGGAAATTCGCACCTCGGCGCCGGTAGTCCGAATCCAAATCAGAGAGGGAGCCGCGACCGGCGTTGTGCTTGCCAGCGGCGAAGAAGTGCCGGCGGCGGTGGTGGTGTCTGGCGTGGACCCGCGCCGCACACTGCTGGGCCTGGTGGATCCCCTACATCTGGAACCCGGCTTCGCGAGCAAGATTGGGCACATCCGCATGCCGGGCACGCTGGCGAAGATCAATCTGGCACTGGACGGCCTGCCCAACTTTACCGCGGCGGCAAATTTTGTGGGCGGCACTGCTCCCGAAGCGCTACTTTCCGGCAGGATACTCATCGCGCCGGAATTGGATTACATCGAGCGCGCATTCGATCATTCGAAATACGGGGAGTTCTCCTCCGCTCCTTTCCTCGAGATGGCCATCCCTTCGCTTTCCGACGCATCCCTTGCGCCTCCCGCAAAGCACGTGATGAGCATCTACGCGCAGTACGCTCCTTACCATCTCCGCAACGGCGACTGGAGCTCGGCCGCGAGCGCCTTCGCCGATGCCGTGCTGCGCACACTGGCGGCATACGCCCCGGACCTGCCGGGCCGTGTGCTGGCTCGCCAGGTGATCACGCCAGTCGATCTCGAGAGGGATTATGGCTTCACCGGCGGACACATCTTTCACGGCGAACTGGCTCTCGATCAGCTTTTCACCATGCGCCCTCTTCTCGGCTGGGCGCGATACGCCACTCCCATCCGCTCTCTATTCCTTTGCGGCTCCGGCACGCATCCCGGGACGGGGCTTACCGGCATTTCGGCTGCGAACGCTTCCCGCGAAATCCTGAAATCGCTGAAGAAGTAATCCGCCGCGCGGGCCATTCACGGAGCTGCCTCCCTTTGCCCCGGCGGCACCGGAAGCCCGCGGGATTCTCCCGCAGGGGAGGGAAAACTTGACACGGCTGGCATAATGTTGGAGAAGAGCTTCCGGCTGGTGAGGTGCATCCGTCGCCCGAGGAAGTCTGAGATGGGAAAGACGTACAGCCTGTGTGAAGTGCAGCGAATCTGTGGGCTTGAAGCCGGCCGGCTGCGCTACCTGGAGCGGCTGCGGCTGGTTCGTCCGCGGTCACGCTGGGGGCAGCGCTTCTATTCGTTCGCGGATCTGGTGGCACTGGAAAACATACGCAGGCTGGCCGCCCGGCGCGTGCCCGCGCGGCGGCTGGGCCGCGCCATGGTGGCGCTGGAGAGGCGAATGGGCGTTCCCCATTTATCGTTTGAGACCCTGCGCATCCTCCCGATGGGCCGGACAATTGCCGTTGTCCCGGCGGGAGCTGGCTGCTCTCCCATCGAGCCGATTTCCGGCCAGTTTCTATTCCCGTTTGATGCTTTTCAGCGCCGCGCCTCGATCTGCCAGATCATCTCACGCGATGCGCAGCTGTGGTTCGATCGTGCAATCGCGTATGATACCCGCCCCGAATGCAGCCGCCAGGCTGTGTGCGCCTGGCGCCGTGTGATTGCGCTGGCTGCCCAATGGCCCGAGGCGCAGATCCGGCTGGCGCTTGCGCTTTGGCGCACTGGCGAACTGGCTGAATCCGAACAGGCGCTGCGCATCGCGCTGCGGCAGGCCCCATCGAACGCCACGGCGCATTTCCATCTTGGCTGCCTGCTGGCGGACCTCGAGGATTTTCAGGATGCGGCCACGCATCTTCGCCAGGCCATCCGCCTGCAGCCGGGCCATGGAGATGCGCGATTTCACCTTGCGTTGGTGCTCGAGCGGATGGAACGCCCCGACCTTGCGCGGGTCCACTGGCGTTTCTGCCTGCGGCGGGAGAAGAGCGGAGCCTGGGCCGATTACGCGCGCTCCCGTCTGGCCGCAGGGCGTGCTCCCCGGCGGCAGCGCTGCGGAGTTGCCGCGCCCATTCCGTTTCGCGCGAAGCGAGCGTGAATCCCGGCAGTCTCCGCCGGCATCCGGCGCCGCGCGATTTCGGCAGCGGTATTCGCCGCTTTCGATCTCCAGGCCGCTTTCGATTCCCGCTGGCGGCGGGATGCCCGTGATGCTTTTCGCACTTCCCGCCGCGTGTTAATATCCTGAAGGAGATGGTGAGCGTAGCTCAGCCGGTAGAGCATCGGTCTGTGGAACCGAGGGTCGTGGGTTCAAATCCCATCGCTCACCCCAATTTTCGCACCCTGCAAACCTATCCCGGTGGTTGCAGCGGAGAGAGCTGATCGCGATGCCTTCGCCCGCGTTTTCCTCGAGCGCCGCTTATGGCCCGGCCAGCCTGCTGCTTATCCGGCTCAGCGTGGGCCTGATTTTCCTTACGCAGGGAATTCTCAAATTCAGCGATCCCGCGATGGGAGTGGTGCGATTCACGCGAATTGGATTTCCACACCCCGCTTTCACCGCGCATTTCGTCGGCGCATTTGAAGTGACTTGCGGCATTCTGGTGCTGGCGGGGGCCTGGACGAGGCTGGCCGCGATCCCGCTGCTGATCGTGATCCTCACGGCGATTGCCAGCACCAAAATTCCCGAACTCTTCCGTCACCAGCAGGGATTCTGGTTCATGGTGAGCGACGCGCGTGCGGATTTTGCCATGCTGTGTTCGCTGCTTTTCCTGATGGCCGCTGGCGGCGGAGCGTGGTCGCTGGACGCCCGCCGCACCGCTCATGGGAATCCCGGCACGGACCCACGATGATCCGCCACGGCAAAGTAAATTCAGCGCTTGCGTCGGCTGTTTCCCGCTTCCGAGGGAGGGCGGCGGCCATCCCGGCGCAAACTTTCCATTTTCTTCCGAGCCACAGACAAGCTTCGGGCAAATTCGCGCCCCATCCCAGCCGGCCAACCGAAGGAAACTCCACAGGAGGCTACCAAATGTCTACACTTAAAAACGCGCGAACCGCCGCGCTATTGGCGCTGGTTCTCGCCGCATGCATGTTTTATCCCCGGCAGCAGCTTGCCGCAGCGCAGCACGCACCCTCGCTTTCCGGCAATTGGGTGCGAATCACCACAGCGGTTTCGCCCACGGCACGCTCCGGAATGGCCATGGCATACGATCCCATCAGCAAGGAAGTGGTTCTCTTCGGAGGCTTCAGCGCCAGCGGCTACCTGGACGACACCTGGACATTTGACGGGAAGACGCGCAGCTGGACGCAACAGCATCCCGCCACCGCGCCACCGGTTCGGACCGCGGGCAACATGGCCTATGATGCCGTCTCGCACCAGCTTGTGCTCTTCGGCGGCTACAACGGCTCAACCTACCTCGGCGACACATGGACATGGGATGGCGCCAGCTCGACGTGGACACAGCAGAATCCCGCTCATCCTCCCGTCGCGGTCACGGGGCCATCGCTCTTCACCGACCCGCTCAATGGCCACGCCGACAATTTCGGCGGCTACGATGGATTTCTCTACCAGCTGCACACCTACCAGTGGACCGGCTCGGATTGGCAATTGCTCCAGCCGAAGACCACTCCTGGCGCTCGCGGCGCCGCGGCGGCGGGACTGAACGCCGCCGACCATTACGTGGTGCTTTTCGGCGGCCTGGCGGACATCAATCCCAATAACACCTGGGAATGGAATGGCACGAATTGGATAGAGGAATCCCCGGCGCAGCAGCCCGTGCTGCTCTATGATGCCGGCACGGCCTACGATTCCATGCTCAAGCAGGTGGTCCTTTTCGGCGGGGGCAGCGGCGGGGTAGACCAGAACCAGACCTGGGAGTGGACAGGCTCGACGTGGGTGACAATCGTGACGCCCACTACGCCGGCGCCGCGCGAACTGCATGGGATGACATTCGATCAACAGGGTGCGCGGATCGTGATGTTTGGCGGGCAGGATGGCGGCACCTTCCTGAATGATACATGGGTGTTTGTGGCCAAGCCCTAGCTGCTCGATGGATTGTCGCGAGCCGGTGAGGCGCGCCGCCCCGTGCGTGGCGCCACATCCGGCTGCGCGAAAATCCGCTATGGGGCGCGGGGCGCGTCCGGGCGCGGCCTCGCAGGCGAAGAGTGGCGGCTGATAGCCGGGCTCGACTCCTCCGCTCAAGCTCTGCCACCCGCTGGGCGGCGAGCAGCTCAGATTCGCTCTTGACGCCCGTTCGCCTCTCCCTCATGTTGGTGAGTCTTCAAAATCGAAGGGAGACTTTCTTCTGATGACGCTGCCTCGCGCCCTCTTGCTCCTTACACTGGCTCTAACGCTCGCTCTGCTTCCGCGCACTTCGCTCCGCGCCCAGTCCACTGCCGCGCCATCAGCGAGCACCCAAGAGGCTTCCGCAAAGCCACTTGCGCTTCCCGATGACCACCTGCTCCGCCAGCTCCCCGGAGAGCCCCTTCCCCTCAATACGCTGCCCACCGCCATGGCTGTTTCGCCAGATCATCGCTACGCCGCCATCCTCAATGGAGGCTATGGCGCCTACACTTCCAATCTTCGGCAGTCCATCGCCATCTATGATTGCCGCACCGGTTCGCTGGAGGATTTTCCCGATTCCCGGCTGGGCCAGAGGTCCCGCCAGACCTACTTCCTCGGCCTGGCCTTCAGCTCCGATGGGAAAAAGCTCTATGCATCCTTCGGCTCGCTCACGGACCCGCTTGGCCAGCAGCCGGGCGACACGGGCAACGGGCTGGCCATCTATTCTTTTTCCGCGGGAAAGATTTCTCCCGCGGGATTCCTGAGGATTCCTCCGCGAGCCGCGCCGCCGGCCGGCAAGCTGATTCGCCCTGAGTTCGTCAACGTCACCTTCCCCGCCGGCTTCGCTCTCTATCGCTCCGGGGGCCGCGACGAGATACTGCTGGCCGCGAACCTATCCGACGAGGCCATCCTGCTTGATCCCGCCACCGGCGAAATCCTTCACCGATTTGATCTCTCGCTTTTCCGCCGTCTGCCTGCCTCCCTGCCACGGGCCGCAGCGGTAACGCCAGACGGCAGGCTTGGGTTTATCTCCCTATGGAATGCCTCGAGCGTGGCGGAGATAGATTTGGCGAAGCGCAAAATCGTACGGCTGATTTCGCTGATGCGCCCCCGCTCTCCGGTTGCGCCGGGTTCGCATCCTTCGGCCATGATTTTCTCTCCCGGCGGGAAGTATCTTTATGTCTCGCTTTCCAATGCGGATGCCGTCGCGCAAATCCGCGTATCCACGGGCGCTGTGGTCCACTACCTCTCGACCCGGCTTCCGGGGCAAAAATATGCGGGCAGCGGCCCACAGGGCCTGGCGATGGATGGCTCCGGCTCGCGGCTCTTCGTTGCCGAATCGCTCGCCGACGCGGTGGCCGTCTATCGCCTGCGCACCGGAAGCCTCCGGCCGGCTGGCCTGATTCCCGCCGGATGGTTTCCCACCGCGCTGGCTGAGAACGGCGGCACGCTGCTGATCGCCTCTGGCAAGGGCGCGGGCATGGCGCCGAATAACCGGCTGCTGCCCCCGCTGCCACCCACGGAGCAGGGGGGACGTGAATTCCCCTATTTGGCGGCGCTGCTGCGGGGCTCGCTGGCACGCGTGCCGCTGAAAGTAATGGAGGCTCAGCTGCCGGAATTCACGGCCCAGGCGCTCGCCGAAAATCGGCGCAGCGGCAATGCGGATTCCGTGCCATTCGCCCGCGGCGTAAATCCCATCCGGCATGTGATCTACATCCTCAAGGAAAATCGAACCTACGATCAGGTGCTGGGGGATCTGGGAGCGGGCGATGGCGATCCTTCACTGGCCATGTACGGGAAGGCCATCACGCCCAACGAGCATGCGCTGGCTGAGCAATTCGGCATTCTCGACAACTTTTACGATTCCGGCGACATCTCCGCCAATGGCCACGTGTGGTCCACCTCCGCTACCACCACCGATTATCTGGAGGATATCTGGCCGATCAACTATCGTGGCCGTGAGCGAACCTACGATTCCGAGGGGACGCTGCTCAATTCTCTGCCATTCGTTGAGCGGATTCCCGATGCGAGCGAACCCCGGACCGGCTACCTCTGGGGAAACCTCGCGCGGCACCACTTGACATATCGCAACTACGGCGAATTCATCTCTTCGGCGTGGTGCGGCAGGGGCAGCTCCGCCGTTTCGCCCGCGCAAGCCGCGCCGCATTCCGCGCCGGCCGGGTGCGCGCGCAGGTTCGTGCTGCCCGGGGAGCCGCTTCCCCCGAATGTCGGCCAGCCGCATGGCTCTGCCAGCCCCTATCCCTGGCCCATCCCGGTGCTGGCGGGAAACAGGGCCACGAAACCGGAGCTGGTGGGCCATTTCGATCCGCTGTTTCCGGATTTTGAGGTGAGCTATCCGGATCAACTGCGTGTGGATGAATTCCTGAATGAGTTTGCGGGTTTTGTGGCGCGCCGCGCCACTGGCCGGGATTCGCTGCCCGCCTTCATCCTGCTTCGCCTGCCCGACGATCACACGGGGGGCGGCCGAAAGGGCCGGCCCACTCCCTCCGCCTCGGTGGCGGATAACGATCTGGCGGTTGGCCGCGTGGTTGAGGCCGTCTCGCACAGCGCTTATTGGGACGACACAGCAATCTTCATCCTGGAGGACGACGCCCAGGACGGCCCCGATCACGTGGACGCCCACCGAAGCATTGCCTTCGTGGCGAGCAAATATGCGCCGCGGACCAGCCCGGCCGAAGGATCGCTGCCGATTGTTCACCACAATTTTTATACGACGCTCAGCGTGGTTCGTACCATCGAGGCGCTGCTCGGCCTGCCGCCCATGAACCAGAATGACGCCAGCGCCTCGGTGATGGCTCCGCTCTTTTCCGGCGCGGGAGATCAGCCGCCATTCACCGCCGACGTCAGCAACCGCACCAACGGCCTGCTTTATCAGATCAACGAGCTGAACGACGCGGCCACCGCCCATCTGGATTTCAGCCACGCGGACGCCGCCAACCCCGCCATCCTCAACCGGTTTCTGTGGCGCGATCGCATGGGCAATCGCCCGATGCCTGCTCCGCGCCACGCGGTATTTGTCTCCGCGCCCTGATGGCTATTTCAGGTAGGCGCCCAGCCAGGCGAGAAAGGTGCGGTACCAGAGCTGGCTATTCTGCGGTTTCAGGACGAAATGGCCTTCGTCGGGGAAAATCAGCAGCTTCGAAGGCACGCCCTGCACCTGCAACGCCGTGAAAAATTCCAGGTCTTGCGTATAGGGCACGCGGAAATCGCGCTCTCCGCCAATCACCAGCACCGGCGTCTTATACTTTCCGAAATCCGCGGCATAGGTGGAGGGGCTCCACTTGGCGAAGAGGGAAGGGTTGCTCCATGGCGTGCCCTTGAATTCCCAGTTTTCAAACCACAATTCCTCGGTGGCGCCGTACATGCTCACGGCGTCATAGGGGCCGGCGTGGCTGATGAGGCAACGGAAGCGGCCCTTCGCGTGGGAGGCCATCCAGTCAATCATGTACCCGCCATAGCTGCCGCCCGCCGCACAGACCTGTTGCCCATCCACGTAGCTGGTATGCGAGGTGACATAGGCGAGGCCATCCATCAGATCGGTGAACGCCCGCCCTCCCCAATCGCCGCTGATCTGAGCCGTAAATTCCTGCCCGTAGCCGGTGGAACCGCGCGGATTGATCATCGCCACCACGTATCCCGGCGCAGACATCACCTGCGGATTCCAGCGGTAGCCCCATTCATCGTCCCAGGCTCCCTGCGGCCCGCCATGGACCAGCAGGAGCATGGGGTATTTTTTTGTGGCGTCAAAATGCGGCGGCTTCAGAAGCAGGCCCTCCACTTTCGCTGCTTCCGCACCCTGGAACCAGAAAGGCTCGGCCGCGGGAAGATCCAATTGGCCGAGCAGGGCGGAATTGAGATGGGTGAGCTGCCTGAGCGCCGCTCCGTCGCTGCTGGCGGCGAAGACTTCCGCGGGCATGCGCAGGGAGGTGCGCGTGAAAGCCAGCGTCTTGCCGTCTGGGCTGAGAGAGAATTCCGCGTTGAAACCATCCTTCAGGATTACGCGCGGGCTGGCATCGCTCGATACCTCGGCCGCGAAGAGCGGCATTTGGGCGCGATCCTCCGCCTGAAAGTAAATCGTGCGGCCATCCGGGGACCACGCATAGGATTCCGGATTCCGGTCAAACGCCGCGGCTACCTGCAGGGAGGTTTTCTTCGCCCGGTCGTAGACCATCAGCCGCCAATGATCGCTTTCGTAACCTGCTGTTTTTTGCGAACGGTAGGCGATCCATTTCCCATCCGGTGAATACGCCGGTCCCCAGTCATCGCCCTGATTCGTGGTGATGCGCTCCGGCATTGCCGCTCCGCTCACGGGCACGGTGAAGAGGTCTCCGTTGGTGCTCTCCGCCTGGTCCTTATCCGTGTTTGCCGTAAAGCAGAGTTCCCTGCCGTCGGGCGAAAACGCGATTGCTTCGGGCGCGCCGAGTGTGAAGGGCGGCACGTCGTAGTCCGCGCCGGGGGTCAGATCCCGCGGAGCGCCTCCCGCCGGGCTCACCACGAACAGGTGGCTGCGCTTTCCGTCCCACCATTGCGTCCAGTGCCTGTAGAGGAGCTGATCGTAAAACCGCGCTTTCACTTTATTCTTTTCTTTCGCTTCATCGCGCGCGGCATTGCAGGCATCGTCCTTGCAATCCGGATACACGCGGCTGGTGAACGCCAGGGCATCCCCCGCGGGCGACCAGAGGACCTCGTCCGCTCCGCCGCTTACGTCGGTCACGCGCCGTGCTTCGCCGCCCGCCGCAATATCCAGCACGTAAACCTGAGAGCTTCCCTTTCGCGCGGAGAGAAACGCCAACCGCTTTCCATCCGGCGACCACCGCGCATTTCCGTCGCTTCCGCCATGTGTAATCTGCCGCGGCTCCGCGCCACCCTCGGTGGCCACCATCCACACATCGGCATGCATGCGGTTTGCGGCCAGATCGCTTTGCGCCACATCGAAAGCCACCCATTTCCCGTCTGGCGAAATCTGCGGGTCGCTCACCCGCTTCATGGCCGCCAGATCGGCGAAGGTCATGGCACGCTTTCCGGCCATGGGCTGCTGCGCACGCAGCCCCGCCGCGGCGCCCAGCAGCAAGGCCAGCGCCGCCAGAGTCATCCTGGCCGCAGCTTTTCGCATCTTCCGCTTCATCGCTTCCTCCTGTCACAAAGCGCTTCAAAAGTTCGCATCATACCACGCCACGGCTGGCATTCCGGGGCGCGGCCGGGCCTCATGCCGCCACCGGAAATCATAGCGCGGAGCAGGAATCGGTTTCGCGCTTACCGGCAGCGCGCGACGATGAGCGTCAGGTCATCCGCCTGCCGCCCTCCGCTGAATTCCAGCGCCCGCTGCTGGAGCACGCCGACCAGCTCCGCGGCGGGCAGCGCGCGATGCTCGCGCACCTGGCCGGCGAGGCGCGCATCGCCGAATTCTTCCCCTTCGTCGCTGGTGGCTTCCGTCACACCGTCGGTGCAGATGACCAGCAGATCTCCCGGCGCCAGCCTTTCTTCCGCCACGGGGCTATCCCACTCCAGAAACATTCCCAGCACGGTGGTGGTGCTCCGCAGATGCTGCTCAGCGCCGCCGGCTCGAAGCAGGAGCGGCGCCACGTGCCCGCAATTCGAATAGCGCAAAGTCCTGCTGGCATCGTCATAGACGCCAAAAAACATGGTGGCGTAGGAATCATCCGCCGTATTTTCGTAAAACAGCCGGTTCACCGATTGCAACAGCCGCGGCAGATCATCCATGGCCACGGCGTATTGGCTGCGCAGGTTGGCCTGCAGGTTGGCCATCAGCAGCGCCCCGGACATCCCTTTTCCGGCGATGTCGGCGAGCACGATACCCCCCCTTCCCGGTCCCATGTCGAGAAAATAGTAGTAGTCGCCGCCAATCTGGCGTGCCTGCAGGCAGCCCCCGGCGTATTCCAGAGTCGCCAGCGGGGGCAGGTTCTGAGGAAAGAGGCGGGCTTGCACCTGCCGCGCAATTTCCATTTCGATACCGCTGCGCCGCTCCGCTTCCATTCTTTCGGCCATCTTTTCCGCCAGGGCGATATTTTCCAGCGCCACGCCGGCCTGGCTGGCCACAGAATCGAGCAGGTGCTGATCCTCGCGGGAGTAAGGCTCCTCGGAGCGGCGCGGGCCAAGGGCCAGCAGGCCGATGAGCCGGCTGTCGCGGCCCAGGATGGGCACCAGGCATTCCGGCGCCAGCCGTGCGAGCGCGTCCTTGGAGCCGCCGCGCTCGGCAAATTCCTGAGGCAGCTCCGCGGATTTCCCGCGGCGAGCCAGCTCCACCAGCGCAGGCAGCGTGGCGGAGATTTTTTCCAGTCCCGCGGGGACCTGGCCGCATTCCAGGGCAAGTTCGCCTTCGCCCGCTTCCAGGAAGCAGGCCAGCGTCACAGGCTGGAGCGCGCCCTGGATATGCCGCTCGAGCAACACGGCCAATTCATGCCTGTCGGTCACCGTCCTCGCCTTTTCCGCGAGATCCTGCAGGATCACTCGTGCGTCATAGGCGCTGCGGAAAAAAGCGCGGTCAATCCGCGCGGTGCCCTTCCGCACCATGGGAGCGGAGGCCCACACCAGGACGATGCCAAACACGGCGCTCACTCCCATGCCCACGCTGGCATGGGCTGTGAAAAATCGCCCGATGGTCCGCGTGAACAGGCCAATGGCGGCCGCCGCCACCGCCAGCAGCAGCACCAGATAGCCGCGCTGGACCAGGACGTAGCGCGCGCTTCTTCGCAACAGCACAGGAATCTCGAGCACACGGTGCTTCACCACGGCATAAGCAAAAGATAGCGGGTAGAGCAGCACCACCAGGCCTGTGAGAGAGTCCATCCAGAAGGATGGCTGGTATCCCCAAAAATCAATGGCTGCACGCTCCACGGCCACCGGGACCACACCAAACACCGTTCCCCAAAGCAGCACGCGCGATTTCCTGCGCGCCTCCGCGCTGGGCGCGCGCCACACGTTTTCCGCCAGGCTCGCCAGACCCAGCACCACAAACCCGTAGACATAGGCCAGCATGACGCCCCGTGCCGTTCTCTCGCCAGCCATCCTGGTCAGCAGCACCGGAGGCACGATGTCACCGACCCTCAGCCCCGCTGGAATGATGCTCGCGCCCAGCAGCGCTCCCAGCCATTTCAGCCACGGGGCCAGCCTATCCAGCGGCGAGCGCACAGGAAACACCGCGAAAAACAGGTAGAAGAGCGCGCTAAACATTCCGAGGAAAATGGAGCGGTAGAACATGGCAAACTCGCTCAGCGCCTCCGGAAGGCCTCCCAGGGCGAAGGCTTGAAATTGAGGAACGGCGATGAAGCCGCCGAAGAGCAGAGCGAGCAGCCAGGCGTTTCGGTCTTCCGCGCGCAGGAAGAGCACGGCCAAACCCACGACGATGAAGAAGATGGGATAGGATCGCGTGACCTCGAGCGCCGATGCCCGCGCCAGCCCCGTTTCTAGCGAATCTCCCTTCGCCGCACGGAAGATGCCGCTCAGGCTCATCTGCCCCGGCTGCCCGGGCCGCTCGATGGTAAGCTCCACTGCGTCGCCGGGCTTTCCGCGCTGCCAGACTTCGTCAAGCGGGACGCGGTTGATCAGCGGCATCCGATCCACGGCGAGGATATGGTCGCCCGGGCGCAAACCAGCCTGCTCGGCAGGGCTGGCCTTCTCGACGCCTTTCACCAGCAGCCATCGGTCCTGCTCCGAATAATTCGAACTAAACCCCAACTCGACTTGGGCATTCTGATGGCGGACGCTATACATCCACAGGCCGGAATAAAGGAGCATCACGGCCGCGTAGGCAGCCGCCAGCCAGAGCAGCGCCGCGTGCCGAACTCGCAGATTACCTGGAATCGCCAATTTCTCCCGTTCCACGCTTCTTCCCGCGTCCCGTGCGAAGCCTACGACGACTCCCCAGCCGAGTCAATCAGCCCATCGCCAGTTTGGCCCCCGCCGCCCGCCGCCCGGCGGAGAGCGACACGCGGGCCGGCGACGATGGGCATCCTACCCGCGCCGATTGGAACAGCGCGGCGTAGCTTTCCATTTGACCGCCCCGACCGGTAATGCGAACGGCACGCGCCGCTTGCAGCAAATCCCATCCAATGGGAAAATGTCTCCATGACAAAACGAACCTTCGCTTCTCTCACACTAGCGGCGGGCATGCTCCTCGCCGGAAACGCCATGGCCCAGCAGCCAGCCAAAACCACTGCTCCCCCCGCGCCGGCCGCGGCACAACCGGCCCAGGCCGCGAAGCCGCCGGCCGCAGAGCCGGCCCTCTCAAATCCCCAGGCTGCCGCACTGCTCAAAACCGAGAAGGACAAAGTCAGCTACGCCATCGGAATGAATATTGGCAAGAGCCTTCACAGGGATTCGGTGGACGTGGATACGAATCTGCTGGTTCGCGGCCTCTCGGATTCGCTTGCCGGCGGCGCTCCGCTGCTCACCGACCAGGAAGCCCAAACCATCCTCACCGCTCTTCAGACCAGTTTGCGAGCGAAACAACAGGAGAAAATGCAAGCGATGGCCGAGACAAACCAGAAAGCCGGCGAAGCATTCCTGGCCGCCAATAAATTAAAGGAAGGCATTGTCACGCTGCCCAGCGGCCTGCAATACAGGATTCTCAAAGCGGGCGATGGACCCAAGCCCACGGCCACAGACACGGTTACCGTGAACTACCGCGGCACGCTGATCGATGGCACGGAATTCGATAGTTCCTACAAGCGCAACGAGCCCGCCACCTTCCCTGTCAATCAGGTGATCAAAGGCTGGTCGGAAGCGGTGCAGCTTATGCCCGTCGGTTCGAAGTGGCAGATCTTCATCCCCGCGGAGCTGGCCTATGGCCCGCGCGGAGCTGGCGCCGCCATAGGACCGAACGCCACGCTGATCTTCGAGGTGGAGCTGCTCTCGATCAAACCGAAGGAACAGCCCGCTACGCCGACGCAAGCCCAGCCCCAGGCCAAGCCCCAGGCGAAGCCCAGCGGGAAATAGCCGAGGGGTTCGCTAACCCCTCCAGCCCGAGCGGGTGCACTCCGCGGTCCTGCTCGGGCGCATTCGCCCATCGCCCGCACGGCAGATCGCTGCTTTCCGCTACCGCCGCGCGGGATTTCGGGAATGCTCCGCAGCGCTGGTCATTCGCCCTGCCAGCCGACCTTGTGCCCACGGTTCTGCTCGTCGAGCCACTTTTTCAGCGGGGCAAAGTAATCCAGCATAGCCGTGGCATCCATCTGCCGCTCGCCGGTCATGGCTTCCAGCGCGTCGGGCCAGGGCTTGCTCTTTCCCATCGCGAGCATTTTTTCGAGCCGCGCTCCGGCCACCTTGTTGTTATAGATGGAGCAGCGGTGGAGCGGGCCCTGGTAGCCGATGGAGCGGCAGAGTGCGCGGTGAAACTGGAATTGCAGGATGGTGGCGAGAAAATACCGGGTGTAGGGAACATTCGCGGGCACGTGGTATTTCGCTCCAGGATCAAAATCCGCTTCGCTGCGCGCCACCGGCGGGGCAATGCCCTCATACTTCAGCCGCAAGGCCCACCACGCCTGGTTGTAATCCGCGGGTGTCACTTCCCCGGAAAACACTTTCCAGCGCCATTGGTCCACCATCAGGCCAAATGGCAGAAACGCCACTTTCCCCAGCGCCCGCCGCATCAGCAGGCCCACATCGCTCGAGGCCGGCGGCACATTTTCCAGCAATCCGATCTGCTTCAGGTATTCGGGCGTGACGGAGAGCGCGATGGTGTCTCCGATGGCCTCGTGAAAACCGTCGTTCGCGCTATCGGCAAAAAGCGGGGGCTGCTCCTTATAGGCCCGCTGGTAGAAATTGTGCCCCAGCTCGTGATGGATGGTGGCAAAATCCTCGTCGGTGCTCTCGATGCACATCTTGATGCGCACGTCGTCCTGATAATCAATGTCCCAGGCGCTGGCGTGACAGACCACGTCGCGGTCCGCCGGCTTTACGAAGAGCGAGCGCTCCCAGAAAGTGGCCGGCAGCGGTGCGAAACCCAGCGACATGAAGAACCGCTCGCCGTAATGCACCATGTCTAGCGGGGTGGTGTTGCGCGATTTCAAGATCTGCGTCAGGTCGTATCCCGGGCTCGCGTTCGGCGGCTCGAGCAGGGGATAAATGTTGTTCCAATCCTGCCCCCACATGTTTCCCAGCAGGTGGGCGGGGATCGGGCCATCTTCGGTGAGCACCGAGGCGCCATACTGCTTCACCAGCTGTGTCCTCGTGTAGGCGTGCAGCGCCACATAGAGCGGACGCACCTGCTGCCACAGGCGGTCCACCTCCGCCGCGAATTTATCCGGCGGCATATCGTAATTGGAGCGCCACATCGCGCCCACATCGGCGAATCCCAGCTCGCGCGCTCCTTCATTGGCCAGCACCACCATGCGCGCGTATCGGCCGCGCATCGGGGCGCCCACGGCGTGCCAACCTTCCCATACGCGCAGCAATTCTTTTGGGTCACGGCTCTGCGCCATGATCCGCTCCATATCCCCCAGCGCCAGGCATTTCCCCGCGGGTCCATCGGGGCACCATTTCCCCCGCCCGTAATCGCTTTGCAGCGAAGCATTGATTTGCGCCAGTTCGGCCAGCTCCGCGGGATTGCGCGGCGCCGGCACATCCACCGATAGCTTCAGCAGCTTCAGCTTTCGCGCTACATCTTCCGGCAGCGCCATGCCGTCATACCGCTTGGCCTGGGCGGCCAGCTCCGCGGTGGCCGCTTTCACTTCTTCGTCCGCGTCCGCGGAGATTCTTTCCGTATCATCGGTAATAAAATTTTCCTGCACCCATTGCGCCCGCCCCGCCTTGATCCACAGCGCGAGCAGGCGCTTCTCGGCGCCCTCGGTGAAGGCGCGCGCCTCCGCGGCCGTCGGCGCGCCCGCCTGGGCGCCCGGCGCTCCACTGGCCGCCGTGCTCTGCGGTTTCATTGCTTCTCCACAGAGGAGAAGCGCCAGCAATGCTCCGGCGCCGGCCGCCAGCCGATTCCAATTTTTTCTGCCCACGATTCACCTCGCATACCTGCATTCCCTTCCCATGCGTCCCGCATTATATCCGCAGCGCGGCCCAACCTCTAATTCCCTGGTAATTTCGCCGCCCGAAGCATGGCCGCCAGCGCGCGATCGATTCCCGCGCGATTCACGTCATAGTGCGTCACCATGCGGATGGCGAAGCTCCCAAAGGCGCTTGCCAGCACGCCTTCCTCGGCCAGCGCCGCGCAGATCTCCGCCGCGCCGCGGCCCGTGCTCTCGACGTGAAAAATGACGATGTTGGTTTGCACCTTCCGCGGATCGATCCGTATTCCCGGGATCTTCGCCAGCCCCTCCGCCAGGCGCCTGGCATTCGCGTGATCTTCCGCCAGCAAACGCGGGCTTTCCTCGAGCGCCACCAGACCCGCCGCGGCCAGCACCCCGGCCTGCCTCATGCCTCCGCCCAGCATTTTCCTGGTGGTGTGCGCCTGGGCGATGAATTCCTTCGTCCCCGCCAGCATGGATCCCACGGGCGCCCCCAGTCCTTTTGACAGGCAGAACATTACCGAATCGCAGCCATCGGCCAGCTCTTTCACCGTACACCCCAGCGCCACCGCGGCATTGAAGATTCTTGCTCCATCCAGATGCACGGGCAGGCCCGCGGCATGCGCCCCCGCGCAAATGTGCGCGACCTGCTCCAGCTCCCAAACCGTTCCACCGGCCAGATTGTGCGTATTTTCGATGGTGACCAGCCCCGTCTGCGAATAGAGATACATCTTCGGGCGGAGCATGGCCTCCACCTGATTCCATTGCAGGATGCCCTCCTCGCCCGCCACCGGCCGCGGCATCACGCCCGCCACCGCGCTCATGGATGCCAGCTCGTACTGGTTCACATGCGCCCTCTGGTCGCAGATCACCTCCTGGCCCGGCTTCGTCCAGGTCTTGATCGCGAGCAGGTTACCCATCGAGCCGGAGGGAACAAAGAGGGCCGCTTGCTTGCCCATCAGTTCCGCGGCGCGCTCCTGCAGGCGGTTGACGGTGGGATCCTCTCCATACACGTCGTCTCCCACCTCCGCTTCGGCCATGGCCCGCCGCATGGCCGGGGTCGGGCGCGTTACCGTGTCGCTCCGTAGGTCCACCACCGTGTGGTTCATGCGCCGCCTCTCTTCCGCTGCATAGCCGCACCTTCCGCGCCGCTGTATTCTCTCCCGCCGCGCAGGCTTGCGCAATTCCCCCTTCCTGCCGGCCCGCAGCCTCAATCTTTCTCCGTTGACTTGGAGCCACCTGCGTGCTTAACTCGTTTTCTTCAATTTGTGGGAGTCAAACTTCGAATGGGAGAGCAGCTATGACCAGAACTTTCCGCTTCTTTTCCGTGGCCGCCGCCCTTGTGCTGGCCGGGGCCATGGTATTCGTTTCCGGAGCAGGCGCGCAAACCCTGCCCGGCGGCACCAATCTGACCATCGGCTCGGCAAACACAGTGACGGCGGATCCAACTGTTCCCCGGCCAACCACGAATCCCTGCGTCGTTTCGCTTTTTAATCAGCTTGAATTCAACGACTACAATCCGCGCTACTTCACTTTCAATCCACAGACAGGCTGCCCGAGCCCGTGGGCCAAGGTTGTGCTCGAAGCGGATTTCATCGTCACCGCCGGCGTGCAGTTTGATCGCACAGGAAACATCTGGATCGGCGGGACCAACGTCTGGTTTGGCACCACTCCGGAACCGCTTCCGAGCGGGAACATCCACTGGCACGTGGAGCGTGACGTCACCGAATATTCCGCGCTGTTTGGCGCCACACAGGCCGGCGAGGTGGACGTTTTCAACATCGTGAATGGCACCTACACCGGCATTATCTATGGCACCGCGCGGCTCGAATTCTATCCCTCCAACCCCGCCAATCCCGCGCCGGTGGTTCCCGACGTGGTGATTCCCATGGCCGCCGGGCCCACCGGCGAGACCGTAGCACTGAACACCACCAGCAGTCTGCTCTCCGGCACGTTCTCTTTCCCCTTGAACGTCCAGAATGCATACCTGGAAGTATTCGCGCAAAGCCAGAGCTCGGATGAATTCTGGTATACCTGCGTGCCCGACGATGTGGCCTCGGAGCTGAATAGCTGCACGGGAACGGCTTTTCGCGAGGGCGAAGTGACCATAGACGGGCAGCCCGCCGGCGTCGCTCCCATCTATCCCTGGATTTATACCGGAGGAATCGATCCCTTCCTCTGGAGCCCCATTCCCGGGGTGCAGACGCTTAATTTTCCACCGTATGTGGTGGACCTGACGCCCTTTGCAGGCCTGCTCAGCAACGGCCAGCAACATACCGTTGCTCTCAGCGTCTTCAATGCGGACAATTATTTTTCGGCTACCTCCACGATCCTTCTCTATGAGGACCACGGCTCACCGACGGTCACCGGCGCGGTCACTTCCAATACCCTGCCGCCGGCGCCCTCTCCGGTGGTCGTTGAAAATATTCAGATCCAAAACGGCTATCCCAATGGGACCATTTCCGATACCTCCGATCGTAATTTCGCGATCGTTGGCTACGTCAACACCTCCAAAGGCACGGTGACCACCACCGTAGCCCAGACGATCAACTTCTCGAACTTTCAGACCTTCACGATCAACGCTTCCGAATACATCCAGAATATTGTGCAGGGAACGAACATCAAATCCACCACCACCGCGGTGAATGGTTCGACCACCACCGTCAATCAGAACGTCTTCAATTACCCATTGACCGTGAACTACAACGAGCAGATCGCCTCCGATGGTTCCGCCAATGTGACCACCAACATCACCCAGCAATACCAGAACCAATTGACCCAGAGCCAGAACGGCAAACTGCTATACACCAGCTACACCACCAATTTCATTCAGCCGGCCGATACACTGATGTTCGACGCTTCAGGGAATTTCCTGGGCAATTCCGGCCAAGCCAACACACAATCCTATTTCACGCAGGATTCCACCGGATATTGCTACAGCCGGAAACTCGACGCAGCCAACGGCGTGCTCACCGCCGTTTACAACAACCAGGGTTGCCCGGGTTTTCCCGCGCTGATCCATCACTCTGAGTAAAGGCTTGCGGGCGGCTGCTTTCCGGCGGCCGCCCGCAATTTTTGCCCGCTTACCGCTTTCCCGGTCCAGCCCGCTTGTTTCCCCGCCCGGCGCCGGGTCCACCACCATCCCCCCGGGCCTTTCCGCTGGCCTAGGTGGGCTGGGCGCTTATCGAGGCTTTCGCCCGCGTGCGGCTCACGAACGCGGCCGTGCGCGCGCCAGCGAAATCCAAAAAGCAGTCTCCCGGGAAAATATATCCTTGAGGTGGGTTTTGAAGATTCCCGGGCGGGCTTCCGCTCAGGAAAGCAGTTCGGTGAATACTTCGTTGGAAATGGTCAGCTTCGCGGGAGCCAGGCGCACTCTTTCGCCCTCGATAGCCACCAAGCCCGCGGCCGCCAGTTTTTCCATTTTTAGCCGTAAATTTGTGCGGTACCGCCTCTCTACATCCCCAAAGTTGATGCCCTCGAGCAGCCGCAAGCCCAGAAACATCTCCTCATCCAGCGCCAGTTGTTCGCTGAGTTCTTCCCGGCTTTCGATGGCTGTGTGTGCCATCTCCATCGCCCTGGCGTATTCGGCGGGGTCGTGGATGTTTGCCCAGCGGAGCCTGCCATCGAAAGAATGGGCCCCGGCGCCAAAGCCGAGATACGGCTCCCGCCTCCAGTATTTCACGTTGTGGCGGGAGCGCAGCAGGCTGGCGCCGCCGCCCGCCTGGCGCCTTGCCCAATTGGAAATTTCGTAATGCTCGTAGCCCTCCTGCTCCAGCCGTTCGCATGCCCATTCGTAGAATCCCGCAATGTCATCCTCTTCCGGAATTTCAGCGGCGCTGTATCTGCGGCCTCCCGCCAGCGCTTCCTTTCCCAGCCGGCTCTCTTCATCAATCTCCAGCATATAGATGGAGAGGTGCGAGGGCGCCATGGCCATCGCCTGCTCCACCGAATCCCGCCAGCTCGCTCCGGTCTGGTGAGGAAGCCCGGCCAGCAAATCCAGGCTCACGTTTTCGATTCCCGCCTCGGCCAGCATTTTCGCCGCCCGGTAAATATCCGCGCGGCGGTGCATCCTGCCCACCGCGGCGAGTTCTACATCGGCAAACGATTGCGCGCCCATGCTCACGCGGTTGATTCCCGCCTCGGCCCAGGCCCGTGCTTTCTCAAGCGTCACGGTCTCGGGGTCCGCCTCCAGGGTGGACTCCCACAGCTCGCAGGAAAAGCTTCGCCGCAGCGCCGCCAGGATGCTTGCGAGCGCGGCGGGTTCGAGCAGGCTTGGCGTCCCTCCTCCGATGTAAACCGTATCCACAATCGCGCCCGTGCCGGCCCGCGCGGCTCCCGCCAGGTGGATTTCCCTGCACACCGCTTTGACGTAGGGCGGCTGCAGGCTTCGCGGGAAGACACCCGTGTGGAAATTGCAGTAGGTGCACTTCGACTGGCAGAAAGGAACCTGGATATAGGCGCCGAATTTCATGGCCGTGCGTCCGCGGCGGGCTTGGATGGCGCTAGAGAGCGCCCCGCCGCCCCCGCCAATTTCTCGGCTTGTCTCATACAGAAAGGATACGCCCGCGCGCCCGCCGCGGCAGAGCCCGCGCCACTAATCCCCGAGCGCCTCCGCCGAAGCGGCTCCATAGAAGGAGAACCAGGGCTTCGCGGCAGACAGGCGCTGGTTCACGTTCTGAATATTCTTCACTCCCTGGCCGCTCAGCCAGTCCTCGAGGGCCTTCAATCCCTGTTTGGCGTAGATGGGCATTCCGTCCTTCCATGTCGCCCGGCCGCAGAGCACGCCCGAGAAATTCGTGCCCGCTTCGGCAGCCAGCTCGAGCGTCTCACTGAAAGTTTCGTTGCTCACTCCCGCGGAAAGATAGATGAAGGGTTTCTTCGCCACCGCGGCTCCTTTGCGGAAAAAATCCTTGGCGTGCTCGCGGTCGTAGGCTGATTCGCCTTTGCACGAATGCGCGCCCTTCACGAACGCCATGTTGACCGGCACTTCCACTTTCATGATGTCCACCGCGTACTGCGGTTTGGAAAATTCCGCCATGCTTCCGATCACCACATCCGGCTTTTTCCTGGCAAACTCCAGCCCCTTCTCGTCCGCACCCTCCTCGTAACCCACAAACTCGAGGAAAAAGGGGACATCGGCGGCCACGCATTCCGCGCCAATGCGTTCCACCCAGGCGTGCTTGGTCTCATTGATCTCCGCGGGATCGAAGGGGGTGTAATAGAGCAGAATCTTCACGCAATCGGCGCCCGCCGCTACGATGCGCCGCACGCTCCAATGGTCCAGCAGGTCGGGCAGCCGGCCAGGACGCGTATTGTCGTACCCGCTATTCTCATAGGCCAGCAGCAGCCCCGCATTTTTCGCCCGCTGCTTTGCCGCCGGGAGGCCATACTCCGGGTCCAGCAGGATCGCGCTGGCATACGGCGTGAGCACGCGCGCCACCGCTTCCTTGAATTCCGACATCATCTCCGGCGTCACCGCCTTCTTATCAATCCCTTTGTCTTTGGCGATCGCGCTCTTCAGTGATCCGCGCTGGTCCATGGCCGCCGCGGCGATCACACCACGCTCGTTCGATACGGCTTTCAGCCCCTTCCTTTTTCCGGCTGTAATCTTCACCGATGGAACCTCCAGAGATGGTTTGCCCGCTTCGGGCCAAAACGCCGCTTATTCTAGCACGCCTCCTGCCTTACCGGCCTCTCGCGGTCACAGCTCGATCACCTGGTGCTGCTTCCCTTCGAGCGCCGTGCGGGCCAGTTCCTCCAGCAGCGGTGTTCCCCAGGCCGCGAGGAAAGGCAGAAAGCACAGGGTGCGCTCCTGCAATCCGCGCTGGGGGTAAAGCCGCTCGAGCAGGGTTCGCTCGTCCCTCTCGAGCACACCTTCGCGAGCGCCCGCGGCGCGCCCCGTTTTCCTCCGCAGCTTCTGCCACTGGTAGATCATCTTCCGCTGCGCCATCTCCACGGCGCCCACCAGCGTTGCATCCACCTGCCGCACAGGGCGCCGCAATCCGCCCAGCAGGCGCGCCAGCGCCTTTTCCCCCAGCCGGAAACGCCGCTCCAGCCCCTTGCCGGTGTTCCCGCATTCCATCTTGCGGCGCAGATGCTGCCGCCCCGCCAGCAGATCTTCAAAGCGGATGGCGTATTTTCTCATCGTTCGCGCGGCTTTACCTTCCACGATGGTGAAGCTTGCGCGCGGCAAAATCGCCGGCATCCTTACCCCCAGGCGCTGGTAAATTCTTTCCGCCTGGGCAAAATAGGCGATTTCCGCCGGCCCCGCCACGTAGCCCGCCGTGGGCAGCAGGAAATCCTGCAGCACCGGCCGCAGCAGCGCATTCGGCGAGACATCCAGAGGCGAGGCTTCCATCAGCGCCAGCAGCTCTTCCGCGCTCAGGGTTCGCGCGCCGGCAAGGAATTTTTCGCCGCGCCGCCGGAGCACTTCCCTTCGCCCGGCAGACTGCAGGAAGAGCAGCGTGCTCTGCTCCGTCACCTTCACCTGCGAATCGAATCCCGCGGCCGCCAGCTCTTTGCCGCGCTCCAGCAAGTTCTGCGTGAGCTGCGCGGCCCCTTCCAGCGCTCCCCGCAGCACGGGCAATCCCAGCCTGTGTATGCGCGCATCCAGCGGATCGAGGAAGATTATTCCGCGCCCCGCCAGCAACCGCGCCATCAGCTTGCCAAACGCCTGCCCGAATGTCGCGGTGGCCGCATAGGCATCGCGGAGCGCCGCGCCCACGTCTTCCGTCCAGCTACCCCTCAGCCCCGCCCCCGCCTGCTCCAGCGCTTGCGTCACCTGGCTGCCCAGGGGAATTTCGCCCACCCGCCGGCCCGCCAATCCCCCGGGCGCCACCGCCCGCCGCTGCACGCCGGCGCGTCCCGGCCACCAGCAATGATCCACTTCCGCAAGATCGTGATCTTCGGTAGCCAGCCAGAAAACCGGGACGGCATCCACGCCGTGGCGCGCCATTTCCGCGGCCCAGGCCACCGCGCTGAGCGCTTTGTAGAAGGCGTATGCCGGGCCGGAGAAAAGCCCGGCCTGCTGCCCCGTCACCACGGTTACCGCGCCGGATTCCAGCCTGGAAAGGCTCGCTTCGGTGCTCGCATCCGCTCCGAAAGCGCGATTCTGCTCCCGCAGGATGCTTGCAATTTCGCGCCTCTTCCCGGCTTCGCGGCCATGCGCCAGCGCCGCTTCGCGCAATCCTTCGAGCGAGGGCTGGTGCGCGTAAAAGCTTTTTACGCTCGCGGCATTTTCCAGGTAGTGTGCAAAGAGCGGCGTGGTGTGCGGCAATCGGCTGAGCGCCAAGCTATGGCTGCGCATCGGCCCGGCCTAATTCCGAAGCGGTGCGGTTTCCGCCAGCGCCTGGGAAAGGGAAAGCTCCACTTCGCGGCGCTGCGCTGCATTCAATGGAAGCAGGGGCAGCCGCGGCGCGCCTCCCCGGTAGCCTCTCAGGTCCAGAGCGTGCTTGATGCCCGCCACCCCCAGCCGCGCCATCAGCTTCGATGTCCCGTGGAGTTGCTGCTGGATGGATTCCGCTCGCAAGCCCTGCCCGGCCAGCGCCGCTTCGTAAAGCTCCACGCACAGCTCCGGAACCACCGACGCCAGCGCCAGTATCGCTCCCGCGGCTCCCACGGCGATCGAGGCGGAAAGCGTGGAGGAAGATCCCACCAGCGTCGCAAATCCCGGCCGCACCGCGCCAATAATTTCCGCCGCACGCCCCACTTCTCCGGAGCTATCTTTGATACCCAGAATATTGGGATGCGCCGATAGCTTCTCCACCAGGCCAGCCTCCAGCGCGATGCCCGTAAACGCGGGAATCGAATACAACAGGATCGGTATGCGCGCTTCCTCGGCCACGCGCAGGTAATACGCCGTCAGCGCTTCGGCGGTCATTTGCGGCTTGTAGTAATGCGGCGTCCGCACCAGCGCCACGCGGTATCCCATCTCCGCGGCGCGCTTGGTTTGCCGGATGGTCACATCGGTGGATTCGGCTCCGGTACCGGCGATGAGCAGCTTATCCGCAGCCGCCGCGTCGGCCACCACCGCCCAGGCACGCTCCACCTCGCTCCATTCCAGAAGCACGGATTCTCCCGTCGAGCCATTCACCACGTAGCCGGATAGCCGCGTCTGGTTGTAGCGCAGGATGTTCTCCCGCAGGTCTTCGCGGGAGACAGCTCCGTTCAGATGAAAGGGTGTGGTCAGCGCGGCAAAGATTCCCTGAATTTTCATATGGACATCTTACCCCCGGACCGCTTCCAGCAAATTCGCCAGCGCCTTTGCGCCACTGCCCATTTCCCGCGGGTGGCCGGGCGGCGCTACTCCATCGGCTGCCCGGGGATCGCCGCCGGCGCTTTTCGCGCGTGCAGGTCCTGCAGGCAGGCTACCTCGATGGTTTCCGTCGCCAGCGCGGCGATGCCCGTGGCCGCGGCATGCGCCGCCGAAATCGTGGTGATGCAGGGAATATTGTAACGAATGGCGGCCCGGCGGATGGCTTTCTCATCGAAAAATGCCGCCGAACCCAGGGGCGTATTGATGATCAGGTTCACTTTCCCGGTCTTCACCAGGTCCACGATGTTCGGCCGCCCTTCATTCACTTTGTAGACGGTTTCCACCTCTACACCCGCCGCGGAGATGGTCGCCGCCGTGCCGCGCGTGGCCAGGATTTTCAGCCCCGCGGCCGCCAGCTCGCGTGCAATCGAGACGGCGTGCCTTTTGTCGCGGTCATTCACGCTCAGAAATACGCTCCCCTGCCGCGGCAGTCTCTGCCCCGCCGCCAGTTGCGCCTTGGCAAAAGCCAGGCCAAAAGTGGTGGCGATTCCCATCACTTCTCCCGTCGAGCGCATTTCCGGACCCAGAATGGGATCCACTCCCTTGAATTTGTTGAACGGAAAGACGGGCGACTTGACCGCGTAGAAATCAGGGGCTTGCAGCTCCGCGATGCCATTGTGCATCACCACCGGCAGCTTCATCTCACTCAGCTTTCGTCCGGTCATCAGGCGCGCCGCCACTTTTGCCAGCTGGACTCCCGTGGCCTTGCTCACGTAGGGGACGGTCCGCGAGGCCCGCGGGTTCACCTCCAGCACATACACCGTATCCCGCTGCACCGCGTACTGCACGTTCATCAGCCCCACCACGTTCAGCGCCCGGGCCAGTTGCGCGGTGTATTGCCGAATGCAATCGAGCACCGCCGGCTTCAGCGTCACCGACGGCATCACGCAGGAAGAATCTCCGGAATGGATACCCGCTTCTTCAATGTGCTCCATGATGCCTGCCAGGACGACGTTTGTCCCGTCGGCCAGCGCGTCGACGTCCACTTCCGTCGCGTCTTCCAGAAAATGATCGATCAGCACCGGGCGCATCGCTCCCACGGTGCTGATGCGCGTGGCCTGCGCGACGTAATTTTCCACCGTTGCCAGATCGTAGGCGATGACCATCGCCCGCCCGCCCAGCACGTAGCTCGGCCTCACCAGCACCGGCAGCCCAATCTCCGTGGCCACGCGCACCGCCTCCTCCGGGGTCACCGCGGACCCGTTGCGTGGCTGGGGTATTCCCAATTCCTCGAGCAGGCTTCCGAATCGCCTCCGGTCCTCGGCCAGATCGATCGATTCCGGCGTGGTCCCGATGATCTTCGCCCCGTTCCGCTTCAATTCCAGGGCCAGATTCAGGGGTGTCTGCCCGCCAAACTGCACGATCACTCCTTCGGGTTTTTCGCCTTCGATCACCGCCAGCACGTCCTCGAGCGTCAGCGGCTCGAAATAGAGCCGGTCGGAGGTATCGTAATCGGTCGAGACCGTTTCCGGATTGCAATTCACCATGATGGTCTCAAACCCATCTTCCTTCAGGGCAAAGGAGGCATGGCAGCAGCAATAATCGAATTCAATTCCCTGGCCTATCCGGTTTGGTCCGCTTCCCAAAATCATGATTTTTCGCCGGTCGTCGCTATCCGCTTCGTTCTCTTCCTCGTAGGTGGAATAGAGGTAGGGCGTGAAACTCTCAAACTCCGCCGCACAGGTATCCACGCGCTTAAAGACCGGCTTCACACCGTGCCTCTCCCGCAGCAGGCGCACCGTGGCCGGCGTGGTCTTCCACATCTGCGCCAGTTGTTCGTCGCTGATTCCGGTGCGCTTGGCTTCGCGCAGCAGCGCCGCGGGGCAGGTCTCCAGCGTCGTCGCCAGCACCCTGGCGTCCACCTCCACAATCTGCTCCATATGCTCCAGAAACCAGGGATCAATCCTGGTCAGCGAATGCACTTCCGCGGTCTTCATTCCCTGCTCCAGCGCCGTAAAGAGCCAGTGGATGCGGTCCGGCCCGGGCGTGGAAAGTTTCTCCCGCAGCAGAGCCATCGAAAGCTCCGCCGGCGCCTTCCACCGCGTGCTCGGCTCGAGGGAACGGATGCCCTTGCGCAGCGCTTCCTGGAAGGTGCGCCCGATGGCCATCACCTCGCCCACCGATTTCATCTGGGTGGTCAGCGTGGCATCCGCACCGGGAAACTTTTCGAAAGCGAATTTCGGTATTTTGACCACCACGTAATCAATGCTCGGCTCGAAGCTGGAGGGCGTCTTCTTGGTGATGTCGTTGGGAATCTCATCCAGCGTCATACCCACGGCCAGCTTTGCGGCAATCTTGGCGATGGGAAAGCCAGTGGCCTTGCTCGCCAGCGCGGAGCTCCGCGAAACGCGTGGGTTCATCTCGATCACCACCATGCGCCCCGTGGCGGGGTCCACCCCAAATTGAATATTCGAACCTCCCGTCTCCACGCCCACTTCCCGGATAATGGCGGCCGAAGCGTCGCGCATCCGCTGATATTCCTTGTCGGTGAGCGTCTGAGCCGGGGCCACGGTGATCGAATCTCCTGTGTGCACGCCCATCGGATCGAAATTCTCGATCGAGCAGATCACCACAAAATTGTCGCGGCAATCCCGCATCACCTCCAGCTCAAATTCCTTCCATCCCAGCACAGATTCCTCGATCAATGCCTCGTGCACCGGGCTGGCATCCAGCGCCGCCGCGATCAGGTCTGCGAATTCTTCACGGTTATAGGCGATCGAGCCTCCCGTCCCGCCCAGCGTGAAGGACGGCCGGATCACCAGCGGGTATCCGATCTGATCCGCCAGTTCGATGGCCTCTCCGGTTTCCTTCACCAGGGCCGAGGCCGGCACCTCCAGCCCGATTTTCCGGCAGACTTCCTTGAAGAGCAGGCGGTCTTCGGCAATTCTGATGGCTTTCTGCGAAGCACCGATGAGCTGCACGCCATAGCGCTCGAGCACGCCCTTTTCAGCAAGCTCGAGCGAAAGATTCAAACCCGTCTGGCCGCCCACGGTGGGCAGCAGAGCGTCTGGCCGCTCGCGCGCGATGATTTCCTTCGCGTATTCCAGCGTCAGCGGCTCCACATAGGTCCGCGCGGCCACCTCCGGATCGGTCATCACCGTTGCCGGATTCGAATTTACCAGCACCACTTCGTAGCCTTCGCTGCGCAGCGCCTTGCAGGCCTGCGTGCCTGAATAATCAAATTCGCACGCCTGGCCGATGACGATCGGACCCGACCCGACAATCAGAATCTTCCGTATATCTGTCCGCTTAGGCATTCGGCCCCTTGGTCTCCGGTTTCATGCCTTTGCCTCTTCCATCATCCGCACGAAATCTTCAAACAGATACCGCGCATCGTGCGGCCCCGGCGAGGCTTCCGGATGGTATTGCACGCTGAACATCGGCAGGCTGCGGTGCCGCATGCCTTCATTCGTCCCGTCGTTGAGGTTCACGTGCGTTATTTCCACATCGCTCGCGGGCAGCGATTCCGGATCCACCACGAACCCGTGGTTCTGCGCGGTGATCTCCACCTTCTCCGTCAGCAGGTTTTTCACAGGATGGTTCGAGCCGTGATGCCCGAATTTCAGCTTGTAGGTCTTTCCGCCCAGCGCCAGCCCGCACAATTGGTGCCCGAGGCAAATCCCGAAGATCGGGGCACGCCCCAGGATCCGCCGTATGTTCCCGATGGCGTATTCCACCGGTTCGGGATCGCCCGGGCCGTTCGAGAGGAACACTCCGTCGGGCTTCATCGCCAGCACGTCTTCGGCGCTTGTCTGCGCCGGCACGACGTGCACTTCGCAGGCGTTATCCCTCAATTGCCTCAGAATATTTGTCTTGATCCCAAAATCGTAAGCCACCACCTTGTACTTCGCCTTTTCTCCGCGCTCCGCGTGGCCTCCGGCCAGCTCAATCGAGCCTTTCTTCCATTCATAGGAGTTCCCGCAGGTCACCCGGCTGGCCAGCTCCTGGCCCGCCATGGTGGGTAGCGCCCGCGCCGCCTCCACCAGCTCTTCCCCTCCGGCGCCATCTGTGGCCACGATCCCTCGCAGCGCTCCCACTTTACGCAGGTGCCTCACCAGCGCTCTGGTATCCAGATCCGAGATCACCGGCACGCCGTGCCGTTCCAGGTAGTGTTGCGCGGTCATGTCCGAGCGCCAATTGGAGGCCAGCGCGGACCACTCCCGGACCACTAGTCCTTCGATGTAGGGGCGCCCTGCCTCTTCGTCCTCAGGATTCGTCCCCACGTTGCCGATGTGCGGGTAGGTGAGGCAGACAATCTGCCCGGAATAGCTGGGATCGGTGAACACTTCCTGGTAACCCGTCAGGCTGGTATTGAAGACCACCTCTCCGCCGCGGCGCGTGCGCGCACCGCCGCCGCGCCCGTGAAATATTCGGCCGTCTTCGAGCGCGAGGATAGCGGAAGCGTGCGGCGCCTGTGTCAGGATTTCCTCCCGGATACTTTATTTATTGCTGCTGGCATAGGCCGAAAGCGTCCCAAACCGGCTCACAGGCCAGTAGGCGAAGACTGCCTTGCCATAGATATACGCGCGCGGCACCGGCCCAAACATTCGCGAATCGTTTGAACTATCCCGGTGATCGCCCAGCACGAAATAGGATTTCTCCGGCACGCGCACAGGGCCGTAGCTGGAAGCGTCGAAAAAGCTTGGCGGCACGTACGGCTCATCCATCCTCACTCCGTTGATGTAGAGCAGCCCCCGGCGGATTTCGATGAAGTCACCTGGCAGGCCGACCACGCGCTTGATGAACGATTTCGTTTTGTCCAGCGGGTACCAGAAGACCACCACATCGCCGCGTTCCACGGGCTCGAAGTGGTAGACAAACTCGTTGATAAAAATCCGCTCCTGGTCGCGTATCAGCGGCGACATGCTGGTGCCTTCCACTCGCACCGGCCGGTAGAGGAAGATCAGGATGGCCAGCGCCAGGCATAGCGCAATCACCAGGTCGCGCGTCCAGCCGCGCAGGTCCTGGCCCAGGGTGCGAGGCTCGCCGCCCGGCGCCCTCTCTTCGCTCTTGTTATCCTCTTCGGTCATAGGCTTGGATCATTTTATATCAGGCCGCCGCAACGCGCCAAGCTGCCGCTCCGGTCCCCTGCACGCTCCCACGGCTTCCCCTCCGCCGCCTCGGCCACTGCGCCACAAAGCACCCGCGCGGCTTCCGCCTCAGCCACCATCTTCCAGCGCATACTTCACGCTGGCCAGCGCTGCGATCACCGCCGTCTCCGTCCGCAGGATTCCCCGCCCCAGCGACGCCTCCTCGAAGCCATTGTCTGCCGCCTGCTGGAATTCCGCTTCCGTCCAGCCGCCCTCGGGACCCAGAGCCAGCGATACGCTCTGCTGCGCTCCGTCTTGCGTCTCCCTTTTTCCCCCCTCCAGCACTTCCTTCAGGCGGAGAGCCATTGGCCGCTCCGAGAGCAGAATTTTACGCACGCCGCTGGCCGCGGAAAACGCCGCAGCGGGCCTGGCCAGCCCGCGCAGCACAGCCGGCCTCATTCGCCGCGATTGCTGTGCCGCCTCGTAGAGAATCTTTTCCCATCGGGCCGCTCGCTTCGGCACCGCCCGCAGCAGCCCGGCATCGCTTCGCGCCGCTCCCAGCGGCACAATTTCCGTCACGCCCAGCTCCGATGCCTTTTCCAAAGACCATTCGAAGCGATCGAATTTCACCACCGAGAGCAGAAGCTCCACGGCAAGCGCGGGCTCCTCCGCTGCCGCCGGCTCGCCCAGGCCAAACTCCACCCGCCCCGGCTCCACATGCCTCACCTCCGCCAGACGGACCGTTTCACCGTCGCTTAGCTCGAAGACCTGCCCGGCCTTCGCCCGCAGCACGCGCGCCAGATGCCGCGCTGAATCTCCCGCGAGCACGGCGCGATCGCCTTCAAACCGCTCCACGAAAAATCGTCGCCGCATTTTTCCAGCCTCTCCCGCAAGGCTCCGCCGGCCCCGGGCGCCTGCCCGCGCTTCTCTTCCCGCCGGCAGGGCTCCGCCTGAGCCCGCATCACTCCGTGGATCGTCCTCGTCCGCTGGCCTAGCCGAAGATATCTTTCACTTTGTCGAAGAAACTCGAGCTTCGTTCCGCTGGCTTGTTTTCCGGCTTCAGCACCTGCGCCAGCTGCTCAAACAAGCGCCGCTGCTCGCGCGTGAGCCGCGAGGGCGTCACCACCCGCACATTTACAAAGAGGTCGCCTTTTCCACCATGGGGGTTCGGCAGCCCTTTTCCCTTCAGCCGGAAGATCGTTCCCGTTTGCGTGGCTTCCGGAATACGCAGCTGCTCTTCTCCGGTCAGCGTCTGCACCACAATCTCACAGCCCAGGGCCGATTGCGCCATGGTGATGGGCATGGTGCAGTAGAGGTCCGCGTTGCGCCTCTCGAAGAACGGATGTTCCTTCACTTCCAGAAAAATATACAGGTCGCCGGTGGGGCCTCCATTCAGCCCTGGCTCTCCTTCTCCGGTCACGCGCAGCCGCGTGCCGCTATCCACCCCGGCGGGAATGCGCACTTCGATGGAGCGCTCCCTCTCGATGCGGCCCATCCCGCGGCACTGCACGCACGCCTCGCGAATCACCCGGCCTTCCCCATGACACGCCGGACACGTCCGCGAAATCATCAGAAATCCCTGCTGGTGGGTGATCTGCCCGCGCCCGTGGCACGTCTGGCAGGTGGTCATCCCGGCGCCCGCTTTCGCTCCCGTCCCCTGGCACGGCTCGCATTTCTCGCGCCGGGGAATTTTTACGCGCGTGGAGACGCCGCTGGCGGCTTCCTCGAAGGTCAGGTTCATGTCATAGCGCAGGTCGCTCCCGCGCTGGCCCCTGGTCCTCCCTCCGCGCTTCCGCCCTCCTCCAAACACCTCTTCGAATCCGAAGAGATCTCCAAAAATATCCTGGAACTCGTCGAAGATCGAGCCGTTGATCCCCGCCTCTCCGCCCAGGCCGCTTACCCCCGCGTGCCCGTAGCGATCATAGGCCGCGCGCTTTTGCGGATCGGAGAGCACGCTATAGGCTTCGCTCGCCTGCCGAAATCGCTCTTCCGCTTCCTGCTTGTTCTGCGGATTGCGGTCAGGATGCCACTTCAGCGCCGCTTTGCGGTAGGCGCTCTTGAGCTGTTCCGGAGCCACGTCGCGGCCCACTCCCAGCACTTCGTAATATTCCACCTTCTCGCCGCTCGCCATTCGTCTCTAGTCCTTTGCCCGGGAATCCGTTCCCGCTTCTTCGTCTCTCATGGCCACGCGCACCATCGCCGGCCTCAGCACGCGCTCGTTTAAATAATAGCCCGGCTGAATTTCGTCGATCACCGTTCCGTCTGCATATTGCTCCCCATGCACCCGCTCGACCGCGTGGTGCAAATGGGGATCAAACACTTCGCCCTTCACCTTCATCGCCTTCAGGCCGTGCTTGGCCAGCACAGCCAGCAGTTGCCGGTGAATCAGCTCGACGCCTTTGCGGTAATCCGCCAGCGCCTGGTGCCCTTCCGATTCCAGCGCCCTCTCGAAAGCATCCAGAGCCGGCAGCAGGCTTTCGATCAGCGCGCCCAGCGCCCGCTCCCGTTCCGATTGTCTCTCCCTCTCCACACGTTTCCGGAAATTCTCGAAATCCGCCTGCCTTCGCACCAGCGTGGCGTAAAGCTCCTGTTTCTCGCTCTCCAGGCGTGCCACCTGCTGACGCAGATCTTCCGCCTGGCCGCCGAGGCTGGCTTCGCCGCCCCGCTCCTCGCTCGCCGCTTCGGCGCCGCCCGGCGTCTCCGCGGCGTCACCCAGTCGCCTATCCGTCATTTCATCCATGTTATGCAATCTCTTCTCAGCTCCCTTCCATATTCTCGGAAAGTAATTGCGCCATCAGCATCACCGCCGTGATGGCCCGTTCGTATTCCATCCGCATCGGACCCAGTATGTTCACCAGCCCCTGCACCTGATCGTGCGAGGTATAGGGCGCGCTCACCAGGGCCAGATGTTTTCCCGCCGAGGCCATCTGCTTCACCCCCAGCTCCACATGCAGGGTCTCCGGCGCATCCAGAAAAATGGAGAGCAGATCCAGCAGCTTGCCTCTTTCTTCGATCGTTCCCAGCAGCTCCCGCAACGATTCCTCATCCGCCAGCTTCATGCTGGTGGCCATATGCGCCGCTCCCTCCACGTAGAGCCGCCGCGCCGTATCTTCCCCCAGCACCGCCGGATCGCAAAGCTCGAGCGCCGCGCTGAGCAGTTTGCCGTAACGCTCCTTGTCTCCTTCCAGCCTTTTTCGCAAATCCGCCCGGATGGATTCCAGCGTCCAACCCGAATAGTGCCTGTTGATGTGCTCCGCAATGCTATCCAGCTCTTCCTGCGGATAGCTTCGCTCGGGGCGAAAGGCCTTGTCGCGCGTAAGGCCTCCGCTGGCGATCAGCACCACCAGCACCCGCCCATCCGGCAACAGCAGAAACCTCAGGTGCTCCACCGCGGTTCGCGCCAGCGGCGGCGCCACGATGATCCCCAGCCCTCCAGACACGGTGGAAAGCACATGGCTGGCCCGCTCCATCAGCGCTTCCGGAGTTTCCGCCGAACCCAGTTCCCTCCGGATCCAATCTCCATCCTCCGGGCGAAGCGCCGCTTGTGCGGCCACTTCCTCGACGAAAAACCGGTACGCGGAAGCCGTGGGCACGCGCCCCGCGGAGGTGTAAGGCTGATAGAGGTAGCCGGCATCCTCCAGATCCGCCATCACATTGCGCACGGTCGCCGGGCTGAGCGTCTCCGCATTGTGGCGCGCGATGGCCCGCGACGAGACAGGCTCGCCCGATTGGATATACGACCGCACGATCGCCACCAGAATTTCCTGATTCCTCTTGGATTCCAGCACCGGTGTCAGCAACGCAATCGCCTCATTCGCACGGCGGCCAGGTTCCTTCCCCGCCCGTTCTTCCGTGCTCGCCTCTCTCCCATTGTAATGACATTCGCCTTCCGGTGCACGCCGTCATCCCCCGCGCTGTTCCCTCGCGCTGATCGGCCGGGCTCCCTCTGCGGCACGGCGTGACTCATCGCCGTTTTCCCCGCGACTTCTCCTTGCCACTATTGCCCTCTTGGAATATGCTTTCGTCGCCCAAGTACAACCGGCCCACTTGGCCCGGTTCGCCTGGCGGAGAATCCATGAAAGCTCACTTAAGGCCCGTCGTCGCCGCTTGTTTCTTCCTTCTCGCCGCTCTGCCATCTCCCGCGCGCCAGATGCCCCGCGGCGCCCCCGCCGCTTCCGCCGCACAAACCTCCACGGCCAAGCCGCCTCTTTCTGTTCGCGTGGTGGCCTATACCATCGACGCGCGTCTTGATCCCGCCTCCCACAAAATTTACGGCAAAGAGACTCTCACCTATCGCAATCTCACCGGTCAGCCCCTCGGCGTTTTCCCTTTCCATCTTTATCTCAACGCCTTCCAGCCACAATCCTCCTTCATGCGCGAACATCGCCTCAACGCTCCCGAGTATGAATGGAAGCCGGCGAGTTATGGCGCCATCAACGTAAAATCCTTGTCGGTGGAGGGCCAGGGCGACCTGACCCATCAGATCCAGTTCATCCAGCCCGACGACGGCAATTCCGATGATCGCACCGTCTTCCAGATTCAAATCCCCAAGCCCGTTCCCCCCAACGGAGAAATCAAATTCGATATCTCCTTCGAGGATACCCTTCCGGAAGTCGTCGCGCGAACCGGCTACATCCGCGATTTCTTCATGGTGGGACAATGGTTTCCCAAGGTTGGCGTGTGGTGGAATGGCGCGTGGAATTGCCATCAGTTCCACAACAACACTGAATTCTTCGCCGATTTCGGCACCTTCGATGTGAATATCACCGTACCCCAGAATTACGTTCTCGGCGCAGGCGGCGCCCTGGTCTCCTCCCGCGATAATCCCGATGGCAGCAAAACCGCCGCCTTCCATTCTGAAGACGTGCATGATTTCTCCTGGACCGCTTCCCCCAGCTTCCATCTGGTCGAGGATTCCTGGAAAGGAAGCGCAGGCGTGGTGCACATCCACCTGCTCATGTCCCCTGGCCACGAAGCCACCACCGCCCGTTACCTGCGCACCATCAAGGGCACGCTCACCTGCTTCGACCAGTGGTATGGACCCTATCCCTATGACCGGCTCACCATCGTGGACCCGCCGCACGGCGGGTTTGCGGCGGGCGGCATGGAGTATCCCACGCTGATTACCGCGGATACCGATCGCCTCATCCCCCAGGGCCTGCTGCTTCCCGAGCTTGTGCTCGAACATGAATTCGGACATCAGTATTGGTACGGCATGGTCGCCACAAATGAATTTGAGGATGCGTGGCTCGATGAGGGCATCAATAGCTACACGGAAGTGAAAGTGATGGACGCGCTCTACGGCAAAAGCACCTCCGAAATGAACTTCCCCGCTTTGACTTTCAATGAGGACACCTCCCAGCGGCTCTCCTATCTTTCGCTGCCGGATTACGATCCGGTCACGCGTTTTGCGTGGCTCTTCATGGATAGCCAATCCTACGGCGGCATCACCTACGGCAAGACTGCCACCGTGCTGCTGACCCTCGAGAAAATCATTGGCGAAGACACCATGCGCCGCGCCCTTCACACCTATTTCATGCGCTATCGCTTCACACACCCCACCACCGAGGATTTTCTGAAGACCATCGAGGAAGTCTCCGGCCAGAACCTCCGCTGGTATTTCGATCAGGCCGTCTATGGCACCAACATGCTGGATTATGCCGTCGAAGACGTCCAATCCAGCCGCGCGGATTGGTACCAGGCGCATCCATCGCCTGCGAAGCCCGGCGTGACCATCTACAATTCCAGTGTCGTCGTCCATCGCAAGGGTGATTTCGTTTTTCCCGCGGATCTCGTGGTCACTTTCGATAACGGGCAGGTGGTCAAAGAGCAATGGGACGGGAAGGACCGCTGGGTGCGCTTCCAATTCGTCAAGCCCGCCAAAATCGTCAGCGCCGAGATTGATCCCGGCGGGCAGATCCTGCTCGATCGCGACCCCTTCAATAACAGCTACGTCGTGAAGCCCGATGCCCGCGCCTCACACAAACTTACCAGCTACATGATGTTTCTCGCGGAATGGCTGGCGCAGTTGTTTGCCTGGCTTGTCTGAGCCGTGAGAGGAGATGCCATGAACCAGAAACCGAACGGAACTTTCTTCGCGGGAGCGGCTCTCGTCTGGCGCCGCCAGAGCCTTCTCTGGTGGACCTTCGCCGTGAATTTCATCCTGGCCTTCGTCGCCGCTCACGGGCTCCAGCGCAGCCTGGGCAGCGCGCTGGATCACAGCCGCGCCGCCAGCGCTTTCGTCCATGGTTTCGATTTCGGATGGCTTGGCCTGCTGGCGCAGCAGCCCGCCCAATACTTCAATCCTCAGGGCTTCGGCGTGAGCTCGCTGGCCTTTTTCGTCTTTTTCCTTTTTGTCACGCCCGGCATTCTTGAAATTTATTGCCGCGATGAAAAGCTTCCGATCGGGCTTTTCTTCGAATCCTGCGGCACTTTCTTCTGGCGCTTCGTCCGCACCTGCCTCTCTTTCTCCATCGCCTTGCTGCCCATCGCCCTGCTTGCCGGTCTGCTCTATACCCGCGGCGGCTCGCTGCAGGATCGTGACATCTCCGATCTTCCCGGCCGCATCCTTCAGCTCGCCGCCATCCTGGGAGCGATCCTTTTCGCCATGATCGTCCGCCTGTGGTTTGACCTGGCTGAAATCCACATCGTCGAGCTGAACGAACCCAAAATCCGGCGCGCCATGGGCAGCGCCTGGCGGGTTCTGTGGCGTAATCCCCTCCGTCTCCTCTGGCTCTATTTCAGCATCAGCATCGTCGGATGGATCGTATTCTTCGGAGGAATGCGGCTGTGGATGTTTCACGTGGGGCCGGAATCGGTGGGCGCTTCCTTTTTCATCGGGCAGTTGCTGATTCTCTTCTGGATTGGCACGCGGCTCTGGCAGCGCGCCAGTGAGACACTCTGGTACCGCGGCTATCTGGCTCTCACCCGCTCACAGACCCCGGCGCCCGAACCTCCACTCTTCGATTCGCTTGCCGCGCCCGTACCCGTCGGGGCCGAGCTGCCGCCTTCGGCCTGATATCCCGCTCCTGCCTTACAGCGCGGGGCCGGCGCCACGCTCCGGCCCCGCTTTCTCTTCTCCGCCTCTACCAGATGCGGCAGCGCTCCGCCGCGGGACGCACCATCGGATCGCCCTCCTTGCAGCCCCACGCCTTCTGGAATGCCGGCATGTTTGAGAGCGGCCCCAACGTGCGGAATTCCGCGAGCGGGTGCGGGTTGGTATTCACCATCAGGCGCGCAAATTCCGGACGAATGTTATCTGCCCAGATCTGCGCGAAGCCCAGGAAAAACCGCTGCTCTGGAGTAAAGCCGTCAATCTCCTTCGGCTGCGGATGCTTGGCCTGGAGCCCCTCAAACGCCGCGTAGGAGATCGTCAGCCCTCCCAGGTCCGCGATGCTTTCTCCCTCCACGAGTTTGCCGTTCTCGTGCAGGTCCTTTTCCACCAGGAAACCATCAAATTGCTTCGCCACGCAGTCTCCGCGCTCGTCGAAGTTTTTCTTGTCCTGGGCCGTCCACCAGTTCCGCAGGTTGCCCTGGGCGTCAAACTTGCTGCCTTCATCGTCGAAGCCATGCGTCATCTCATGGCCGATCACCGCTCCCATCCCGCCATAGTTCAGCGCCGGGTCCGCCTTGGGATCGAAAAACGGGGGCTGCAAAATCCCCGCGGGAAACACGATCTCGTTCAATTGCGGATCGTAGTAGGCGTTCACCGTTGGCGGCGTCATGCCCCATTCGGTGCGGTCCACGGGTTTTCCGATCTTGGTCAGGTCGCGACGGAATTCAAACCGGTTTCCGCGAATCACGTTGAGCACGTAGGGTCCCCGGTCCACTTCATAGGCCGAGTAGTCACGCCACTTGTCCGGATAGCCAATCTTCAGCATGATCGCGTCCAGCTTCACGATCGCCTGTTTCTTGGTATCTTCGCCCATCCAATCCAGCGTCAGGATGTCCGCATGCAGCGTGGCAATCAGGTTGTGCACCATATCCAGCGCGCTGGCCTTTGCCGACGGCGGAAAATAATCCCGCACGTAGGCCTGCCCCAGCGCCTCGCCCAGTTCCCGGTCCGTGGCCTGCACGCACCGCTTCCAGCGGGGAAGCAGCTCTGTGGTTCCCGTGAGCGTCTTCCCGTAAAAATTGAAGTTCTCGTTCACAAACGCGTCGGGCAGCGATTGCGCTTCCGCATGCAGGAAATGCCACCGCAGGTAGGCCTTCCATTGATCCAGCGGCACGCTGGCGAGCTCGGCATCCAGCGCCTTGAAATATTCCGGCTGCTCCACGTTCACCTTCGCGACGTTTGGGAATCCGATGTCGTCGAAATAGGTGTCCCACGAAAATCCGCTGGTCAGCGCTTTCAGCTGCCCGCGATCCATCCGGTGATAGACGTTGTCAGGATTTCGCAGCTCCACCGGCGTCATCTGCTTCTGCGCCAGGGCCGTCTCGATGGTCATGATGGTTGCCGCATCCGCCGCTGCCTTCGCCGGATCCTCTCCGGCAAGCGTCAGCATCTTCGCCACGTGGGCCACGTAGGCTGCGCGCAGGCTCTTCGATTTATCGTCATCCTTGGTGTAGTAATCACGATTGGGCAGGCCCAGCCCGCCCTGCGACGCATCGCCAATCACCGACGTGCTGTCCTTGAAATCCTGATCCGAAGAGAAATCAAACAGCACGCTCACGCCCATGCCTTGCAGCCGCGCCGCCTCGTCCTGCATCTCCCGCACATTTCCGATCTTGGCGATCCGATCCAGCTCGGGCTGCAGCGGCTTCAGGCCATCGGCTTCGATCTTGCTGGTATCCATGCACGTGGCGTAAAAATCACCAATCTTCTGATCGGTGGATCCTTTCGCCGCCGCCTTATTCGCCGCCGCCGCATCCAATATCTTGTGCAGCGCTTCCTGGTTGTGGTTCTGCAATTGATTGAAGCTGCCCCACGCCGGATACGCCGCAGGAATGGGATTCTTCGCCAGCCACCCTCCGTTGGCATACTGGTAGAAATTGGCGCACGGCTTCGCCGAGCGGTCCAAATTCGCCGGGTCGAATCCGTGGGTCGCCGTGCCACCGGTCTGCCCTCCCTGCGGAGCAGAACTGGAGCAATAGCCCTGCTCGCTTTTCGCCGCTGCCGTGGCTTCTGATTTCTGCTGTGCCGGCGTACACACCGGCAGCGCCAGAGCCAGGGCCAGGGCCATTGCCGCCCCTATTCGTGTTTTCTTCATTGGATCTTCCTTTTCTTTCTCCTGGATTTTGTCCCTGCAAGGGCCCGCAACCACCCCGGGACGGCCCCTCGCTCCCTGCTTGTCAGCTTTCCACACTTCCGAACGGAGCGGTATCGATCTGCGCCCGTTGCAACCGGTCTGAATAATCGATATACAGCGTCTTCCACTCCGAGTAGAAATCCAGCGCCGCAATCGCCGCCTCGCGGTGCCCGTTTCCGGTCTGCTTCGTGCCTCCGAAGGGCAGGTGCGTCTCGGCCCCGATCGTCGGCGCGTTCACATAGACGATGCCCGTCTCCAGATCCCTCATCGCCCGGAAGGCCTGATTCACGTTGCGCGTGTAGAGCGATGCCGATAGGCCATAACTCACGCCGTTGGCGATTTCCAGGCCTTCGTCCCCATTGTCAAATGGTATTACCGAAACCACCGGACCGAAGATCTCCTCCTGGCAGATGCGCATTCCCGCCGCGCAATCGGTAAACACGGTCGGCTCGTGGAACCATCCTTTCCCGTGGGCTCCGCCCTCCAGCCTCTTGCCTCCCGCCGCCAGCTTCGCCCCTTCGTCCCGCCCAATCTCCACGTACTTCATCACGCGTTCCAGCTGTTCCCGGCTGATGCACGGCCCCATCTCGGTATCCGGATCCAGCCCGTCTCCCACGCGCAGCAAACGCACCCGCTCCGTCAGCTTCTCCGTAAATTCTCCGTAGACCTTCTTGTGCACGCCGATGCGGCTGGCCGCCGTGCACCGCTGCCCCGCCGTGCCGAATGCTCCCCAGATGGCCCCTTCCACCGCCAGGTCCAGGTTCGCATCCTCCATCACCAGGATGATATTTTTACCTCCCATTTCCAGCGCGCATTTCTTGAAGCTCGGCGCGCACACCTGGCTTACCAGCCTGCCCACTTCCGTCGATCCCGTGAAACTCACCAGCCCCACTCCCGGATGATTCACCAGCGGCGCGCCCGCCTCCGGACCGTACCCGTTCACCACATTGACGACTCCGGCCGGCAGCCCCGCCTCATTCAATATCTGCACCAGATGATAGGTGGAAAGCGGTGTATCTTCGGCCGGCTTGATCACCACCGTATTGCCACAGACCAGCGCCGGCATCATCTTCCAAGCCGGAATCGCCATGGGAAAATTCCACGGGGTGATCAATCCCGCCACACCCACCGGGACACGCACACTCATGGCAAACTTGTTCGCCAGCTCCGAGGGGGTCGTCTGCCCAAAAAGCCTCCGGCCCTCTCCTGCCATGTAATAGGTCATGTCGATGGCTTCCTGCACGTCCCCGCGGGTTTCGGCGAGCACCTTGCCCATTTCCCGCGTCATATCCCGCGCCAGCGCTTCCTTCCTGGCCACCAGTATCTCCGCGGCGCGGTAGAGAATTTCGCCGCGCTTCGGCGCCGGCACGAGCCGCCAGGTCCGGTAGGCGTTTTGCGCGGCTTCCACGGCCCGCCTCACGTCCTCTGCCGAGGATTCCGGAAACAGCCCCACCAGCTCCTCCGCATTGGCCGGATTGCGGTTCTCCAGCGCGCGCCCGCCTCGCGCCTCCACCCATTCGCCGCCGATAAAATTTTTGTATAGTCTGGGAATCACAGCCGTCGCCATCTCCGCTCCTTCGCCCGGCGGCATCAATCCTTCGCCATCGCCGGCTTTGCGCCTATGCGTGCTAGGGCATCAAACCTCTGCCGGCGCTGCCGCGCCCACCGCCGCCGGTGGTCCCGGCGGGCGCGCACCCTCCCAAAAGTTTCTGGCTCTCGAGGTCCTTCAGAATACCGGCGCCGGGGATTGCTCTCCCAGCGATTCCTGCGGTCGCGGCGGACTCAGCCCCGCCACATCGGAACCCAGTCCCAATTTCTGCAGGGTCAGCGCGTCCAGCTTTCCCGAAGGCTCGAGCCCGTTCTGCTGCTGGAAGCGCTGGACGGCATCTACCGTGCCCGCATCCCATTTCCCTGTGGCATCGCCTGAATAAAATCCATTGCGGGTCAGCGCCGTCTGTATCTCGCCCACTCGATCCGGCGACGGCGCCGTCTGCCTCAGCCGAAAATGCGCTTCCTTCTTTACCGCGCCGTGGCGGCGCCCTCGCTTCACCCTCTTGCCTCGCGCCATCGCCTTTCCCGAATTCCTAGTCGCATGATGCCGCGCCTTCGCTGGACGCCCCATCGCCGGCAAGGCCACCAGCGCCACCAGTGCCAGGCAAAGCATCGTCGTCTTGGTCGCCATCCAACTGGCCATCCGTTCCCCCACGCTGGCTCTTCTCATCCCACCTCCCCTAGTTTCCCTGCGGGACCGATCCAGCCAGGTACAGCGTCAGCACTCGCCCGCTATCCGGCCGCCGCATCACTTTGAACAGCACGTCCTGCCCCGCTTTCAGCTTTCCCATCTCCCGCTTGTAATCCCCCAGGTTCGCCACCGTGGCCCGGTTGATCTCCACGATCACATCCCCGCGCAGGAAACCGGTATCTTCGGCAAAGCTCGCGGGCTCCACTTCCGTCACGATGACCCCCGCCTGCCCTTCCATTCCGATTTCACGCGCGATTGAGGCCGTAAGCTCCTCGGCGTGCAATCCATATTGCCCCGGCGCACTTTCCTCATCCGGAGCTTCATTCCCGTTGCCGCTCAGCTGCGGGAAAAGCTTTGCGCGGTCCGCCACCGTCACCCGCGCATCGTAGGTCTTCCCTCCGCGCACATAGGTGAGCGTGACCACCTGCCCCACCGCCGTCTGCGCGATCGGATTCACCAAATCATTGCCCGCCTTCACGGGGTTCCCATTCACCCGTGTGATGAAGTCCCCGGCGCGCAACCCCGCTTTCTCCGCCGGCCCTCCCGGCTCCACGGAGCCCACTTCAATGCCATACGGTACTCCCATTTCCTTCAGAAGGACAGGGTTTTTGCTCGAATCTTCCTGGAAGGTAATCCCGATCGATCCACGCGTCACGTGCCCGGCGGTCACGAGCTGGTTGTAGACGCCAATCGCCCCGTTTGAAGGCAACGCAAATCCCACTCCCTCATTGCCGCGGCCGCCCGTAAAGATCGCCGTATCGATCCCAATCACTTCCCCCGCCATGCTCACCAGCGGGCCCCCTGAATTACCGGGATTGATGGCCGCATCCGTCTGTATGAAACGCTGAAATTGCCGCCCGATGTTGCTCCGGTCGCGCGCGCTCACGATGCCCGCCGTCACCGTCGCCTGCAAACCAAACGGGCTGCCGAAGGCCAGCACCCAGTCCCCCACCTGCACCGCATCCGAATTTCCCAGCCTTGCCACCGGCAGATCGTGGTCGGCATCAATCTTGATCACCGCCAGATCCGTTTCCTGGTCCGAGCCGATCAGCTTCGCCGTATACGTTCTCGCATCATTATTCAATGCCACCTGAATCTTCGTGGCCTGGTCAATCACATGCTCGTTGGTCAGGATGTATCCCTTGCGGTCCACGATCACACCGGAGCCAAGGCTGCGCTCCGCGCTCGGCCCTTTGTCCGGCTGCTGATTGAAAAAATGATCGAAGAAATCCTGAAAAGGATCTGAGCCATCCCCGCCCGGCTCCTGCTGCTTCCTTCTCTGCCGCGGCTTATCGATCACCTGCGTGGTCGAGATATTCACCACCGCCGGTTCGATCTTCGTGACGATGGCCGCAAAGGTGCCCGAAAGCTGCACGGGATCAGGTATTGCCAGCAGCGTGGCTCCGTTCGCTGCCTGGCTCTTATTGGCCTGCGCGCGCCCCGAAACCAGCGTGCCGATCACAATGCCGATTCCCAGCGTCACCACCACCAGCAGCGTCGCCATAAACTTCCGTCGCCGCACCCAATCCATCAGTTCCTGGAATTGATTTCCCATCGTACGGCTCCCTTTGCCAGCGCGCGCCAATTTCCGGCGAAACCATTATTTTACCATCAAACCACCCTCAATCCTCCCATCCCGCCATCTGCTGTAAACTGAATAGCTCGGCAGCGGCGTCGCAGGCTGACGTTACTC